>Ga0302284_1000801_pt1 | contig 14323 bp, 10 predicted proteins | sample III_Fen_E2_1_FD_198760 | JGI IMG/M metagenome (GOLD analysis project Ga0302284, IMG submission 198760) | Peat permafrost microbial communities from Stordalen Mire near Abisko, Sweden - III_Fen_E2_1 | ecosystem: Environmental > Terrestrial > Soil > Wetlands > Permafrost | place: Sweden: Abisko...
GAATAAGATTATTGAAATATTAGTTTAAAAATCTGAAAATATACAATAACCAACACTTGTTTTGATTTAACAGACTACATGACAGAAAGACCTTCAATACACACTATTTATTATCCTTTTTGCACCGGACAGCGTATGCCTCCTCCTTAGGATTTGTACCGCCGGTCCTTGATTAGAGGTATGGGAGTGCCATCATTGAATTTTGTTGTTCTCAGGTTTTCAGCCATCCAGACAGTATCTTTAAGCATAATGGTTTTGTAAACATTGCCATCTGTATCTTTCAAAGGCATTGCTTCGTAGGGATTCTTCTGTGCTTTAACTATACCGGCAAATGATAGTATAGCCATGATTAGTATTCCGGACAAATTATACTGATTCATAAGCATTCATCTTTAAGTAAATACTGAATTAAAGTTAGGAATTTCCCCACTTATTCTTAATATAAATTAGAAATAAAAGAGATGCCAATTTGCGGGTGAGAGGAAGATTGACACACGATAGACGGTATAAAAATCAAACAGAATAAATAATAAATCATCATATTATCGGACTTATTATTCATTGTTTACTTATTCATCTTAAGAGTATCTGACAGGATTTTGAAGTGGTCAAGCCAATTGGCTTTTGCAGATAGTCTTTTCAAACTATTATTATTGTTTAAAATTATTACTGTTTCCTCGCCGTTATCATATAAAAGCGGTTGTTTGATTTATAGAAATATTAATTAGTCTTTGGTTATTTTTATATTGCTGATATAGTATTTATCATTTTCACCATCGCTGGTGCCCATATCGAAAGATAATGCATTAAGCTTCATATCAGCCGGAATACCTTTAATATATTCAGCAATCATTTTCTTATCAATAAATATCCGGAGTACTTCATCGCTTTTTTGGATGCTGACATGTATCCGGTTTATTTTTTTATTATTTGAAAATCCGGTCGCCACATACCACTTTGTCCCATTTGCATAACCAGAAGGGAATTTAGTCTCCAATGTTGCCTCTCCATCGGCTCCGCCAGATCCCGGCCTCAGTTTTAAACTAACAAAGGCTTCTTTTGCTCCTGCGGTCTTCTCATATGCCAGCAGGAGTATTAATCCTTTTGCACCCCAGGTAAAATTTTCAGGCACAATTACATCATATGACAAGGTGAAATTTTGAGGCAATGGTTTTTTAAGGTTATTCGGAATAAGTGTGTTTCCAGCTATCATCGCCCATTTATCAGAAGTGCCATCTATTGTAGTTACTATTGGACTAACCCCCTTCTGATTGTTTATGGCGTACCAACCATCTGGCTTTTTACCTACAATCGTTCCAGAGTAATCTTCAAAAAAATGGATGTTCTTATCAAGCGCAGCATTTTTAGTCGTTTCTGATTTATCTAAAACCTTTACATCTTCTTTTAGCGACGGCGAATGTTTGGGTTTATAAGGTTGACCCTTTACTTTCTCCGGGGCAAAGAAAAAATTATACACATAATCAAAATTGAAATTATTGATGATGGATTCGTGCATATACTTTTGTTTAGGGATATTTGGGGCCCAGTACCAGGAGGATAATATCCATTGCGGCTTATCTTCTTTACAGAGTTCATACATTGTTGGATCGATCGTGTATATTGGATATTTAACTTCCATTCCTCCATTGCCTTCGAAAACATCCTGATAGTTTTCCAGCATAATATCAGGTTGAGCTGCAAATGTTTCGGCCGTTTCAGATAACCGATTCTTATATTTTTCCTTATTATTTTTCAGGCATATCATTCGTTTGTTATTCTTTTCGTCCAGGTAACCCATTAAATAATCGATGCTCTTCTGCTTATCTTTATTCTGCTCATAAATTTTCTTCTTCTCTTCCTGATAAGCTTTCGGGATTGCCGCTTCCAACAATTGCAGGTATTCCCCTTTTGTTACTTTTAAAAATGGAGACTTATTGTTTTTGCATAGTAAAACATACTCAGTTCCATTACCTGCCTCAATATTCTTTACCCAGAAAGTAATGTAGGGTTTCAGGTTTTCAACCTTCGATAGATCCTGTGACTGCTTTACTTCATCCATCCCTTCAAAAGAGGGCATGGTGAAATAATACCTTGTCGCTGTACTAAGGTCACGTATAGGCCAACCCGGGACAGCATTTGCTGATATATCCCAGGGTGTTTCTGACTCTTGTACTCTTTCTGCTTTCCCCTGACTGTTATAGCTTACATTCCAGGTATATGCTGTGACACCATAGCCCTGAGGCCATGCTGCATTATAAGGAGCGTACACATTAGACTTTGGGAATACATTCTTTTTTATATCACCAATCCCTCCTTTAGGCAAATAGCTGGCTTGTATCCAGTTGACCAGAGAGTCGCAAACAGATAGCTGTGCAATACTGAAAATACGGTCATCAATCTTTTTAATTTCTTTAACCCCTTTTAAATGATACACCTTAACCCATCCAAAAACACTGTCTTCAATAGATTGCTGTTGAGTAATCTGGGCATTAATCATATGACTACCTAATGTCAATGAACAGATAAATAAAAGAATGTTTTTTTTCATAATAATTGCTTTAATAGACTAGTGGGATTTTCTGAAGATTTTAGAATTATCTCTGTTCATTGCTTGAGCGCCATTTTTTCTGCTGCCCGGCATAAATTTAATATAACAGTAACATCTCAGTTAATTAAAATGTTTGCTCTGGCACCAAATTAAACAGACGGATACTAGAGATGACGTTTTTGCCAGAGACATGCATCTGACAGAGCAGAATTATCAGGCGAGTCTGTGAGGCAAGTGAAAAAAGAGTAAATTTGATTTCAAATAAGTGTTCATTGCATTCTGTTCTTCGCTTGACCTTTGGGAATGTTGCCTCAGGCAAGTGGGACAATTACCTTGTGTGCTTGGTGAAATAATGAAAATTGATATTAAAAAAATAATCGTGTTTTGGGGGGAAGATGAAAAAAAGTTTGAGAAGGAAGAATTTACAAAACATAACATTACAGTACATCATTTAAAGGGCGGTCATCGACATACAGACGTGACACCGGTTTTTGAAAAAATAAGAGAAGACATAAAAGCCGAAGCTGTCAGGTGATTTCGCTATAACTTATTTTAACTAATCTCCTTAGCGGAATTTGTTTTTACAATGGCCCGTTTCTGCTATAGAAAGCCAGGGAATTTAAGTTGTGAACTGCAAATAACCTGATACTTCTTTATTTAAAACCAATTTTCAGAAGAAGGTCCTCAAACCGGGGATCACCATGTAAAGATCTGAAGAGGGGCTCCACTTTGAGCCAGTACATTTCCACTTCATGATTATTGTAACCATTTTCAAGTAACTGAATTGCCTTGTTGTTTTCTCCCTCTGCTGTATATATTGCTGCAGCAAAAAACGAAGGACTACCCACAGGAGATTTTCGTATTCTGCTTAACAGTTCGTTAAGGTATTCTGAAGATTTGCTTTTATTTCCGGTTTTAAAATATGCAATTCCAATATGACCCAAATAAAAAGACTTTAAATCATTAAGTTTTTTTCCTGCCATTTTTCTCTCAAATAAGGCTATTGTCTTATCATATTTTGCCAAATAATCCCACAGTTTTATTGATACAATGGTGATATTGGCAGTATCCTGGAATACCTGAGCTGCAGTTTCGATTGTCTCCAATGCTTTTTCCGGTTGATTATCATAATAATAAGTCAAAGCCATTGTAAGAAAGTCGCCTGATGATTTAGGATTTTGATTGAAAGCATTTTCAGTAAAAACATGCGCTTCATGAAATTTCCCTGAAGCTATCAAATAATTTGAGTAGAAGTATATTAAATCGGAATTTGAAGGATTAAGTTGAATAAATATTCGATATTCTTTTTCAACCGATTCAAAATCCCAGTTAAAATACAGACTGAGCTCGGCCATAGTAGTATGCGCTAAAATGGAATTTTTATCCAACAGGAGAGCCTTTTCAATCAGGGGTTGTGCTTTTTCCAGTACCTGCTCTCTCTTTAAATCTCCAGACCAGCCACCCCTTACTAACCAGTATTCACCTAATAATGCATAGGCGTCCGCATACCCCGGATCTAATGAAATAGCCCTTTCTAATGTTGTTTTAGCCTGCTCAAATGGTAAATCTTGGATCCATGCGGCCAGAAATAATGAGTAAGCTTCTGTATTCACTGTTGGTTTGGCTTCTATCCTTTTTTTAACTTCAGGGTCAATTACCATCTTCATATTATCGGCAACTTGCTGAGCTACATCACTTTGAATTTCAAGTAAATTGTTTGCAGTTTTTGTCTTATTGTAATTGTTTGTCCAGAGAAGTCGTTCATCTTTCCCTCTAATTAATCTCACTATTATCCTGACATTATCACCTGAACAGTAAACATTTCCTTCAAGAATATAAGAAACACCTAATTCCCGGGCGATTTCGCTGACTGAGAGTTTCGATCCTTTGAATCTCATGCTTGAAGTACTTGATGGTATCTTCAGACCTCCTATCATGAAAAGATGGTTCAGGATTTCCTGCATCATAGCATCGCTAAAATTTTCCTGCTCAAGGTCATTGTTCATGCTTTGAAATGGAAGTAAAGCAATTGATTTCTCCAGCTGCACAGGGGGCTTGACCAATTTTGGAATAAATAAAAAGCCGAGAACTACCAATGCCAATACAATAATTGATCCTGCAATGATTGTTTTAATAATTCCTTTCTTATGGACAGATATGGGTTTGATAACACTTTTTGAGGCTGTCTCAGGACTTTTTTCAGCCCGCTCTATCGCTGTAATTAAATCTTTAATAGCGTTAGCCACTTTGTTAATTTGATTTCTGTATTTTGTCTTGTTTATATTGATCTTTTCATCGTCATCAGATTTAAGCGGCTTGTTTACACCTGATTCTTTATATATAAATTCCACTCCACGAAGTACTCCGCCTAAAACTGATTCACAAAGTTTCGTGTCATCATTATCAAGGTCGTGAATACGAACAGGTAACACCCTGTTTGCTACATTATTATTAAGCAGTCTTACCTTCAATCCAAACTGATCCTTGGAGGCTTTTTCTACAAATGCTTTAAACTCATGTTCCCATGCAAATGATTTTGGATCGCAATAAGTCCTTGAGATGATAGGAATAAAAATCAGGCAATTTAGTTTATCTTTCAGGGAAGCATCCACATCATGAGTCTCTAAAAGTCCGTCGTGTGGATTTATATCAAAATAAACGCTGATTTCTTCTTTGAATGTTGACTCCAGTTCGTTCTTTAAAGCATCAACAAACTCACTAACCCACCTGTCGCCTTTATTGTCTTTCTGGCGGTAGCTTATGAAGATATCGTATTCGAAGCCCGGGATTATACTTGCCATAGAGTAGAACTATATTTATACAACGATTGAGGTTGTAATGTATCTTAAACAAAATTAAACAGGTAATGTTGAAGATGATTATTTTGGATTTGAATGGAAGTAAGATAAATACGGTTTATTCATTCATTTGGTAAGCTATCGGATACGCATATTCAAGATTTTCATAGTTGAATAATCCTTTTCCCCGGCACCTTTTAAATTTCCAACGTAGAATTCATCATTTGCAACTCATTATATTAATAAAAATCTTTAACTAATTGATATAAAGGATGATATTATACCTTATCAACTATTCAATGCCAATGATTACTTAAGGAATATATTCCCAAAAATCCTTCAAAGCATGAAAATCACTATCACCCACCCCTGTTCCTATATATGCTTTGTTGCCAATTGAAACACCTACAGCGTATGTCCTGGCGTCTCCTTTAAAGTCAGATTTCTCGGTCCATATATTAGAGGCTTGATCCCATTCCCAAAAATCTTTTAATAAATTTTCATTATTCCCGGTTCCTATGTATCCTTTGTTTCCTATTGAAAAACCAACTGCATAACCTCTTGCCGTTCCACCAAAGTCAGATTTCTTTGTCCAGACATTAGTCGACTGGTCCCATTCCCAAAAATCCTTTGAATAAGAATTGCCATCGCCTCCTGTTCCTATGTATCCTTTGCTACCGATTGAAAATCCTACGGCTCCTGTTCGGGCATTTCCCGGGAAGTCGACTTTCTTAGTCCAAACATTAGTCGACTGGTCCCATTCCCAAAAATCCTGGTAATAGCCGGGGCTGCCACCTGACGTTGATCCGTCCTTAATGCCAAGTCCAACATATCCTTTGGTCCCAATAGAAAATCCTACAGCAAAGGCCCTGGCAGGTGTGATTGGAAGAGATGCCTTCTGAGTCCAGCTATTTGTAGCAGGATCAAATTCCCAAAATTCATTTGTAAATCTTTCTGTACCGAGATTTTGTCCGGTTCCAATGTAACCTTTTGTTCCGATTGAAAAACTCACGACCCCGTCTGTTGAATTTCCCGGAAAGTCAGCTCTCCTAATCCATACATTAGTAGTTTGATCCCACTCCCAAAAATCTTTAAGGGGAAAGTCACTCGGATCACTACCCGCTCCAATATATACTTTAGTGCCGATAGAAAAGCTGGCCACTTTCCATCTTGCAACCCCGGGAAAGTCAGCTTTTTGCCCTATGCCTTGTTCAGGTGAAGTTTTGAAGGTGACTAAATTACCGTATGCTGTACCTGCACTATTTGTTGCATAAGCTCTTACGAAATAAGTTGTTCCTGGGATTAACCCTGTCAGATTACTTGTAAAGATTCCTGTGCCTATACCATCAATGGTCTTGTCGTCGGCTATTGTTGGATTCTCGGAAATACTCCAGCATACTCCTTTACCTAAAACTTCGGACCCTCCTCCGGAAGCCAGATTACCACCTGTTTCAGCAGTAGTTGCTGCGATCCCGGAAACTTCAATCGTATACAGAGTGGGGATTTCAACATCTTTTTTACAGCCAGTGAATGTTATCATCAAGGCAGCAAAAAATGCTAATATGAGTAATTTTGGTACCTTTTTCATAATTCTTTGTTTTAAGAAACATTATGATGTAAAGGTACACCGCAAATAAACAGCAGGCATGATTCAGCGGTTCAACTATTTGTCAAATCAGGCCATTTTACTGAGCCTTGACGAGCGTTGAAATGGAAAAAGACCATCCCAAAACCCATTTTAATTGGACTTGGGATGGTCTCATTTCTAATGCATCAAAAGAAAATGACTCTTTTATGACTTCCCGCCGAATGTCATTTCAAGTCAAAACTACAATGCTGCAGGCTCTATTATTTTAAAAACTTCACTGTTTTATTTATATTCTGTCCAATTTTTCTTCCCTGTTCTGCGCCCCTCTCACATGAGAGACGATAATGAATACCGGCGTAAAGGCGGGAATCACCAATTTCCTGAACCATAGCATTAAAGGAAGTAAAAGAACGTGGTGACATACCTAGATAATCGTAAGTATGATCGGTAAAATGATAATCAGATCCGAACAATCCTTCCATTATTTCACCAAATGAGCCGGCAATGGTAGAATGTGCAGAAGGAAAATCGGGAAAATTAGGTGTTGGAAATACTGGATTCCATAAACTATTTCCCAAAACTTCTCTTATAAATTTTATTGGCCGCTGCTGGTTATATTGATATTTGGTCCTAAAGCATCCAATACCCGCATCGATAATTGAGATACTGGCTTTTGCAAAAGCATAGGCAGTAAAATCCAATTTTGGATCTTCCTGTACCAATACCTGCTTTAAAATTGAAAGGTAGTGGCCACCACCAAATCCGGGGTTATCGCGATAATAAATGGCTATGGCTTTTTGCTCCGGTGTAAGCGCTTGCGAAACATCATATACATCTTTTACCATCTTATAAAAATCAGAAGATGGGTCTTCTGAATAAACCGGGGGAGCTTCTGGTGCCACACCATCAAGGCTATTTGCAAGCATCAGGCGGTTGTTTCCCCAATAAGGTCCGAAAGCTGGTGCAAATGCAGGAGGTGTAGGAGCCCATAATCCAGCTCCCACTGGTGGAATATAAGGTGCATTTGCATTTGAGGCCCCGTCTGTCTTCGACCAGTTAAAAATGAGCAATGCAACGGCTTTACCAAAATTTGCCGACCGATTAAACTCTGCCGTATCCGTTTGCATTTGATAAGTACTGTTCAAAGCATTTTCTAAAGAATCTACTGATGCTTTGTTGGAAACAGAAGCATTGGTGAAAAAATCTCGGGTCATGGCTGCCAATGCCGCATTACCACATTCAGGCCAGTAATACGCGTCCCCGGGTAGAGTTTGTGGCATTTCCGGCATATCAGTTAATTGTCCCGATAAACTTCGATAAGAGGGCATACCCGGAACTTCAGATTCATACAGAGCGATAGCACTATAGCCAAAATAACGTTGAGGCGGAACTCCTCCCAGAGGTGTTGGATTAGTCCGCATTAAACGCAGTTGCATATCTATCCATTTAAAAACTACTTCCGAAGAATAAATTTTGGTTTGTTGCAAGTGACCATGATTTTTGTCAAAATTTGCAACCGAAGTGATCTCTTCCAATTTTTGACAGGAATCGAGTAAGGTTGTTGCTATAATAATAATGGCAAGAAGCGTACCTAATTTTTTCATAATAATTTCTTTTATGGTTAAAAAACTACTTTAATTTATGAGGTAAAGGTACGCGGTAAATAATCAGCTGGCTTGGTTCAGCAGTTCAACTATATGTCAAAACAGGTCATTTTAATAAGCTCGGACGAGCGTTGAATTCGTTTGACGGTATTTCAAGGGAGAAACACCAAAATGCTTTTTAAATACGTGGCTGAAATGTGTGCTGTTTTCGAAGCCGCTTTCAAAAGCGACATCAGCAATTGTTTTGCCGGAATCGTGAAGAACCTTTAGAGAATGGTCCAGGCGCTTGTTTAAAAGCCAACTTGCAGGTGAATCGCCATATACATTATAAAAATCCCGTTTAAACGACGACAGGCTCCTGTTACATAGTCTCGCATATTCATTAAGTTTAAGGTTGTAGCAATAGTTGGCCTCAATTACGGGCTGTATGTTATTTGCCTGTGGCGAAACGAAAGAATGCAGGAAGCTGGTGAGTTCTGAATTGGCGGGATTTCCAATAATATTGAAAAGCAACTCCCTGAATTTCAACTCGAGTAAATCTTCAGATGGCTTTACCGGCGTATGAAAGTAGGGTATTACCGATTCGTAGTAAGCAAGCATCATATCATTTACTTCAAGCGATATCACCATATCATTTTCAGGAGTATTACTTTTCTCCTTCGTTAAAAGGGTTGGGTTTTCAGTAAGAAAAGAATGAAGGTAATTATCTGGCAGAAAAAAAGCCATAAGGCATAGAATTTCGCCATGTACTTTTTCAATAATGCAGGCTCCCTTTTTTACAAATACTGCCGTACCGGTTGTTAGCGACCATGAATGTGAGGTGGAATAAAACATTTTTTTACCGGATACAACGTAAAGGATATAATTATACTGTGACCAGCTGTCCTGCCGGTCGCTTCCTAACGGACAATCATAATAAACAAACAAAAGCTCTTTAACGAACAATTGTTTGAAAACTCTCGGGTTGGTCAGCGCATTCTGATAATAATTAAGCATAGAGAGTATATTTTTTAGTTTATATCTTAAAGTCCGATGTTATATTTAAACTTTAGTTGTTTCACCCTTGACTTTTCATTTCCATTTTAGCATCCTTTTTTAAAGCTAATTTGCTGAATATAAAAGATTAGATTATACGGAAAAATCTAAAATATCAAACATTCTAAAATAGGTTTTGTTCAAAATAACTAAAACGAAGATTTATAAAACTCATAAGTCATAAATCAAACGTAAAGTGAGCAATTCGAACGCCCATACTCAAAATAAATGTGACTTTGGTTTAAACAGAGAGGGTTGGAACATTGTTAAGAACTTATCTTGTAAACAACTGAATACGGATTTCAATATTATTGAGATATGAAAGTAAAAGCTATGGATGGTCGTGAAATCGATCTGAAGCAAGAGAATCTAGATAATCTTAAAATGCGTCTGAAGGGAAGGTTATTAGAATCTGGCGAAGCTGATTATGATGAATGCCGGAAAGTCTGGAACGACATGTTCGACAGAAAACCCGCATTCATTGTGCGCTGTCTTGAAACCCACGACGTTATCGAATGTATTAAATTTGCTAGGGAACATGATCTTCTGCTATGCATTAAAGGTGGAGGACACAATATTGCAGGTCTGGCTACTGCAGACGGAGCATTCATGCTTGACATGTCACTGATGAGAGGTGTTTGGGTTGACCCACTGAGAAAGATTGCACACGCACAGGCAGGCTGTCTGCTTGGTGACGTAGATCGTGAAACTCAGCTATATGGACTCGCTGCTATCCTTGGTTTCGTCTCAACAACAGGTATCACAGGTCTCACTCTGGGCGGTGGGTTCGGCTACCTTACAAGGCGTTGGGGCTGGACCTCAGACAATGTAACCGGGATGGACCTGGTGACAGCTGATGGCCGACTAGTGAGAGCGTCCAAAGACGAAAACGCGGATCTGTTCTGGGGACTTCGGGGAGGTGGCGGTAATTTCGGTGTGATTGTTGACATTGATTATAAGCTCTATCCTGTTGGCCCTGAAATTATTGGTGGCTTAGTAGCCTGGCATGCCAGCGAGGCTCCAAAAGTGTGCGAACTATATCGAACACTAACTATGCTGGCTCCAACAGAATTGACTCTCATGTTGTTCTTACGCCCTGCTCCTCCAGCCTCCTGGCTTCCAAAAGAAATACATGGGAAGCCGATTGTGATAATATCTGCTTGTTATACCGGTAATCTCCATGAGGGCCAGAAAGCTATTTCACGTATCAAGGCGTTCGGAAATCCGGTTGGTGATATACTTATACCCAGACCGTACACACAAATGCAATCTCTTCTCGATACTACCCAACCGAAGGGAAGGCGCAATTACTGGAAAAGTGAATTCCTGCCATATATTAAATCATCCCTTTGCGATAAAATCATTAAACATGCTGCAAGAATCACCTCCCCTCACTCATCTGTGATCCTGATGCATATCGGTGGAGCTCTGAATCACCTGGGTGAGGAACACTCTGCAGCGGGGAATCGCGATGCACAATTTGTTCTTAACTTTCTTGGTTCATGGGACAAGGCTGATGATGACAGACAAAATATCGAGTGGGCACGAAATGCCTGGGACGACATTAAATCGTTTTCAACCGGAGGTAACTATATCAATTTCCAGACAGAAGATGAGGGACAAAGCCGAATCGATGCGGCCCTCGGCAATGGACTCCAAAGGCTTGCCGGAATAAAGTCTAAATGGGATCCTCAGAACGTATTCCGAATAAACAGAAACATAAAACCATTGTAATGGAGATATATTTTCTGAATGAATTTATTTATAAGAGATATTAATAATAATAAAATCCATCCTTAATTAATCCAATTAAGAATCTCATTCTTATTTCTTATTTGATGAAGCAGGTTGTTTTCCAAAATGCCAGCCAGTATATATCTGAAACAGGTTTTGTTTGACATTTACACTTGCAAAAGACGGGATCTGACCGCTTGCCGCATCCTTATATAAATTTGCCAAACTAATATTCATTCTGGTCCCGATCAATAAACCTTTAAACGGGTGAATCTCTACCCCGCCTCCAACTCCATAATCAAAACGGTTGTAATATTGCATTGCATTGGATACGGGAGATGTACTTCCTGAAGTAGTTTTACTATCAGCTTTCGCATTTATAAGGTAAGCCATTTGTGCACCAATATGGATTTGAAAAAACCTGGTTATATTAATACACATGTATGTTGGAAGCATGATATATAACAGGTCGGCAGTTCCATCCAGAGAATTGGTCGAATAATCATACCCTTGTTTTGAAAGAATCAATTCAGTTTTTGAACTGATAATACTTTTGGATTTCGGAGCCAGGAATATACCAATATTATAGCCAGTTCTATTGCTGTGGCTTATTGAAGAAGTATTTGTAACATTTGAAAAGTTAAGGCCTGCTTTAAGTCCAATTTGGCCAAAGGACAGTAGAGGATAGGCCACCAATATACAAAGGACTATTTTTTTCATATCCTGAGTGATTAGTTGTGCAGTTAAACATAATAGAATTCAATAAGTTCATTATCCTGATTGAAAAAGATTTTTCAGTCACCGGATGACCGGTGATAGAGTTGCTCTCTGTATGTTGAAGGTAATTATTCAAACAGAATTATAATGGGAAAGCCTGATGCGCTTAACACATTTCCCCGGAAAAAATTGACTACCTAAACCCGAAGATTAATCCTTGTTGTTTAGTTAGGTATTTTAAGTGGAATTTGAGCGGATTTGAAAAGGTCAAAGACGAACGGATTTTACATCTGACCGTTAATACAATCCAAAAAAAATAGGATGGTCTTACAAATAAGTCCGTCCTAATTTCTTTAGTCTACGTTGTAGAAATTTCTCAATATCACAGTTTACTTAAAATCTTAACATCGGGCAGGCCTATTACTCCTCCTTTTTCCATTGCTTCCTTCAATGCAGGATTTGCCATAAAACCCTTTATTGCTTCTACGCTTTGAGCTTCGCCAATAATTGTTATCTTATTTGCATTATCAAAAGAATGATATACGCCCGTACTTTTAAAACCTGCTTTTGAACGATTTACTTCATCAGCATCAAAAACTTTTCTCCAAACTGAATAGTTTTTGCATTCATGAGAAATAATTACTGTTACCATTTTTTTTGAATTAATATTTTCCTACTCGTATGGCTTTTCGGTTTCGCCCCGTTTTTTAATTTGGTTTCTGGTCTCCCGAACGAAAACAATTTGAAATTTAATATGTTCAAATGCAGGAATGTCATTTTACATTTACAGTATGTTCCATGGGTCTCAACTAGCACAAAATAATATATATTTGCTAATAAAAAATCGGCTAAACAAAGAGCCTGCTTCGCACACGCATCACAATCGCCTTAAAAGTTTTTTTCACTTCAGGAACAGGTGTCCAGGTTCCGCGGACTTGAATGCGGATGTGAACTGGCTGAATCATTTATTCTTCATGTGAAATCACATACAGGTTCGATATTACCAAATCGGTAATTAGTGATCTTTTATTCTTTCATAACAGGCAACTCAATGTAGCTTGAATATTGCTGGTTACAATAAATCGTCTCTGTTGCTTTTATAAAATCACTTTCATTTGCTTCAAAAATATTTGGGACAAACCTCTGTGGGTTACGGTCAATAATGGGGAACCAGGTGCTCTGTACCTGTATCATCAGATGATGACCCTTTAAAAATGTATGATTGATATTGTGCAGGTCAATAATAAATTCTTCTATTTTACCAGGGACGAGAGGTGATGGTTTTTCAAAACTTTTACGAAATCGTCCTCTGATAATTTCCATAGCAACAGGTAACTGGTAACCACTCATCTTCAGACTGGCTGTATTAATATCCGGATACACATCAATAAGTTTTACCACAAAATCTGCATCAGTTCCAGTAGTTGATGCAAAAAGATGTGCCATTACATCACCTGTAACGGTTACTTCCTGTTTGAGACTGTCCATCAGAAAACTTATAACATCGGGTCTTGTGGTTACGAAACGCTGGTCTTCTGCATGCCATGTATACCATCGGCTGCCTTCACCATAGGTAGCTTCAATAGGTAATGTACGATAAGGCACCGGGCTGGAGGGGTCGCTGACATAACTTACAGCACCTGTAACAGACGAGGGTTTGGTAAAACCAGCTTTATGATCTGCAGTAGTAAATAATTTTTTCAACTCAACATTTTTGGGAGGCCATGAATCATAAGTCATCCATTTATTGCTCCCGGTCTGGAAACAATTGGCTTCAGCAAACTTACCATCGCCAATGCCTTTGAGCCAGTAATCGAACCATCGCTTTTCCAATGCCCTGAACCATGCTGATGTATTGCTGCCAAAGCTTATCTGCCCGAGACTGTCTGCCTTCTGGCGCTCCCATCCGCCATGGTTCCAGGGACCCAGCACTATAAAGTTGCGGTTAAGACTGTCTCTCTTTTCAAGATGCTGATACATTATCTGCGGGCCATTCATATCTTCCTGGTCAAAGTATCCACCCACATGCATAATCGGGATCTGTGGTTTATGAATGTAAGTAAGTGTTGACTGTCTTTTCCAGTAATCATCATAGCTGGGATGTTTTGTAAAATCATTCCATGCTGCAAGACGGCCCTTAAAATATTTCTCATTTACATTTTTTAAAGAACCCAGTTGTAAGTACCAGTTATAGAGATCGTATTGAGGAAAGGGGAAATTACTGTTAGATAGTTTATCATTTTCCACAAGATAACTGTATTCAAAGCCATAGCTCAGACGGAAAGCCCCGTTATGGTGA
>Ga0302284_1000805_pt1 | contig 14273 bp, 19 predicted proteins | sample III_Fen_E2_1_FD_198760 | JGI IMG/M metagenome (GOLD analysis project Ga0302284, IMG submission 198760) | Peat permafrost microbial communities from Stordalen Mire near Abisko, Sweden - III_Fen_E2_1 | ecosystem: Environmental > Terrestrial > Soil > Wetlands > Permafrost | place: Sweden: Abisko...
AGAAGCTTAACCTTATATCTTTTTTCCAAGAACTTAACACTATCTCCCCTATAGTATTAATCAGCTTCTTAGAACTTTATTATTTCTTTAAAAGAACATGGAACATATTTTTATAATTTATATCAAAATGTATTTTAATTGTTTCCAAAAATTTTTTTTCCAAAAATTTCAAAAATCATGATTTTTAGCAAATTTCAACTGATATTAAATGATATATATATTATATACTTTAATAATATAATAATAAAACCTTATTCTTATATTTACAGGCATATATATGTTTTTAATCTTTATTTGAGTTTGAATGTTTAAAGTTCATATAATTTTATTTAATTTATATTTTCCCATTTATATATTTATAGATGTATAAAGTCATTATAAGAATTTCTTTTCTCTCATGGCATCCACATATATTCTAATGTTGCTTTGAAATATTATCATAATGACGTAAAAGTTATTAATTTTATATAATATTTATATAGATATTAATATATATATTTATACTAATTGTATATTTTAATATCTTTTCCAGAAACTAGGTAAAATCTATAAAATTTACAATTTTTTTTAAAAAAAAATTTGACTTATTTTCCTCCCAAAACTAAGTTAAAATGCAACCCAGTTTCTTTTAAAAACACAATAAAGTAAAAAAATGTCGTGCCTGAAAAAGGACCTTTTTGATAGAAAGGATCATGCAAAACCTGCCTTCATTAAACCTCTATATTTGGCGATTGAATCACCTCCTTGAACATCAAAAATTCACGTGCTTGACACTTAAACATACATCTTGTCAATCTTAACCTAAAAGTAAGCTAAAAAAGCTTTTGGGCTCATATCCCAAATATGGAATAACTCCCTTTTTGAATCTTAATTCTCCCTTGAAAAATAATATTTTTTGGGCTCCTTATTTTCGGCCCGATCTTTGCAATTTCTGCCTCATCTTGATTCATAGCCTGAATCGGGCTAGAAATGAATATATTAGCTATTTTAGCTTTGCTTATAAATTCCTCCTCTCCCCGGGGGAAAGAAGCAACTTTAAAATACTTTCTTATTCAAACTCTAGCATCTTCGATTCTTTTAACGGCTGCCCTCCTCGCCGCATCCCTTCAACAAGGCCTTTCTAACTACTCCCCTCTTTCATTTCTAATCTTCTTCAGACTTTTAATAAAAATAGCTGCCGCACCTTTCCATCTATGACTTCCCCAAGTAGTAGAAGGTCTTTCCTGAAGAAACACATTTATCATTCTCACTTGGCAAAAAATTGCCCCTTCGGCTCTCCTACTAAACTGTTTCGAGATAAAACCAAGGAGCGTAAGACCTTTATTACTAGCCGCATCCCTTTCAGCTGCTGCTGGAGCAATTGGAGGGCTAGCTCAAACCTCGACCCGGAAAATCCTCTCCTTCTCCTCAATTAACCATTTAGGATGATCTCTAGCTGGCCTAAGAATCAGACTAGTTTATTGAACAATCTACTTTTCTCTTTACTGCCTCCTCTTGTTCATAGTTACCCTTCTAACAAAAGCGTATAACATTGCCTCCCTTTCAGCCTCATCTCTTTTCCCATCAAAAATATCTAAGACCGCTTTTTATCTATCCCTATTTTCCTTTGGAGGACTCCCCCCCTTCATAGGATTTGTGCCTAAATGAATCCTGATTAACCAACTAAACAAAGTTTCTGCTGCCTTAACTCTTCTGCTGGTAATAAGAAGACTCCCATCCCTGTTTTTCTACTTGAATTTAGCTATCACTAACATATTCAGCAAAACTAAAAATTTCCTTCCGCTCAACTCAAATTCGAATCTCTCCATTACCACAATCTTAGCGAACACTTTACTGACTCCGACAATTAGGCTTACTCTTCTTTGGTAAAGCCTTAAGTTAAGAAAACTATCATCCTTCAAAGTTGGAAATAAATAAATTTTTAGGCTTTAACTAAGTCGTTTCCTTAAACTTGCAATTCAATATTTTCTTATAAACTATAAAACCTGACAAAAGAATATGATTCATTAACAAATTTACAGTTTGCCGCCTATGCTCAGCCATTTTGCCGCAACGATGACTTTTCTCAACTAACCATAAAGACATCGGAACTTTGTACCTTATCTTCGGAGCTTGAGCAGCTATGGTAGGAACCGCTTTAAGTGTTATCATCCGAGCTGAACTAGGCCAGCCAGGCTCATTAATCGGGAACGATCAAATCTATAACACCGTAGTCACTGCCCATGCCTTCATTATAATTTTCTTCATAGTAATACCTATTCTAATCGGAGGATTTGGAAATTGGCTCGTTCCCCTTATACTAGGAGCTCCAGATATAGCATTCCCTCGGATAAACAATATAAGATTTTGGCTTCTTCCCCCATCTCTCATGCTGCTAACCTTGGGAATACTCACAGAAAGAGGCGCAGGAACTGGGTGAACAGTCTACCCCCCTCTGGCAAGAAACATCGCCCATTCTGGAACTAGGATTGACCTTTCAATTTTTTCCCTTCATCTAGCGGGAGCTTCTTCAATTCTCGGGGCAATCAATTTTATCACCACAATTATCAACATACGAGCCCCTAGAATAACTTTAGACCGAATCCCTCTATTCGTCTGATCAGTCGGAATCACTGCGCTACTTCTTCTGCTATCCCTTCCCGTATTAGCTGGGGCCATCACAATACTCCTAACCGACCGTAACCTAAACACCTCCTTTTTTGACCCTGCTGGAGGAGGAGATCCAATTCTTTATCAACACTTATTTTGATTCTTTGGGCACCCTGAAGTATATATCCTCATCCTCCCCGGTTTCGGTATAATTTCTCATATCACAACCCACCAAAGAGGCAAACCCCAAACCTTTGGGGCTTTAGGAATAATTTATGCTATACTAGCCATTGGCCTTTTAGGCTTTGTCGTTTGGGCCCACCATATGTTTACAGTAGGAATAGATGTTGATACTCGGGCTTACTTCACTGCAGCAACAATAATCATTGCTGTCCCCACAGGAATTAAAATTTTCAGATGATTAGGTACACTATACGGAGCTCAACTCTACCCAAACCCCTCCTTATTGTGATCTTTAGGATTCATTTTTCTATTTACCGTAGGAGGATTAACAGGAGTAATACTAGCCAACTCTTCAATCGACACCATTCTCCACGATACCTACTACGTTGTTGCTCATTTTCACTACGTTCTATCAATAGGGGCAGTCTTTGCCATTATAGCAGGATTTGTTCACTGGTACCCTTTAATTTCAGGCTTAACAATAAACCCCAAATGACTAAAAATCCAATTTTTCACCATATTCCTCGGAGTCAATATAACATTCTTTCCTCAGCATTTCTTAGGGTTAAATGGAATACCTCGACGATACTCCGACTACCCTGATGCATACACAACATGAAATTCAATTTCTTCCATTGGGTCCTTAATCTCTCTAATTGCAGTATTATTCTTCCTTTTTATTCTTTGGGAAAGAATGGTAACTAAGCGTCCAACCCTTTTCAACTCTAGCCTAAGATCTTCCATTGAATGAACACACACCTTTCCCCCAGAAGACCACACTTACAGAGAACTTCCCTTAGTCAATCACTTTTAACGTGGCAGAACAAATGCGATAGACTTAAAATCTATCCATAGGAAGCCCCTCTTTAAAAATCCCTTATTGAAGAAATTTAACCCTCCAAAACGCCGCCTCCCCTATGATAGAGCAACTAATTTTCTTCCATGACCATACCATACTAATTTTAGCTATGACTACAGCTTTTGTCACTTATCTTCTAATAACTTTGATAATTAACAGCCTCACGAACTTAAAATTATTTGAAGGACAAACTATTGAGATCATTTGAACCGCAGTCCCAGCTATTATTTTAATTTTCATTGCTCTTCCCTCTTTGCGGGCTCTTTACCTTTTAGACGAAGTAAAATCCCCTGCTATAACAATTAAAACAATCGGGCACCAATGGTACTGGTCCTACGAATACCCTGATTTCCCTTCTTTAGAATTTGACTCCTATATAACCCCTAGAAACTTAGCAAGACCTTCAGACCTACGCCTTTTAGAGGTAGACAACCGGACAACCATCCCCTTTAACACGCAAATTCGACTTTTGGTGTCCGCAGCTGACGTTATCCACTCTTGAACTATCCCCTCGCTTGGGATTAAAGTTGATGCTTTCCCAGGACGCCTCAACCAACTAAGAATTTTCTCACTTCGTCCAGGCCTTTTTTACGGTCAATGCTCAGAAATCTGCGGCTCCAACCACAGATTTATACCAATCGTATTAGAAGCCCTTAACCCTAAAGATTTCATTAAGTGGGTTCTTCAAGCATAAAAGGTTAGTTAATCTTATAACCTGAGCTTGTCAAGCTTAAATTATCCCTAGGATACTTTTTAATCCCTCAAATACACCCCCTTTTATGAGCCTTTCTTTTCAGTTTCTCTCTTACTTGTCTCATTTTTGCTATAACAATCACATTTTTCTCCTTCGGCAAATCCAGCTCTGCCCGACCTTCTACTTTAACAGCCCAAACCATAAACCTAATCTGAAAATGATAAACAACTTATTTTCAATCTTTGACCCTGCCTCTTCGCTACTGCTCCCTCTAAACTGATTTAGATTGAGCCTAACCTTATTTTTAATCTTTCCTTCCTTCTGAGCCCTTCAATCACCATTTTTCATGATATTTAAAACAATTATCTCGGCTCTTATCTCAGAATTCTCTTTACTTCTTAAAAAAAACAAAATTAGAATACTAATATTCATCTCCTTATTTCTTCTAATTTCCCACACTAACCTTCTAGGATTACTAGCTTATTCATTCACATCAACAAGCCACCTGGCCATCACCCTTTCTCTCGCCCTTCCATTCTGGTTTGGTTTTATTATCTTCTCAATTACAAACAACACTCTCAATTTTTTAGCTCACCTAGTGCCGATAGGAACCCCGGCACCTCTGATACCCTTCATGGTGATTATTGAAATCATTAGAAACATCATCCGCCCAATCACCCTTTCAGTGCGGCTCGCAGCTAATATAATCGCAGGCCACCTCCTCCTAACCCTCCTTAGAAATCTTCTTCCTTCAAGAACCCTTTTAATTTTCAGGTCAGCTTTTGGTGCCCAAACCCTATTAATAGTTCTCGAAACAGCAGTTGCCTTAATTCAAGGATATGTCTTTTCTATCCTAATAACCCTATACGCTTCAGAAGCCTAAACTCATGTCCCTTATTTATTTTCATCCTTACCACATAGTAGACCAAAGACCTTGACCTTTAGCCAGAGCTTTCGCCGCCCTTTTAACTACCTGCGGAGTTGCCCACTGGTTCAAAGGAAACCCTTCTCACTTAATATTTATTGGCTTGGTGTCATTGGTTCTTGCTTCCGCCCAATGATGACGAGATATTTCACGAGAAGCCGCTTTACAAGGGCACCACCCTACCCAAGTAGAAACAAACATACGCCTTGGCATAATCTTATTTATTGCATCAGAAGTCTTATTCTTTATTTCTTTCTTCTGAGCTTTCTTTCACTCAAGGCTAGCTCCCACAATCGAGATTGGAATGTCTTGACCTCCAAAAAACATTGCCCCTTTTAACCCCTTCCAAATCCCCCTATTGAATACTATAATTCTTCTATCCTCTGGGATCTCAGTAACCTGAGCCCACCACAGACTAATAGAAAACAACCACTCACAAACATTAAAAGGCCTAGCTATCACTATCATTCTTGGCTTGTATTTTACTACCCTACAAGCATTCGAATACATTGAAGCACCTTTTACATTCGCAGACTCAGTTTACGGATCAACATTTTTTATCGCTACAGGCTTCCACGGGGTCCATGTAATCGTCGGAACAACCTTTCTTTCAGTCTGCCTTTATCGCCTAACTAACTTCCAATTCTCCTACAAACATCACTTCGGTTTCGAAGCTGCCGCATGATATTGACACTTCGTTGATGTCGTCTGACTCTTCCTCTTCATCACCATTTACTGATGAGGATCCTTCTTTCCTAGTATAAAAATTATACCTCACTTCCAATGAAAAGATCTGCCCGCCAGGGAAAGAAATCACAACCTTATCAGCCTTCCTTCTATTAATCTCAGCTATTGCACTAGCAATCATTTTAACCGCAAGACTCCTAGGAAAAAAAACAATTTTAAGCCGAGAAAAAACCTCCCCCTTCGAATGTGGTTTCACGCCCTTCTCTAGATCTCGGATCCCATTCTCGCTTCGATTTTTCATAATCGCCATCCTCTTTTTAATTTTCGATGTAGAAATCGCAATCCTCCTCCCACTCCCGATTATGCCCATCTCAATCCCCTCAGAAGCCTGGACCTTAATCTCCCTAATCTTCATTATCACCCTTATTGCCGGCCTATTCCATGAATGGAACAATGGAGCTCTGGAATGGACCCATTAAAACTATAGTTAAGTATAACATTTGGGTTGCATTCAAAAAGTACCTTAGGGTTAGTTTTACAGCTAAGAATCCAAAAACAGGAGAAAGACTTTTAATCTTTTATTTGGTTTACAGCCCTTAACTGCCTGTCTTCAAGCAATTTGCATCTAGTTTCGACCTAGAAGAGGGCTTCTTCGCCGTAGATTTAGCTGAATCCAAAAAGAGGAGAGCCTCTGTTAAAGGCTTTATTGAAACTAATTCTAGCTAAGATGGAATAGAAGGCTTCTAACCTTCGGCCCAGCAAATACTGTTGCCATCTTTTTCCCTGTGGTGTATAGCAACACCTCACAATTTCACTGTGAAAAAAAGATAATCCTTCTGGGATTGTCTTCAAATAAAAATTTTCTTGGCAGCTTCAATGCCATGCTTTGCATAAGCTATAAAAACAAGAAGGGAACCACCTTCAAATAAAAGCAACCACGAACGAAAAAAATAAATAATACTTAAACGCCCAATGGAAACTTACATCTTTAAGATTAGCTAAAGAAACAAGCTCCTCTCCAACCCCTTTGGGCCCCAGCTTCTCCCTCCAGCCTGTATCTCACCATTTTCAAAGTTGGCCCCTGAAGTTCAACCCAAAGAACAAAGGGAATTTAGTAGACAAAAAAACAATAAATCATATAAAACTAAAATAAAACCCAATAAAACTCAAAGGCGGCAACGAAATAAACAAACCTGAAATTAAACCTAAAAACAATATCAACAGCAAGCCTGTTTTGATAGATAAAAACAAATTATCGTACGAAAGATCTAAAAACAACCATCTTATAAGACTCCCGCCAAAAATGGCCCCTAAAGTTAGACACCCAATAGGCCACAATACCAGGGGCTTATCTTCAAGGCCTCCAAGAATGTTAGAATATCTTTCCCCAACAATAAATTTAATCAGCCGGAGACTGTATATTATGGTAAGCGCGATTGAAACTATTAAAAATCCTAAAAAAAGAACTCTAAAACCTCCCTCAAATCTCTCTTCAATAATCTTGTCCTTTGAGTAAAAGGCAGAAAGAAACGGGACTCCCCCCAAAGCAAAGGAACACACCCCCATCCTTATTCTTGTCCAAGGCATATATTCTCCGACCACCCTTAAATCACGGACATCCTGCCTCCCCCCATAAAGATGAATAACCCCGCCCGCGCACAAAAACAAACAAGCTTTAAACAAAGCATGGGCTAAAAGGTGAAAAAAGGCTAAAATACAAAGCCCTGCAGACAAAGCCATCATCATTAAACCTAATTGCCTTAGAGTAGAAAGGGCAATAACCTTCTTGAGGTCGGTCTCATACAAAGCTCCTACTCTTGACATAATCATGGTTAAAGACCCCGTAAAAAAAAGAACCTGGCCCCCCCCGACAGAAGAAATTATAGGATAAAATCGGATAAGTAAATAAACCCCCGCTGTGACTAAAGTTGAAGAATGAACTAAGGCTGAAACCGGGGCCGGAGCGGCCATGGCAGCCGGAAGCCACGCTGAAAAAGGAATCTGAGCCCTTTTAGTCATTGCTGCTAAAATAACAAAGCTAGCCACAACTATTATACTAGAATCGGGGAACTTATAAAAAATAAAACTTAAGTCCCCTTGTGAAAGCATTCAACCTATCGCCACTAAAATAGCCCCATCCCCAATCCGGTTACTCAAACATGTGATTATCCCAGCACCATAAGATTTAAAATTTGAGTAATAAACAACCAACAAAAAAGAAACTAGCCCTAGCCCATCTCAACCTAAAATAACCCTTAGAAAATTAGGACTGACAATTAAAAACATCATAGAAACAACAAAAAGAAAAACCACAAAAGCAAAAGAATTTTTTAACATCTCCCCGCGCATGTAATCATCCCTGTAAAACATAACACACGAAGAAATGAAAAAAACAACTGCCAAAAATCTCAACCTCATCCAATCCAAAATAAGACTATAAAAGAAAATTCTCCCCCTAAGCTCGTACAGCTCCCAATCGACCAAAAAGAAATAACCCCTAGCCAGGACCCTCAGCAAAACAACAAAAGACCTCAACCTAAACACCGCTAAAATAAAACCTAGAACAAAAAATAAACTTCGGTTAAATAAAATTGCCTAAAGCCATAAGGCAGCTAAAGTTCCACAAACTCTCGTTTTAAATAAACTATTTAAGCAAAATAGTCAAAAGCATAATACCAACGCCCCTACCACTAACCTGTGAATTAACCCTACAATATACTCACGGACAAAAATGTTGCAAGACCTAACCAACCCCCTCGCAGATTTTCCATGCTGACTAAAGGAATACAAATAAAATCCATAAGCCATTCTTATAAAATTCATTAAAATCAAAAAAATAAAAGTTATTGTTCTCCACTTAAGAAGCCCCACAGTTAAAAGAATCTCCCCGAGCAAATTAACTGAGGGGGGAGCCCTGAAGTTAAAAATTCTTAAAACAAACCAAAAAATAGTTAAAGCAGGGAAAACCATCATCAAGCCTTTACCGACTAATAAACTTCGCCTCCCCCTTCGGTCGAACCTACAACCCACTAAATAAAACAAACCAGAAGAGACAACCCCATGTCCAATTATTATGCAAAAAGCTCCTAAATACCCAGTTACAAACAAGGTCCTCATGCCAGCCAAAAGAAGCCCTATATGAACCACCGACGAATAGGCTACCAAAGCCTTCATATCAACTTGGACTAAACAGACAAAGGCCCTCAACAACCCGCCAACTAAACCTAAAACAACCAAAGCCTCCCCTAATGTAGCATAGAAAGACGAGAAAATTGAAATAAAAACTCGCCACAACCCATATCTACCTAATTTTAAAAGGACTCCCGCCAGAATCATAGACCCAGCCACTGGAGCCTCTACATGAGCCTTAGGCAACCATAAGTGAAAACAAAACATAGGAAGTTTAACCAAGAAAGCTAAGACATAGGCCAAAACCAATAAGAGCTCAAAAACACCAATTTGACCTAATAGACCCTCCGCCGGCAGTATCATCTCATTAAAAAACTCTCAACGGAGCAAGACAACAAGCAAAAGCGGAAGCGAAGCAAACAAAGTATAAAACAACATATAAACCCCCGCCTGAAGACGCTCAGGCTGGTATCCCCACCCTAAAATTATCAAAAAAATAGGAATCAGGCCCGCCTCAAAAAAAATATAAAAATATAATAGCCCCCTAACTTTAAAAGTAATAACAAGAATAAAAATCATAATAGAACAAATAAAAACATAAGTTCCTCTGTTCTTACGCCAAATTTTCACCCCTCACCTCCCTCTTAATATAAGACCCCCGACTAAAAAAGAAAGAACAACCAGAAAAGAAGTTAACAAATCAGTAATTTGACCCCTTTCGCTCGTAATTTCTGGCGCCCTAAAAACCATAACCCTCAAAGATACCCCTGCCAAAATATAAAAAATTATTTCTCTGAAAAATCATCTTATTATTCTCAACCTCAAAATAATCACAACCCTAAAAACAGACATTATCATACCAAATTAAATCTTTTAAAAAAATCTCTCCCATGACTACGGGCCATAGCTACTAAAAGAGATAAACCAACTGCCCCTTCAGAAACCGCAAAAACCAAAAAAATTAAAGCTAAATACCCCTCAGCAATCCCTTGGCCCCCTCTCGACATTAAAATAATAAATAAACATAATATCATATACTCCAAACTCAAAAGAGTAGCCAGTAAATGCTTATGTTGCGAGCAAAAAACCAGCAACCCTCTGACAACAAAAAATAACATAAACAAAACTACGATATAAAAATTTAACATTAATTAACGACTTAATAGTTTAATAATAAAACATTGGTCTTGTAAACCAAAACTAGCTCCTGCTTCAAGTCTTCAGAAAAGCCTGCAAAGCATCAACAACTTCCAAAGTTATTATTTTAATAAACTATTTTCTGAAATCTCGCTAATTATTGTTCTAATAATCATCACTAACACAATCTTCCTCATAATAACGCACCCTTTAGCAATAGGCCTGACCTTAATTTTACAAACAGCCCTTACAGCAATAACTACAGGCCTTCTTATAAATACCTTCTGGTTCTCTTACATTCTTGTTCTGATTTTCCTGGGAGGAATATTAGTCCTTTTCGTTTACATCTCTACCTTGGCCCCAAATGAATCCTTAAATTCCCCTCCCCCCCAAATACTCCTTACAATTCCTATACTTGGAATTTTTTTATCTGTAACACTACTCATGCCTTCTCATCTCTCAGCTTCTGACAACCTCAACTGTATTTTCCCATTTTCCTGAATGTCCTCAGGAACACTTCTAATTATTTTCTCATTTATTATCGTCTTTCTATTTTTGGTATTAATCGCAATCGTCAAAATTACTAAATTCTGAGCCGGGCCCTTACGCCCCATTAACTAAACTAATGTCTTCTGTCAATATTATAAAATCTCACCCCCTTTTATCTGCAATGAGCTCAAGGCTAATCACCCTGCCTTGCCCAAGAAACATTAATATAATATGAAACTTTGGGTCCCTTCTAGGCTTATGTTTAAGTATTCAAATCACCACAGGACTATTCCTGGCCATACATTACATCAGGGCTGCTGAAATAGCCTTCAGAAGAGTAATTCACATCTGCTACGATGTGAATTACGGATGGCTGCTCCGAACAATCCATGCAAATGGTGCAACATTATTCTTTATTTGTCTTTATATACACACCGGACGAGGCCTCTACTTCGGCTCCTACCGATTCGCGCAAGCCTGAAACATCGGGGTAATTATTATACTTGCTGTTATAGCAACAGCCTTTCTTGGCTACGTTCTTCCTTGAGGACAAATATCCTTCTGGGGTGCGACAGTTATTACTAACTTGCTTTCCGCCATTCCATACTGCGGAGGGACAATTGTTGAATGACTATGAGGAGGGTTCGCTGTGAGGGGCCCAACTTTATCACGATTTTTCGCTCTTCACTTCCTTCTTCCCTTCGTGGTCGCTGCTCTCATTGCTATTCACATCATCTTTCTCCATGAAACTGGGGCGGGCAACCCTCTGGGCCTCAACAGAAATTTTGATAAAATCATATTCCACCCCTACTTTTCAATTAAAGATTTAGTGGGCTTCCTTGTTGCTTCTTATATCCTCACAATCTTATGCCTCCTCCTTCCTTATTATTTTGGAGACCCCGACAACTTTATCCCCGCAAACCCCATAGCAACCCCTGCGCACATTAAACCCGAATGATATTTTTTATTCGCATACGCCATCCTTCGGTCTATTCCTAATAAGCTAGGGGGCGTAGTGGCCCTAGTTACCTCCATCCTTATTCTTTGAATTCTCCCTTTAACCTGCAAATTCAAATTTCGATCAATAGCACTATACCCCTTCAGAAAACTTTCATTCTGAGCATTCTCTTCATTCTTTTTAATCCTAACCTGAATTGGCGCTTGCCCTGTCGAAGCCCCCTTTGTTACAATCGGGCAAAGTTTCACAACCCTCTACTTCTCTTACTTCCTTTTTATTCCTTTTATCCACTCCAGGTGGGATAACCTTCACCTTCAATAAAATCTTTTAGCTTAATCAAAGCCTATGTTTTGAAAACATAAAATAAATACCTCATTTAAAGGTTTTTCTTAAAACTTTACTAAAACCCGCTAAAAAACCTGCTGAACAAAAGCATAATGAACAAGACCCCCGGCAACAGCACCTTTCAAGCCAAAAATATAAGCTTATCATAGCGAAAGCGAGGTAAAGTCCCTCGTAAAAGAATAATAACATATATGATTAAGCCTAGCTTCAGATAAAATAATCCTCCCCTTGCGCCCCTACCAAGCAAAAGTACCGCAAACAAACCCCTTATAAATAAAATTCTGCCATACTCCGCCATAAACAAAATAGCAAAACCCCCTGAAGAATATTCAACATTAAACCCTGAAACTAACTCGGACTCCCCCTCCGCGAAATCAAAAGGAGTTCGATTCACCTCCGCTAAACTTCTCACCATCCAACCTACACCAACAGGGATAATCAAAAAAAAGAACCAAATATACTGCTGAAAAGCCCCGAAATCCTTTAAGCTATAGCGCGACCTTATATAAACAAAAATCATCAAAATTAAAGCCAACCTTACCTCATAGGAAATTGTTTGAGCTACAAACCGCAGCGCCCCAATTATAGCATATTTAGAATTGGAGGACCAGCCCACCCCTAAAAGACTATAGACACTCAAGGCAATGCAGCATATAAAAAATAAAATCGAGTACTCGAAACTGAAAGTAAAGCCAATAAAAGGAAAAACAACCCAACAAGATAAAGACAACAAAATATTAAAAGAAGGAGACAAATAATATACAAAATAATTCGAATAGGCAAGACTAACCTGCTCCTTGATAAACAACTTTACAGCATCGGCCATGGGCTGCAGTAAACCCCAATACCCCACAATGTTTGGCCCCTTTCGTAGATGGACGTATCCTAGAATCTTTCGCTCAAAAAGAGTAATAAAGGCAACCCCTGCTAAAACTACAATTACCATCAAAAAATAAACAACAACCCTAAATAAATACTCTATTATTAAATGTATTTTTACACATTAATAGATTCTAAATCTATTGCATTCATCTGCCAATTTAACAAAATAAAATAAGGTCCTTTCGTACTATTATTTTCTTAATTTCTCAAAGATAGAAACTGACCTGGCTCACGCCGGTCTGAACTCAAATCATGTAAAATTTTAAAAGTCGAACAGACTTACTTTTGTCATTTATGCTTAACAAAGAAATTTTAATTCAACATCGAGGTCGCAAACACTTTTATCCATATGTCCTGCCCAAAAGCATTACGCTGTTATCCCTGGGGTAATTTGTTCTTTTTTCCTTCACCAGGATCTAACGCCTTTAGTAATAAAGTTAACTTACTGTCATCCCAACCAAACTCAACCGCAAAATAAAATCTTATAAAATTTATTTCCTTAAAAGTAAAAATCCACAGGGTCTTCTCGTCCCTTGAGGCCCGCTGCAAGTTTTTATGCAGACCTTAAATTCAACTTTATTTTACCAAAATAGTTATTTTCCAAAAAACCTTTCATCCCAGCCCCCAATTAAGAGGCAAATTATTATGCTACCTTAGCACAGTCATTATACTGCGGCCATTTAAAACTCATTGAGCAGGTCTTATCTTTAATCTACGCTAAAAAAAATGTTTTTGTTAAACAATTAAAAAATATTTTGCTAAATTCTTAGATAAAAATTTTTCAATTATTTTATTTACTCACATCATAAGTTTACTGATTACAAAATTTTTAATCAACTTATCTGGTGAGCTGAAAAAAAGTTCTAACAATTTTTAACAAAATCATTTGCGAAACTAAAAAATTTTTTAAAAACTTCTGATTTCAAATTTAAAAACCACATCAAAATCAAAACGCAAAAAAAATTTAACTCTTCAAGCTCGTCCCCAAAGAAATTTTTATTTCAATAACTAATTTAAAATAAAGAACCTTCAAAAAAATATTTTAGTAAACGACAACTTCTCATTTCAAAAAAACTTTTCAAAAAATTATTCAACATAACTTTGTAAAAAATTTTAAATTTTACCATTTTGTTTTCATCCTTCCTAACTCCTTATAAAACCCTGATACAAAAGGTAAACCGTTTAACTAACTTTCTCTTAAAATTCTTTTATACTCCTCATTTTTCGCTCATCGCTACTCCTATGCATCTATTTCTTTTAAATTAACTCCTAAAAATTCTAATAATCAAGACAATTATTACATAATACCCTTTTGTTGTAAGCAAAATGTTCTACTTAAACTACATCCAGAACTAGAGAGCTCTTCCGACCTCTCTACTTTGTTACGACTTATTCA
>Ga0302284_1000809_pt1 | contig 14247 bp, 10 predicted proteins | sample III_Fen_E2_1_FD_198760 | JGI IMG/M metagenome (GOLD analysis project Ga0302284, IMG submission 198760) | Peat permafrost microbial communities from Stordalen Mire near Abisko, Sweden - III_Fen_E2_1 | ecosystem: Environmental > Terrestrial > Soil > Wetlands > Permafrost | place: Sweden: Abisko...
GAAGATTTACGAGGTGGAGTAAAACATGCTGATTTAATTGTTTCATTGCATAATTGTGTGTCTTTTACATCCGGAGTATGTATTCACACAGCATGAAGTCATTTTTGATGAGGATTAAAGCAATACAGAGAAACTAGTCAAATTAGTTATTGATCGCAGGACTAAATTCACTTTAAGCTTCTTTTAGCCTAATTCAAGGTTCTTTAAGCAGTCCTAGAAATCTAGGAGACACAAATTAAGTAAAATGACATTCAAAGTGCTTAAAATAGATTCAAAAGATGGGTCAATCACAAAGGCCAAAACGATTTCTTAAAAAAATGGAAAACATTAACAGATAGATCTTGATTTAGTTCTAAATCCAGGCACTTACTTTATCTACTGCCTCATTCAATGGAATAGCGAAGCTAATAGAAAAATTAACATTTGCTCATACGGACCTAATTATGTTGATTTTCAAGAACTATCTTCAGACAAAAAGTTGAGCTAGCTTAAAGAGTTTTTAGATGTTCAGCGCCTCAAAAGGGAAGAGTAAAAAATTAAAAAACAATAGCAGTAATAGCAGTAGTAATAGTAAACAACTAACCAAGAAACCAAACTAATTCAATAGAAAACCAAAATTGTGCCTTAAGTAGCAAAAAAAAGTGATTTAACTTAGAAACGTAACTCAGTTTAAGTTTCAACACCTAAAAGTTAAATTATTCAGTAGCCAAATATGGATATAAAAGATGAATTAGCTCCAGCAAATAAAGAAATTAACAGTGTTAATACTGAAGGATCAATAAGCAACATACTAAAAGGAGATGATCTTGTTAAAACAAAATAGATTCAAGAGACTACTAAACAGTTTGATTAATAGAGCATTTACAGTAAATCGGAATCATTTTCACTTTCAAAAAATGAGCAAGGACAAACAAGTATTGCTTTATCTCAGGAAGCTAATTCAAAATAGGATAAAACAAAATCTCCTATTGTACTTGTGAGTGGTCTGAGAGAGGTTTAAGAGGAGGAGGAAGAAGAAAAGGTGGGCTAAAAAAGCACCTAAGAATAATCTAATTCAGAGAGAATAAGTCACTTAGCACTCTTTGGGAAGAGGCACTACAAAAAGCAGAATACTTTTTATTCCCAAACTGTCTAAAGAGATATGCTGTTTTCTTCAAGCAAAGTAACAATTTGAACTTGTTTATTATTGTTTATTGATTCTTTTTTATTGTGATTAGAGTTAATCGTATGTCGTAGATGACTCTCAATAACCAGCCATCCAAAAGCTAAGTAATAACAAAGAAACTAATGCTGATTCTAATAATAAAATCTCATCTCAATACAATCCTCCGTTGCCTCCTCCATTAATATTGCAAAATGCTGCTAATCCTATTAACAAACAAAAATCATTTGCTCTTTACACTAAAGATGGGTCTAGTTTAAGAAATGTGAATCCTCTACCTTCAGGCTAGCAGTATTTGAAAACAAATGAGAAGATATTTATTAATTTCTTAGGACAAAGACAGTCAGAAACTCTTGACTAATCTTTAAGAGGAAATAAACCGACAAATAATAGTAGCAATCTTCCTTTGATTTCACCATTAAATGTGCTTCCATCATTAAAAATAATAGAGCCTAAATGGAGACTTGACTCTAATCTTCAATCTGAATTGTTTCCTAATAACACTACCAACAGAACATTTGGTGGGATCAATACATTGGAGATTAAAAAAGCTAAAGGAGCAGCTTAGCCAGCACTAATGAAAATCAATCAAATAGTGTTTTCAGCTTCGAGTCTTGCGAGTCTTTCAAATATCAAAGACACTTAGCTAAGTAATTAGAAGATCAATCAGCGGTACAATAAATCTCTAGGGGCGAGGCCAATTAAATCTCTTTCGAAGACTCCAGTTAAAATTGTTTGACAAGAAAAGATTTGATGAATAAAATAGGCATTTATTTTAAAAATTCTGTAAAGTTTCATAAATATTGTGTGGTGATTTAAGTTCTTTTTGTAGTAGATCTGTTGTAAAAAGATTACACAAGCATTTAACTATTCAAATCAACTGAATTAAATGGAAACGCACATATGTTTTTATTTACAAAATTAATCGGATCTATGATTTAAGCAATTCAAAATGTGGTTTTAGATAATTCAGGGTAATTAATTTAGATATCAATCACTTTTGATGATGCGAGAGAGCTATTGCCTCTGCAAAACATAATCATATGAAGTTTCAAGTAGGAAATCAAGTGATATCCTGAAGACTTAAATCAGATGGTAAATCATCAACACAATAAAATAAAGCACAAAGAAAGTATTCTTCTAAAGTGTTTAAGATTATCCAAATAAGGACAATAATGAGAAATCAAGAAGAAGAAAAACACCATTTATTATCATAACTTGCAAAAAATTAAGAGACATTGCTGTGAGTTATTTTTCAAAGAAATGAGAGGATTAATATCTGAATTGCTGGGTAGATTATGATGCAAATCCACAACAAAGAAACATTGAAAATCTAAATAAAACCAAATTCAAGAGGGAATTGAATAGATTATTATTACTAATTGGAATAAAGACAAGCACAATAGCCGCTTTATTTGTAATTATTAGATAATTGTCATTCATAACTAGGGTGAAAATATTACGAAACTGAAATTTCAAGCGATTTCTGAAACCTTTCTCAAAAGCTATTGCTAACAAAGCACGCACAGATATGAGCTCAATGAAGTACTCCCATTCTAATAACCATTTTACGATGCCTCCCATAGACTCTAAAAACTATAGACCATCAGAGTTATCTTAGAGCTCTAGACTTCAATACATTGGAGATAAAAAACTCCAAAAGTCAGCTATGTTCTTCAGAGATACTCGTGTATCTTCTTGTTCTTACATCTCACAGAAAGGTGGAGTTCCTTCAGCAGTACCTTTTTACAGCTCTCCTACTAAGACCTACGCTGATTCTATGACCAAGAGCACTTACTTAAATTCTCTCAATCAGTAAATATCTTCAACTTTTAGTCCATAAGACATATTTTTTAGTTTTCTGGTAAAAAGAATAACCCCTCTAAAATATATTTTTTTTAAACAACTAGTGATACTTTCAAAGTTAGACCATATCAGCATGTCGGCATGTCCTAAAAACTGTTAGAAACGTACAACCCTAACTCTTATAGAAATCGTTTACCTGAAAATGAAGCACCCCCTTAATTCAGCAATGCTTCCCAAATTGAAATTGGTGATCGCTCGTAAAATATGTTCCTCTTTTAAGTTGCATAAACTCATTATTTTTAATTTTCGAAGAGAGGTCAACTAGAGAAGGTTTATCAGTCAATCAAGAAACACATATGGCAATTTTGGAAGATTCGATCCAGTCAGCAACACTGGTATCCTAGCTGCAAAGACAAGATGGCACCACCATCTTCAGGCCAAATGAGCTTATTTTATATAACAATTAAGTCCTGTTTTATTTTTTTTGTTCAGCTTTATGCATTATTGACTCGGATTGTTAAAATAAGGCGTTTTCGGAAAGTACTGATCTAATTGATAGGGATATCATCTAAGAAACTATTGAATGAGAGAGATTCTAGTTTGGAAAGATTAGCTGGATCAAATCAATTATTATTATTAATGCAATTTCAAAGAACTCTAATCAAATTCCACAAATTAAACCTTTTATATTTCGGTTTTTTTCCTTCTGAGTTTTTAAAGTAGCACCAAGAAGATTCAAAGGAACTCATAGTTAAGGATTTGTAAGAGAAGCGAAAGGAGATAAATACTAAAGAAAAAATCTAATGAGACTCAGAAAGACGAGAACGCATGAGACAGGATCATCGAATTTAGATTACAAGTAAATTTACAAGTTGATGGATAGAAAGACATCAATATTGCTTGAAAATAAAGGGCAGAGAAGTTTGAACGACCTGATGAAGCACGAATCGAATTCTTAGCTACAGCAAAGAGCAAGAACTTTTTCGACATTGTAGCTACAAAGATTCATAAGACTGCACCATAACCGCTAAAAGAAACTCAAACTTTCTATGTCGAAAATCAAATCGATGAAAAAGAAAAGTATCCTGTTGGATATCCAAGAGAAGCCTGGTTAGAAGAATAGCAACTGAGAAAAAGAGTGTTCACTGGCGATTCAAACACTCAGTATGATAACAAGAAACCTCCTAGAGTCACTCGCGCAAACACTAAAATCGATAAAAAAGGTTGATTTAAGAAATACTGAAACCTCTGTTGAAATTATTTTTCTTCTTCTTTAGGCTAGCTTAATAAGCTAATTGCATAGAAGCATGACCAACATGCAACAGCAATCGCCGAAACACAGCTAGTCGGATTTGAATAATTTAATAAGCTTACTCTTGAAGGTAGAGTAGATTTGGAAAAGGTCAAGGAAATACGTAGAGCTATCAGAAGGAGATACGCCAACCGCAAAAACTTTTAAAAGATTTTTAATGCTTGGGATGATGATTCAACAGGTAATCAAATAGACCTATTCAATTCGATATTAGGTTCTTTTTTGAAAAATCAAAATATGGAATGAACAAGATGCTTTTAATCTATTTTTCATTCTTTGAAACTCAGGTGCAATCACTCCTAAGAATGCATTCGAAATGATTTAAAATATGGGCATCAACATAAACTTTGATGAGGCGCGTGTCTTAGTAGCCAGTGTAGATATTGACAAGAGTGGTGATCTTTCTCTCAACGAATTCATGGATCTTATTTTTAACAGTACTGATGCTCTCAATGTTAATCTCAAGGAGCTACCATGTAATTATTGCTTTCTAATATTTCTTATCCTAAATGTCTTGTAATTTTGCAGTGCTTAGCGATGATTCAGAGCATAACTTGCAAAGAGCTAACAACTTGATGAGCAAATTGCATGAAGATGAATTTGCCTCAAGAAGAACTAAGCACGTTAATTAGCTGAGTGTGATTCTCAAGAATAAGCTATCTTCACTGAAGACATACATATTTGCAGCTGACAGTTTGCAACAAGGATTCGTTAGCCATGAAAAGTTCTTTGAGATTATTAAAAAACTTGCGATTCCTGAGAATATCATGTCTCAATAAGATATTCAAAATGTCTTCAACAATCACAAAATAGACGAGCACAAGTTCAACTACAAGCTGTTTATTGACTTCCTTCGTGATTACGAATTCGTTCCTGAGGATATTTACGTATGAATGAATCAGTTAAATACTAAGCTCATTTGATATTTTATTCAGAGAGACCCAGCTGAAACAGAGAAAAAGAAGAATGACAAATAAAAGTATTTGACTGCCTTCAATTACGAGGAAGACAAAAAGATCCATGTATTTGACGCTAATGAGATCAATTCTTGGCATTTGGAACAAATCAGAGAAAAAAGCAGGAAGGTTTTCAGAATCATCGGACGCTACCTTGATAGCAAAGAGAGCTTCGATACCTTTTTAATGTAGCAGATGAAAATCACAGACTAATCTGAATTCGCTAAGCAACATATTTCAAAGCAACTCCTCACAAAAGCAATTGAGAATCTTTTCCTTAACGTTGGAGATAAGGATGTTAAGAAAGATGAAGTCGAGTCCTTTCTTTCAATTTTTTCATACAACAATCATAATACCATTCAAGCTGCTCATATCTCAAAAGCGATTTATGAGTAAAATTTATTAATTTACTTTCTTGTTTTAATATTAAATGTTTTAACAGGGAGACTGATGGTGAATGGTTCAAAAGAATCTAGTGGAAACTTAAGAGACCACCTCCACCTCCTGAGAATATGAGAGAAAAGGAAGCTGAAGATGATGCAAAAGGAAGCTAAAGTGATTTTAAAGTAGTTGAACCAGGAGAAGAAAATTATGAATAATTCTTCGACACTCATTTCAAGCCAGAAAGTATGGATTTGAGATAGTATAAAGGTCTCACGCGAACATCGTCTGCTCCACATTTCCCATCTTCTCTTAATCGCCTTCTCACCAAATTCGAAAATAGAGTTTTCTGTGGATCTCAAAAGGCCTATGATATCTTCAAAAAGTTCGATGTTGATCAAGACGGTAAATAACCATTCTTTGGATAAACTAATCAGTTTATTTATTTATTAAAAGGATATATTTCTCGTAAGGATATTGCTGGAAAAATTAGGGAAATGAACATCTTGGATGAGAACGAAATCAAACCTTTCCTGTTGTACATGGATCCTACGAATAAAGGATATGTTGATTTCAATGAATTCAGCACCAAAGTTAGATGGGGGATGACTGTTAACGATGAAATGGGAATACAAACTGTTATCCCCTTCACTGCACCTTCTTCCCAACATCACAAAGAAACCTATAAGATACTCCCGTTTATTAAAGAGCGAGTAGCTGATCTACGCAGGCCGTACTATCCTCCAGAAAGTAATAAAAGCTAAGATTTTCCCATAAATCTAATAAATAATACTGAACTTTTGTAACAGCTGCAAAAAAGAATACTCGATTTGGAGCTTCTCCTATGTTTTAAAATACATTCACGAATTTCAGGGTTTCTACAGCTAGTCCAATGTTTTCTACAGCAGCTGTAAGATTAACTAAATGCCCATAGAACCCAATAATTGACTTGATAATTGGATTAATTTTTGTAGGAACAATTTGAATAATCACACAACCACAGAATAGAGTTTTAGAAGAATGAATTCGAAAGGAAAAAGGGATATGAAGAAGGTAGAATACAAAGAAGAAAAGAACACATGAACATAATATCACAGAAAATTGAGAATGAAAATATTAAGAATGATCTAAAAGAAGAAAACAAGTGCAAAGCAAAAGGAATGGCCCAATGGACTTACGAACATGTAATAATTTTAAAATATATCTTTTCAAATAACCAACTCAAATTAACAAGTTTTTAATGTCACGTTTATCAATTAATTGGCAAATAGTGTCTCACAAAAGATTTCTTAATCAAGATATTTTTTATTTTTAAATCCGTTTTTTGGTTTTTTAAAACAGAGAGCACATCTACAGAACAACTGTTATTGATTCCATACTTTAATTTGCTTGTTTTCATATTTTGTCTTTGACTCACAGTGTTCTTTTTCCATTTAGTTATTTCTGAAACTTGTTCTCTATTATTCACCCTATTTTTTTTGATGATCCTCTTGAATTTTCTAGAACCTTTCTATTAAAATAAAAATTAAAATACTTTCTAGACAATAGGATTCCGCCAAAAGATTAGCTTCTACAATGTTAATGAGTTCAACTTTTGCAAGAAGCGCAACTAGAGTTCTTAAGAACACTCTTAAAACTACTTAATGGAACATTTAGGCAAGATAATCAAAAGCTTATTCACTTTTTTAGGTTCCTGTTTGCATGTTTTCTGGGTAAAATAAGAACTTTGTGATGAAGTAAACTGAGCTGAGCAACGAGTTACTTATTTCTCTTTCAATGGGATTTGAGCATAACTAGGCAACCAATCAAGCTGAGTTAACCAAGAATATGATTGCTAACAATGTGTTGAAGAGTAGTGTTGTTTAGAGAGCTTTTTAGGAATTAGATCGAGGACTCTTTGCAGTCAACCACAAACAAAAAGTCTATGCAAATAATCCTTTATCAATCGGGAAAGGATAGAATATGACATCGCCTCTGATGCATGGATTGGCGTTAGAAGAGTTTCACGAGCACATAGTTACCATTATGAAACATAAACTACAAAAACAAGAAACACTTAGAATTCTTGATGTTGGATGTGGGAGAGGATATATTTCATTCGCTTTGGGAAAGATCTTAGATCAAAACTCGCATCTTGATAAAGTCAAAGTCCACATTAAAGGTATTGACATCCACGAAGAACTAATCTAAGGAGCTAAAGATATCAAAAACAAGCTTCAGTACCATCATAATATTGACTTTGAGTTTAAAACTAATAATATTGAATCGGAGATAAATGAAGCAAAGCATAAATACGACCTAATCTATGTTGGTGTTGCACTTGATTAGAACGTGTACGCTCATCTGATTGAGAAATTATACTCCTCCAAATAAGAAGGCTCATGTGTGTTGTGTCCTGTGATACAAGAAGATTTAGAGTAAAACCTAGTTCTTCGTGAAGGCAGTTAAGAACGCGTAGTAATGAAATGCGTGTTTTCTCAGATGGTAACTTAGAAACAAGAAGAAGTGAGTAAGTACTTCCTCTAAGACGGAGAATTCAGTGAAGAAGATAAAGGAGGAGAAGCTGCTCAGAAAGATGAAGAAAATAAAGTTAATGTCACAAACACTAAAATGCATTAAGATCTAGTGAAGTTTGAAACTCACTTGAAATTATTGGAAGCAAAACTAAAGCGATTCTATGAGGAGCACAAGCAAAAGCATGGACATAATCCAGGCTTAAAAGATCTTCACTCGAATGAGGAATCAAAGAAGCTCATTGAAAATATTCAGCAAGTCAAGAAAGATATTAGATTCACTCACGCGAAAATCAAGGAATCATAATAATGAAGGAATTTGTATTCATCCAAAGTGATTTGAAAATATTCGTATTTTTCATCCAAAAAAACATTCCACAGAGTTTAAAGAGAATTCTCATTTCTAGCATACATAAAATCATATCTTTAGAATAAAAAGAAAGAGATTGAGAAATTATTTGTGGAGGGAATTCAGGTAGGTTGTTAATAATCTTAATTGTAGTTGGTAGGGCTAATTTGAAGTAGTTGTCCAGGTGGAAGGGTTAAATAATATGCTTCTAAATTAACTCAATATATATTAGTTTATGAAGATCACTCAAACACAAAAAGAATAAAAATAGATCAAAATGCCAAAGAATCTGTAATATAATTTTGTTAAATCTAAAATTGGAGTTATTCGGATATTCTGACATAATTAATTTGTTTTGGCATCTTTGATCAGTTTAAAAGAATGATAACTCCAAAAAGAAGTAAAATAAATCATACTTTTTAATAGAAGTACTATCTTCAATTTATAGAAAAGCTTGAGATTTACACTCATGTTATAGAACTATCAAAGAATAAAGTGATTGAAAGACATTCTTAAGTTAAATCTGCACAATTAAAAAGCGAGACTATTGGTTGGGTTAGAAGAAATTAAAAATTAATTCAATTTCTAATAAAATTTCGCACAATTATTCTAGTAGAAGCACACTCAGTCTCCTAATACACCTAAAGAAATGGACAAAAAAGACAGCGATTTTTCATCTTTTATAAGTTCTATCAGTAAGAACAAGAGCTTCGGAAACTCCCCTTTAAACTCTTCTCTTGTTTCTAACTTACTTAGCTCTCCCAAGCATAATTTGTCTGAATGCAATTCTCCAGTTTTAACTCCAATTAGCCGCAGAATTTCATAAATACAATAGAATTCTACTAGTTAACGCATTTCCTCTACTCCAAAGTCTCATCCCAATACTCATGAGTCATTCTTGCCTTTTGATAAAATGCTTGAAGGTCTCGAAGAAGAGGAAGCACTCTCCACAGAATCGGAATCAACCATTTATAGAGTTGTTGATAAGGAGAAGCATGAGCGATTCACTTAGATGTCCAGAGTTGTGCATGATGAGTAGGAATATCAAGCCTTGATTGAACAAATACAGTAATATTCTTCTATCAAGCATCCTGGTTTAGTCTCAATCCGCAAATGGTCTTACTAGCTCTCTCTCGACAAGAAACTGAAGCGAGTTCATCGTTTTTTAATAGTCTTTGACAGCATTGGAGATAGACTTGATTCCAGGTATGGAAATGATGGTGAAAAATCATTAATTAACTAGTTTAAGCGTGATGATTACCGAAATATCTTGAACCTCATCCAAGGTCTCTAGTATCTATTAGAGTTATAAAAAACCAATAAGCTTTAGGTATCTCCAATTATCCCTTGCAACTTCTTTTTCTCCCCAGAAAATACACTAAAATTTGCACCATAACCATTCTTAATGTTCAACGTGACGCAAAAAAGAGCTGAGAATTTAAAATAACTGTATTTGTCTGCTGAAGCAATCAAAAATCCTGCCATATAACTTTCAGACAAATAGGTAATTTTTTCACTAGGAATGAACTTACTCCTTCTTTTGACGAACAATGTTAAAAATACTGTCAAAACTGTGCCTTCTGAAATGGCAAAACTTCTCTAAACGATCTAAACTTATCACAGCCCAGAACTGAAAGGCATCCTTGAGAAAATGATTGCAATTTAACCAGATTTAAGATTCAACTTCTTTAGCACCCTCTAATTTTGTAAGCAGCAAAGCATCTTCTCCGATATGGAAGCCTTAGAAGCTGAATCATTCTAGACAACCGATGATTTCTCCTTTTTCGCTCATTCTGGCTACGTTAAGATTCCTATGCCAAAGCAGAAATACGCAGCGACAATATTTCCAATGACCAAACGAAGTAATGTCTATTAACTGTGCATTCATAATTTGATTTTACTTAGTTGTCCAAACCAATCTTTTCGATTAAAAACGGCTCTTCATCGAGCAACTTGATCTGAATATTGATATGCTTCTGCCAGACGATTGCGCAATTCTTTCAGGAGACAACTTTCAAGTAAACCTAAACTTTGTTTACATAATTTGATTTCTTGGTTTTATACAGGTTTGGGTTGTTGGTGGCAAGTCAAGCAACATGTTATTTCTTTTGAATGATGAAGTCCCTACCTTAATCCCACTCTCCAACATCCCTTGCTCCTTTTAGAGATTCGGTTTTGGAGTGTGTGCTATTGATTCCAACTTCATATTCTTAGCTGGAGGTATTATTGATGGAGAATCTCTTCCAACAGCCCGATTTGAGTGTTACGATATTAATTCTAACGAATGGGTTATAAAGAAGAATTGTAGCATTCCTGCGATTGGATGCACATTGGTATCTTTCAATAATAAATCACTCTATAAATTTGGTGGAAAAGATATGGAAGGATAACTTATTCAGCAACTAGAGAGATACGATATTAGCACCAATACGTGGTAGATATTGTAATTCCGTCTTTAAAAAGAATTAGAAGAAGCTCTGTTTTACTAAGCCTTAGGTATCTAGATTAATCCAAGCTAAATCTTGATTTGTGGTGGCTATAAGTTTCACAAGGTTTCCAACTAAAGATTGCCGAACATGCAATTTTATTTTTTGAATATTGATGAGCAAGCTGTGAATCTTGATAAATAAGAAAAAGAAATCTATTCAGTGTTTTCTCAAGGTAAAAAGATATGTTTTCCCAAATCCAAATCAAAAGATACTCAAGAAAAAGATGCCAAGCGAGATATTGAAGCTGAATTGAATAAATAATTATTGAGCAGAGACGTGAAAATTGATAATCTTGTGGTAGCTCTGAACAATGTTTGGTTTATTTAAGCTAAAAATAAATAGTCCAAAGTACTTTACAGCTACAATGAAATCACTAATATTGTTGAACAAAAAAGGATTAATTACTGAATCAAACAAACTACTCATTTGTTTTAAATATTAAACCAGTTAAACCACAAAAGATCTGTCATGACATATTTATTTTTTAAATTATAGTAGATTTCTCATTTTTAAGGATCATTATTCCCAAATATGAAAAGAGGAAAGATAAAGTTTGTAATAGATTTTTGTTCTTATCATTTTGGGTTACCCTTTGAACTAACTATTCTTTCAATTATTATTTTAAAATCATAAATGTAAATTAGCAATTTTATCAATTTCTTAGTATTTCAAATAAATTGGGTTAGTTAGGCACAACAAAAAATAATAGAATACAAGATTTTTCCAAAATTTTTCAAGGCTTAGCTGGTTGATCCTATGCTTATTATTGTTGAGGAACTGGATCTAAGAGCACTGCATTTTAATAGTAGTAGTTCAGAAGCTCTCGAGGATACTTATCTTTGATTTCCTCAAATGAAATGTAGGCGCTAAGTGGTACAGTTCCAGATGGTCGAGGTTTGAACTCAACTTTAAAGTAGATTGAACTGGGGAGTAGCAAAGTATGATTCTTGCCAAGAGCTTTCTGGATCCTTGTATAAGGTGCATGTTTAACAATGCATTGAGGAATATCCCCATTGTTGAAATTACCGTATTTCATTTTCTCATTGTTAATTGCCCTTATTCCCATTTCCTTTTCATTTAGTTCGTTATCGAGAACTGGATCTCTAAACTAAATTGGATTTGACTTAGTGATGGGCTTTTTTGTTTCTGCCTCTTCAAGCTCGCTTAAGTATGACAGCTTGAGACCTAAAGATGATTATTTCTAAGGTAGTGGTTGATTAGGAACTGATTATGGAAGGACTCTATTATTTTATACATTATTTATCCTTCCATCAACAGGAGGCAGACCCTTACGAGCATTAGTTAGGAGTGCCACCTTAAATATAAGTTCACTCATTTTACGTTCAAATCCTCTGATAAAATGCTAGACATTTTCAAGGTTGTCAATAGGTTCAAAAGAGCTCTCCGATGTTGGGTATCCCTCCCATTTGACAAGATACTTAGTGACTCCATTTTCTAGTCTTTTCCCATAAATGTATTCCACATCGTAAATCGCACCTAAAGTAAATAATTAATTAATAAATAATTAACTTGCAAAAAGTATATGTTGTTACCATTTCCTGTTTTTTTTAGTTTAGAAACTGATTCAAAGGGTTTTTTGCTCATTTTTTTAAATCTATTTTTGGATGATATTTTTTAATTTTAAATCAATTATTTATTACTTAACTTGACTAAGGATGTGCTTTTTATTTAAAAGTTAGTCTTCTAAATATTTTCTCTTAAATACTCTAATTATCTTCTGCTCAAAGTTCCTCTGATAATAATGACTTTTCAATTATTTGAAACTCCATTAAAATCTACATAATTCCCATAAATAGGATAAATAGTTTCTGTTTTCTTTTAATTTTCAAATTCGTTTGCTAATTTACATCAACTAAAATCTAATTATTTATCTTATTTATTTTCTTAATATTTACCCAAAATAAAACAATAATCCTATTTTGACAGGAAGACAATAGTAGATAAAGAAGGTAAACCATGCAATTATTAGATTAAAAGAAGAAAATATGTTAAATTCAAGTTTAAATTATTGTTTCAATCAAAGAGTTAACTTTAAGTGTCAGATGAAGCAAGCAAGTTGTTTTCACTTTATTCTTTCTCACTAGGAATTAATTATCACAGAAGCTAAGCATTATTTTGATTTGTAAGGACTTTTGCTATTGCTTCCTCTTCTTTACGACTCACATGTGATGAATGTGTCTTGCTTGGGATTTGGATGCAATATTTATTTATTTTCTGCTGATGAAGGCAAACAATTCTTTCTGATCTAATTGAATTGAAAGTTTGAAGGTGAAGCTGATTTTAGTTTAATCTGCTTCAGTTTTTATTAAAGATTGAAGAAAGGATTAAGGCAAAATGAATCAATTGGAAGCCTATCCGGAGAAACTATCAGAAACTAGATTGATTCCCTCAACTTTAAGAAGCTTTAAATTGAATTCAGCTAATCATCATAGACATAACGAAATGGATCTTTAAGTGGATCTCTCTCATTTAGCCACTGAAGGAGATCAGGCAGACAAGAGAATTCAGGAGGAGTTGAACAATGCTGCATGATGAGCACATTCTTTGGTAAAGGTATGTAAATAGGAATTATTTCTAATAAATCTTAGTTTGAATAAAGACCTTTCTCTTTTAATAGTGACATTTATGATAGAACCCTATTATCTCTCAGCAGACAGACTTGCAAGCATTTTCTTTGTTATTAATTTTCTTTAGAAGAAAGTTTATCATCCCTTAGTTCGTTTAAAGTTATTTTTTCTTGGGATGATTCTTTAACTTGGTGAGAATGCAAAAGCTTATTTACTCTTATTTAACTGCTTAAAGGCAGTCTTCTGAGGGGGAACATAATTTAACCCTCAAAATCAAATGATTTTTCTTCTATTTGCTATGTTTTCTTGTTCTCCAATTGTCTGGCCTTCTATCCTCTGCTCTTTGAAGATGTGAACTCATTCGATAAATTAGCCATTCTTCGCATAAAAAAGCAATCTTGCTGCTATTGAGTTCGTTTTTCTTTTTCTCTTAGTTCTTAATTGTCCATCATCAAAGTCACTTTTTGTAGCTTTTGAAGGAGAGGTTTCTTCACTGGAACAGGAAGTGAAGGTGAGTGCTGCTAAGAAGAAGAAGAAAATCGTTATCTAAATGATTTGGTTTATGTTGCTAAATAAGAATGCTCAAGACGATCTAACTGCTCAATTTGTAATTTAGTTTCTTTGGAACTTTGATCTGTGACTGCTCTTTCTTTCAATGCCAATTCTGATAAGACTAATCCATCTTGAGAAT
>Ga0302284_1000810_pt1 | contig 14246 bp, 6 predicted proteins | sample III_Fen_E2_1_FD_198760 | JGI IMG/M metagenome (GOLD analysis project Ga0302284, IMG submission 198760) | Peat permafrost microbial communities from Stordalen Mire near Abisko, Sweden - III_Fen_E2_1 | ecosystem: Environmental > Terrestrial > Soil > Wetlands > Permafrost | place: Sweden: Abisko...
AACACTCAGAGCAGACAGCCATGCCATTAGGTCTGCAGATTTCATTTTGTTTCAGAATAATAAGCAGAACTTATTGATTTTTTTTTCAATTCTCCGAAAACAAACAATTAACTAAATTATGGTTATCTAAAACAATACATAGAGTAGGACATAACACTAGCATCGGTGATAAAGTTGTGATTTCGAATATTACTACTCTTGCTGCGGGAATACCTGTCTCTACAAACATTGGTATTAACAATTTATTAATAGACTTAAAAGCTTCAAAAGAGAGAGAGAGAGAGACAGAGAGTGAGAATTTGCGATATTAAATTATTTTCACACATTTGAAATCAGGAAATGGAGTGAATATTGAGAGTGGAGTTGTTCTTCAATCTTGCACAATTGACGATAACGCGACTGTTGGACACTCTAGTGTTGTCCTAGAAGGAGCTGTGATTGAACGTGGAGCTGTTGTTGGACCAAATTCTTTTGTCCCCGCTGGACGCCTCATTCCAGGCAATCAACTTTGGGCAGGAAGCCCAGTTCAGTAAAAAAAATAAAAATAGAAATCTTGCTCTTTACTGACAATAATCTAAATCTTTTTTGTAACAATTTTAGGTTTGTGAAAGAACTGACTTCTCAAGAGCAATAGGCTTATATAGAACAAACAAAGGAAAATGTTACTCTTGGCGCTTCTAGTAAGAATAATCTGATTCAATAATAGGCTTACGATAGATACCTTGCTTGATATTTCTTAATAAGTTTCTTGTTAGATATTGCAAAATACACAGCATTATGTGTTTTTATCTAACTGAATTCATACTCAAATACTGCTTGGAATGATTATTAGAAGAAAAAATGATGGTTTTAATATAAAAAATAACTGAGAAGATATTAACAAAAAAGACAAAAATAATTGCTGGAAATGAAAAGAGAGAGAGATAAAGATTCAAATATCTATTTGTCCTCTTTATCTATCTCTATTGCTAAATGCTTTTAACATTAGCAAAATAATCATAGGCTTGCAATGAGAATCTTATTGAGAAAAGCAGTTTTCTCAATATTGAATTTGAAATTTCGATTAAAAATCGGTAGCTAATATGCTTTTTCCATGATTTGAACACACGAAGGAGTCAAAGAATCAATTGAAATACTCTATTACGCTTATTATCTGCCGTTTTTAAATATCGTTGTGTGCGACAGAATATTTCCAGCAATTAAGCGAGGGTTGAGATTCATAGTAGCAGATAAATCCTTAAGATCTATCAACTCAGGAGACGAATCAGCAATAATTTTCTTTTGTTTAGCAATCACAAGTCTTGTGAATATCTCGCTACGTGTGTTACTGCTTTTATCTTTGTTTGGTCTCTTTTAAAGCCGTCTAATATTGTTACTCTTATGTCTACTTTCAACTTGAGTATTTTTCCCTGGTTAATTATTCCCATTGCTATTATTTGTTCCTTCTGCATGTTTGGTTAATGGATATGCAGAAGCAGAATGAAGTCCTGAAGAGTAATGCGTTTGATTTCCAATTTTATCAAATTTAACTTTTCTAATAATCCATTTTTTTCTGCCATTTTTTTCATCAACTTATCGTAATGCCACTGAAAACTACTCCTTCAATACATTGTTTGCCCATCCCATTGCATAAGGGTTTTACTCCATCGAGCTATTAAACTCTTCATCTTCTAATATTTGACTGTTTTGATGATGGTCGTTGTTGTTGTTGTTTAAATTATTTCCATAGAAATAATGGTTCTGGAGATTTTAGCTGCCATTGATGTTATTGCTAAGCGAATCTAGAGGTTGCATTCTTCCTCCTCCCCCACCTCCTCCTCCTGAACCTGGAAGATTGGAAGTGCTCTTAGTATTCTTATTATTAGCAGGGTTGAATTATGTTGAAGATGTTAAAGAAAAGCCATGTTCTTGAGGTGAAAAGAATCCGTCTTTAACTTAATTAAATGGGTCTTATCTACTTTAAATTTTCCTTCTTCCTTCTGATGTTAATGGTACTAGTGATCCTCGCAGAATCGGAGTTAGTTTATTTGATTGTTTCTGAGCATGTTTTGGTTGTTCCTTTTCTAAGATTGGCTAATTTGCATTTGACATTTTGGTTAGCATAACTCGTTTAGGCTGAGTACCTGATAATGCTTATTCTTATCCAACTCCACTGCCTCCTCCTACTTTATCAACAAAACAAAACAAAACAAAACCAATCAGCTTAACAAAATCATTCAAATCAATTCAAATTATTTTTGCTACTTCGCTAAGATATGGTAGATCCATTTTAAGTCTTAGGAAGAGGGTTAAGCTATGCATGAAGAGGAATAGACTGTGTTTTCTATGTCTACTGCTGTTATTGTTCGTGAGAAGAAGATGGAAGCCCAGAAAAATAAATAGATGTAAATGAAAGTGCCTCATTAGATTCTGGGACAAACTAAAGAGCATGCGCAAAAAGACCTAATGGGAATGAGTAAGAATCAAAGAAAACAGAAACTATTTCAAAATACTTTGAAGAATCTAAGGAGAGAGGCCTTTAATTGCTGGTTATCCCTCTGATGCTGCCGCTCCTGCCATCATCTCTCTCTCTTTCTCTATGCTTCCTTCTTTCGCTATTTTGCAAAATCAAGAATTATTATTAAATCAATTTTCACTTCTCCCTCGTGTCCACAAATCAATAATACCTTTTAGTTATCAATATCTCCTTTTTGTTAGGGGTCTTTAATCTTTTTTTCATTTTTCAATTCTAATATTTTTAGCAGTTTCCTTCTTTAATAAAAAAAACTCCCTTTTATTATTTACTTCGGTCATAATCAAATGAGGCTAATTATGAAATTATGTTGTCTGATAGGATAAAAAGTAGTAAACTACTTTTGGTAAAATACAAGATATTATGGAAACGTGTGTTGTTAAATTAATGAAAATCACTAATAAATCCTCTGATTATCTTCTGTTTTGGTTCATAGAAACTTAAAGACTCTGTGCTTAACTGATTTTATGAGCTGATCGTAGTTGATAGTGTCATTTACATCTGTAAAACTGAATCCTCTGTGGAAAAAAAAATAAAAATAAAAAATTGACAGATAGAAATTAAATTCAAGTGAAAATAATCTTAAAGTATTTTTACTTAAGGTTGAGATAAAAATAATTTAGTTGCTCCATTTTATTTGTGATAATATCTTGGAGAAGGACTATCTTATCTATCATCTCTTCTTACTGAATCTCGTATTTTTAAAGTTTGTTTTTTTGGAGATTCAGAGAGAACTGTTTTAAGTTTAATCTAGCGATATCGCTGCTGTTAACTCGATTTTCGTTTTCTTCATAAGAATAAGCTGTCTTTAAGAGTTCTAATAGTTGGGCTTTCTTAATTATGTTTCCACAGTAGCTAACAAAGAAAAAAGATAGCAATAATAAGGTTAATTCAATAATTTTATTTCTATTTTTTGTTTTACCTAAAGTTAAGTGAAATCTTGGTTAAAATTGATATGTTTTTTGGAATGTTGATTTTTTGAATGAATTGATCTATGTCAGCTATTTTTGGCAAGTTTCTAGATGATTTTTGGAAATGAAAGCAATATTCATAAGAATACATTCTTCGGGAATTTAAAGATTCTTAACATAAACAAATTTTTGTTTTTTCTGCTATTTTTACCTGAAATCGAATATTATTTCTTCAAATTTGATGTTTATTACATCAACCATACACGCGATGTTTGTAATTTAGTGATTGTTTCTAGGGAATTTACAACAACAAAAAATTGCTCTTTTTTCTTTCGTTAAGGATCAAAATTATGTGGTCACAAGCCAATAAACACAAAAACAAATAGAGAAAATATTCCTCTAATACTGTTCATAAAAGAATACTTTCTTCTTCCCCCTTTATTTTAGATAAATACCAATTTTGAAGCATATTTACCCTATGAAGAGAGTGAGATGTTGAAGTGAAGTGTTTTTTTTCAATCCCTTAAGCAATACCTCTAATCTCTTTTGTGATAGATTAGTGTTCCTTTTTTTTAAAATAATCAAAAGCGTATTTCTTAGATCACTTTTGTTTAAAGGATAAAGCAATATGAAAATTATTTTTCTTACTCTAGATTAAGAGATAGACTTTTCAAGTGAGTGAGTCCAATTATTTTATTTATGATCTATTCAAGTAGCTTGTCAGCTAGTTTATTCTAGCTAATAGAAGAAATAATGTTTGAATAAGTGAGTTTGTTGTGAAAATCTATAAGAAAATGATTTACCTGATATCTAGAGTGAGCTATTACAAGCCTGGATACTGATTGTTCGGAGACAAATGATCTTGCAATTGCTTAATCAAAGTTGTAGCATCTTCGTCTTTCAAAGTAATCTTGCTGATGTTTTTAATTGTTCAAGTAAGACACTCAATAAACTATTATTTTAACTTTACGATAATCCAATGTAAATGGAGGTGAATTCTTTGTTTGAATTGATTTATGATAATATTGCTGATATGTCATCAAGATTTAATTGATTCCATCCAAAATCTAACTTTATTTGCTTGTATTCTTTCATTTATTTTTGTGAATTAAAAAATTTTAAAGCTTCTTTTACACCGTTTTCCTGGATCCCACAACATCTAAATACATTCAATAAAATCAACAATTTAAAGATTCTTTGATAAGCTGAATAGTCGATGTAGGTTTGTGATATTTGAGTATTCATAGCAACTAATTTTTTAAAAGAATATTTTTACTTAAAAGAAAGTTCAAGGGTTTTTATGAAAGGGAACTTTTGCAGGCTATCTGCGATTAGAGCCAGCCCTTCTGTTCCAAATTTGTTACCTCTTATTGTGTAAAAAAATTTATTGTCACAACAAATCGTTTACAGGTTGAAATATTTTCCCATATTTGCATTGATAATTAGTTTGCTATCTTACGACAAATCCAATCCAAGAGTTTGTAAAGAGGAATCTGAGTGATTTTAGCTATTTAAATACTCAGCGATCTTTTCTATGCAGTCAAGTGTAATCAAATTACAACTTTCAAAAAAGGAACAAAGGATAAAAAAGTTAAAATTTGAGTGAGTTTGCTAGATAAATAAGCTAATTATGTAAAAAGATTCATGTGATTTTTTCTAACCTTAAGTCTAGTTTTAGCAGTTCTAAGTTATTATTCCCGAAAAGCGCTTTTACAAATTCTAATGCAGTTTCGTCTCCGAGTTGGTTGCAACTTACATTTAAGTCAACTTTTTATAAGTAGACGTAGTCCTTAAAGTAATCTTTCAAGATAAGTAGGTTCTCTTCGAGAAAGTTATAGCTATTTGTTGAGGGAGGGAGGAGAGGGAAAGAAAGACATAAAATAATCCAATAAAAATCAATATCTAAAAGTAAAATGGTTAAATAAAGAAGAAAAAATAATTCAACCTTAAATCGAGTGTGATTTCTAAAATAGTTAAACTCTATAACAGTTCTTCTAGGGATTAAATAATTCGTTATTTAAGGAGATTGCACTAGAGATTCATGTTCAATCCTATGAAAGGTTTTTACTGATAAATCTACTTTATTTTCAAACCTAGTTCAACGATCTGTGTTTTTTCAATAACCTGACCACTGAAATTATATGTGATTGTATTATTCTAATAGATTGGTTTCTGTTATGATATATGAATATCCTAAAGAGATTCCCAGCCAGTAATGTGGTTTATGAGCAATTTAAAGTTTTTTCTTAGTGTAGAAAGGTTTGGAAAATAACTACAAGGCGTATGCAATTTATATAATTGTATGTGCTCAGGTTTCATAGAGGTTGTCCCAGCCTTAAAGAAAATATTATTAAACTCTCAAGTTAGTGTGTGGGTTAGTTCAAATATTAGTAAAAAATTTAAGAATATCGACATTTGTTTTTTATTCGCTTTATTATTGTTTTGCTCACTTGCGATTGGCAGAAAAAAGGAGTGAAGAGGGAGGATTTATCCACTACGACTGCGGAATCTTCGGTGCTCGAACTAGAGGCGAGAACGGATACACTTTTTTCTTTTTATCTTTTCATAAACTCAACCCATTTTCCAGCATAACAGCAATCAAGAATAATCAACAAATGCGGTTCTTCAGATCGATATTTTTGCATTGGGGTGCTCTTTTTCCAAGTTTCATATAATTTTTCCATATTAATGTGGCTTTAATCTTTGTTTGGGTTTGTAGGATTAAAGAGTAAGTTTCCTTCCTCATCGCCATGACCAGAGAAGTATATCACGAAATAAAATACTTTATCTTGGCTGAAGAATAACTGAAGTTTATTATTGAAATCAGCAAGGGAATCTAGATTTTTAATTGGGTTAATGATACCTCCAAAATCCTCGTATTTCTTTTTAATGAATAGATCTTACATGTCGATAGAATCTTATCCAATTGCTTGTGCATCTTAATCTTCTGTATTTTTGTTGATCTACTATTATTTTGATGAGATAATGATCAAGCGAGATACTCTAGGACCTGGTTGCGGTAACTTTTCTTATGGTTTCTATATTATTAGTTAGTTTAGCATTAGTTTCTATTCTGGAGACTGCTATTCTTTTTCTTCTTCTTCTTTTTTTTCTTCTTAAGCCGAGTAAAGCTATTAGGAAATTTATTCAGGCTATTGCGGAGTCGATTTGAACTATTAAGAAGTACTTTTCATAAGTGTTTAAGTAGCAGAAGGTTCTTCTGGTTTTTTGGATGAATCAGGCTGACTCATTCCATTTTAGCGATTATCTTGTTGACAATTACCCATTTAGATTCTTATAAACAGAAAGATAGAGATATGCAGTTATTGTAATATGTTTCTAACTTTTTTCAATTTAATGTGTTTAGATATCTTCTTGAATTTTAGTTCAACTAATAAATTGATTAGCTTTAATTGTGAAGATTGTTTGGAGACTTTTCGATCTTTCAGAAAAAGCAATTATGAAAAAAGAATCAATTTAATTGTTTCTTCTAACGTATTCAAGTTTTCATTATTTTCTGCAAGTAAACAAAAAAAACATAAAAGGTTGCTAAGGGATAAGAAATGTCCCAGAAATCCAATAATTTAGAAATACTTCAATTTTCATTTAAATATTAAATTAGATCATAACAAAATAAGTATGCATTAATATTCCTTTTGAAAGGAACAAAAAATTCACATTTTTTTTATTTCCTCTATTTCTTAAGTTTTGTTGATTTGAAGAAGAAGAAGAAGAGCTTCAATTGCTATTAAAAGAATTCTAAAATAGGAAATCAAAAAAATCTCGATGTTTACTGGCAATATCTTGTTTAAAGATTTCTCTTTAAATAAAAATTTACATTAATTATTGTTTTGACGAAAGGATATTTTTTTAAAAATCTTGCATCTATGACAAGAAAAATTTTCTTTTAGAGAATGATTGGAGAATTAAATGAGAGGAATTTGCCTCACTTATGGACGATTTTCTTTGGGGTATGCAGATAATAGTGGCTCTGTTTTTGTTCTTCAAATTTGCAACAAATAGATTGGAGAATATTCTGTTTCTTAAGCTCTTCAAGATTTACAAAAAGAGCTAAATATCTTCTTTATCATGACTAGACCCAGCAGAAGGTAAAGATTAAAATCATTTCTAAAAGAGTTAGGTTATGATTTCATTTCATTAAGCATCTAACATGTTTAGGTTTTCTTTATTGCCGAATGAGTTTAGATTGTTTCAGTTGTTTAGTTCCTGCTAAATGTAAAGATTTTGAAGATAGAAGAGTTTGAAGAGAGATAAGAAAAATAATATGGGATTGTTGTTTTAGCACTTTAGAGAGATGCAAATGATGATAAAACTCATTGCTTTTAGAGTTTTAAGATAACGAAGATGGCTCAACCTATTAGCATCAGTATTAGCCAGCCCAAATGCTTAATATGAGAACCCTCTGGTATTTTTGTCATTAAGCTATGGATATTAGATGCCATTTTAAAATTAAATTTAATGTATTTTTTGTTCTTTTTCTTGTTAGTTTTCAGCGCTTTAATTATTAATAGTTTTTCACTTCCAAAATAATGATGAAAGAAATCGTAATTTTATAAAAAGCATCTTAATAATTGCATTATGTTCTTTATAAATAGCACTTCAACACATAACAAAAAGATGCATAAGTAATCCAAATATCATTTTTTCTTTTCCTATGAGAAATAAATAGGATTAACTGTAAACTCAGAGTCAATAAGCAAGACATCAGTGTTTTATCTTATTTCAGTGTTGAATTCGTCAAAAAAAGTGAGATTATTTTGTTTGTTGTTAAGCATTCGATATTGAAGAGTTGCCTTTTGTAAAAACTAGCCTACTGTGATATTTAAGAGATCTTATGGTAAAGCTTCAAAAGTGAAATTCTACTTCAGGTTATCAGGGCAAATGAATAGAATCTTGGGAGGAACAACTTCACACATTACGACTGCGTATTCTTCAGATAACGAATATTCTTATTGTTGTCTTTTAATGAAGTTTAGAGATAATAAATATTTAATCAAATTGTGAAATGATGACACCATTTCATGAAATCTGAAATCTCAAAACAAATTAAATTATTGTTTTCTTGGCGGAAATTTGCTTTAAGACAGAATTTATTGCTCTCAGAGAAAAAGATTGCTCTTTATTATTATGAAATTCTATGTTTCGAGAGTCTTGCTTATTGTGTAGATGAAAGATTAGGTATTCTTTCATTTATTTGCCTTCCATTAATAAACAAGATATTTCTATGAGTTTAAAGTCCTCCATAAATTGGTTTTAGTTAAAAATATTTTCATTCATTTTTCTTAAAAACAATTAATTAGAGGTAGGTATTAATATTTTCAATCGAGAATCTAATAATTAGTTTCATAATCTCATCAAACAAATCCCTCAAAAAGATATATTTTTTAAATTATGTGGATTTAATGCTATTTTTGAATTCTTTTCTGTTAGAAACACACAGAAGATTGAGGAACTACAAATAATGATTTATTTTACAAAAAATATAAAAAACAAAAAAATAGAGCAATTCAAATCAGCCAATGCTACTTTATATTAAAACGTTAACTGGGAAAACAATTACCCTTGATGTTGAAGCATACGATACTATCGATAAAATAAGAGCAAAAATTTAAGACTAAGAAGGTATTACTCCTGATCAAATGAGGCTTATTTTTGATGGAAGATAACTTGAGGATGGATACACTTTAGCAGATTACAAAATCTAAAAAGAATCAACAGTAATTTTAATCCTAAGGTTGAGAGGAGGAGGTTAGCCACCAACAAACTTATCCTTTGTGGACTTAGATAATGCACAAGTAGATTGCAGTAATTTTAATGATAATGCTCCTATTTATCGAACTTGCACAGATGGAACGAACATTGAGGGATACTGCTAGAAACCAAGCTGTGAAGCCTTCAAGAAACTTGTTGTCTGCACTATTGGCTACAAGACAATCAAGCTGTCATCAGAATTTCAGAGCTTTATTAAATGTCCTTTATGCAGAGAGCAAATCTAACCAGTGACTTGTGGGTTCTCTAATTGTCACTACAAATGGTCAGGCACAAAGATGATTGCAGGGAAGCCTATAAAATCAATAAGTGTCTGGAAATTGGCACCAAAAAACATGTATACTAGTTACAATCCTTTAAATTCTGATGGGTCAAGCAACGCCATAGAATGGATGAGCTTGTTCTTGTCTTCTACTCCGATTGTGAAGAAGTAAAAGTGCAATCTTTGCTTATCTACGCACAATCAATAAGACATGAAGATGATGACTTGCAATGCAAAGCATGCTTATCACCAAAGTTGTCTTTCCTAAATCTAAAAGAAAGAATGTCCTTTGTGTCATGCTTGAGGATGCAAAAGGGGCAGATAATTATTAGATTTCTCCCATTTAAATAAATTTTTGTTTCATTTATCTATTTGTATTGTTTAGTTTTAGAGAAACAGAATTGTATCGGGAATATTGCATTTTAAATCTTTGTTAATTATATTTGAAAAGGGCTTAGATTATCTGATCATTATTTATTACTTCAGCAGGAAATGATTTAGCCTCGCAAGAACAAATTTTAAGAATAGTTTCTTATTTTGTATGTGCTTCTCATTCTAATTCCCTGAATCAAACTCAAAATAGAAATGTAATAAATACTAAATAATATGGATTATTAGTTACAGTTCGTTTTCACAGATTAAATATTATCCGAAAAATTAAAAAAATCTCTAAATAGACTTACATAAATATTAAATGAAACAGTTAGTTTAACCTTTTTTATTATGAACTTGAATTCTGCATGAAATAATTAGATGATCTACCTTACGATGTTATCTCGTTTCTACTAGACACAATATGTTTACATGAAAAGTTGAGCTTTTTATTGAAGATACATTTCAATTAAGAGGTTCATAAAGATTTTTTTACCTAGGTCACACTTTAGCAAAAGTGTTTGATTAAGTTTAGGTGATATTTGGTGTGGATTTGATAATTAAAGTGATTGATATTGAAATCGATAAAAAGAATTTCAAGGAGATGATAAAATGTATGCTATTCTAAGTTCTTGAGGTATTGATGTTTTCTAGATTTTTGATTTCATCCTTTTTATGATTAGAACCAGCTGAAGCCACATATTTGATGATACAAAAATGGTGTGCCCTTAGGGATTGAAGTATATAAAATGAAGCTTTGATCTGCAACTTTCACTGATTTGTTTCAGGGACTATTCTTTGGAAATATTTGAGAATGTAAAAGAAATAGTTCAGTTACCTTTCTAAAATATGGCAATATCTCTGAATTTACTTATTTCTATTTGCTAAAATCCTTTAAATCCACATTGCTAATGAATGAGATTGTAGTATCCTGTTTAAATTTTTTGAAAAAATAGCAGTTAAACAGAGTCCGCAATGGTTTTTGTAAAGAGAATTATTCCTTAACAAACTAAGAATCTTGTAATATTTGATTCTATTGAAAAAGAAAATATTCTTGAAGGGGTTCTCAGATAGTTTCTTTTTTTAGTCTGATCTGAGTTTTCACATATCAAAAAAACTATTTTGCTTCGATTTACTATGCAAAACTTTTCCATATGATAACCTCATCTACCTCCAAAGAAACTCCTCTCTTTTTGGTATTAGTAGGATACAATAACTGGTATTTTATAAGGAAAGTAGACTCTTAATAGCAATCATTTTAAGGAAATCCTTTCAATGATCCCCATAAATTATAATCCCTTTCTAATTGATAATAGGAAAAAATTATCTAAAAAACTAAAAAAAATTATGAGATTTTATAAGTGTTTAGGTTAAATTTATTGAAATTAAATCAGTTTGTTCTAGTTAAGATTATTAGCAGTTTTCGTGAACCACATAAATCTGATGAAATAATAAAAAATCATCGCCAAAGCTGCAGTTGCGCAGACAGTTTTCACATAAGAAACACTCGACTCGACTCCTTAGAAGGTCTAGCAGATTCCCTTAGTGAAGAATGCTTAGAAAAGCTACATGTAATTCAGTCTCGCTCGTAGTTGGAATTCGCTGTGAATATCCGATCACTGAAATAAATCTTCAACACGAAGAAATCCATCAGAGTCGTGATAATTGATTCACTCAATGAGTTCTTCATCAACAATGAAAATACATTCAATTCTTCCAAAGCAGAAAACGATAATTCAATAAAGATTCCAAGTGATGATCACAACAATAGTGCGAGTAACTACAAGAAACGAAGAAAGAACACGAATACTCGTGTTGGACTGCAAAAGCAATACGATCTAGTCATCATGAAATATCTCGAAGAATGCTACAATAAATTCAACAGAGTCGCGTTTATTCAAACACGCAGGGATTATTTTAAAATAAGAAATCTCATAGAATTGAGTGATCCTTCAGGAAGTCTATTCAAAGCTAATGATGAGTTGAGTAATCTGCCATCGAATGATAGGATTTTCACTAGCCCACATGCGAATAAATCTCCAGATTGCAGCTATGAGTCAACGAGTATCATCTACACATTGAGTTTGAATAATTTCTCGAATGCTGCTTTGGATAAGGCATTGTAGCTTTTGAGAAACGAGCAGCTACAGAATGGGAACTAACTTAACATTAATCCGCAGAAAGTCAGTATTGTTGTGAAGCGTAATCATCTTGTTGAAGATCCGAATGATCTCGACGAAGAAGCACTAGCCATACATAAGGAAAGATAACAGTTAAGTTAGTTTCAGTAAAGAAGGAGAAGGAGAGAAGAAGATAGGTCTGATTTTTTCAGTGAATTTTGAATAAAAATAAAAGCAGGAGTTAATCATTAGATGAATGTAGATAATAATAATAATAATAATAATAATAATAATAAAAATCGCAGGGTAGATTTAGTTTACCCCAAAATTTATCCTTTGGAATACCTCTTTTAATAATTGTTTTTCCCATCACCCCTCTTCCTCAAGCTAAGTTCTAATTTTCTCAAGTATCTCTACCAAAGTTAGAGACATCCCAAAAGCAACCAATCGCCAAATCATTGAAAAACTTATTAAATTCTTGCTAAATTTGAAAGAATAACGATACTGACAAAAAAATCAAATCCGCTAAAAAACCAAAAACTAATCCAAACCAAGCAAAGAAAGAATCAACAAAATGGATTAAGTAGATCCATTGTAAAAGCTCCTTTCAGCTAAGTGCCCCTTGCATCCTGAAGAATCAAGAGATCTTTTGCTTATTGCTGATAATCCTGCCGACCTTAGAATTTGCTGCAAATGTCTCTCTTTGGACAACATACCACAAAATTCTGTACTCGAACTCAAGGCCCTATTTAAAGCTGCTAGCAACAACGATTGCATTCTTACAAACTATCCTCCACTAGATGATTCTACTATTCACGAGCGGCTTTTAAGAATCCAGTCGTTCTCAGATGATCAGATGACCAAGCGAATAGAGAAGTAAATAAGTGACTTAAAACAAACTTTCGATTTAATCTTGGAGAAACTTAAGAAGAAATCGCTAAAATCAGTGGTAGAGCTTGCAAAATAAAAGATACAAGTGCTCGATTACTATGAGTCTATATGTGAGCGAAATTAACTGTAAGATGCGGTCATGGGGGCATCAGAAACCAATGAAGAAATCAGACTGCGTGAGGTGATTCAGAAGAAGCGTTAAGACTCTGCCATCAACACGAACCAGTTGCAGGATATTATCTAGAAATTCGAAGCAAGCCAACAAAAGTTCTCAACGGAATGGGTAGAATAGTCCTCCTAAAACTTGCAAGACGCCATGCAAAATATCTCTTTCTTTTCTTCATCAATTACTCCATTATTCTATCCGTACTCTATTCTCCAAGACTTTTGGTTAGTGGCAAGCAATCACGTTAGCTCTGCTTCTCGAACACTTATCTCAAGGAATCATGACAATCAGCTTGATATGAAATGCCTTAAGGGAAATGGATCCGTGTGTACAGCGCTCTCTCAGGATGCACTTAATAATAACACTTATTACACCTTTCGCTTTACCTTTCATCGCGAAGCAGCAGGAGGTGTACCTTAATTCAACATTGGTTTAATTAATGAAACATATAGATAAAGAGAGACATAATCTGTCAATGTCTTGAGATACAGATAACATGATCAAGTCTGCGAAATCAATAAGGTAGTGAAAGGTGCAGCACTGAACTCAGCCTTGAATGCTACAAACGACCATTGGAAAATGGAAATGCGGGTCCATATATCAAGTCGAACCCTCAAAATAGCCGATTTCCCCAACTATAATAACGTCATGGAACCCTCCAACAAGACAGATATTAAAGCATGCTGCAAATATTATCTTCTTGCAGAAATCGGCCACGTTAACAACCACATAACGCTGACAGAAGTGATTGTTTCGAAAGGCTTTGATGATTTAATGTGAAACAACTAAAAGGAAGAAAAGTAATGGGTGAAGTCCCTTTGTCTGCTAAAGCTTAGACCAGCTATTCCCATTCAATAATAGCTCTATTCATTCCCTTTTTTATACCTGTATATTCCTGAATAATCTGCTTTTTATTGGATTAACATAAATTTCAAGGATGCCTTTCTTGGATCTCTTGATTCGATTTAAGGACAACACTTTTTAGTCATTCTCCTTTGTTTATTTATCTTTTCAAAATAAGTTCTAAACATTAAGTAAATGAGGAAGTCTTTTCAATTTTCCAATTATTGTTAGTTTTAATGAACTAGATCCATATGAGATTCAATTATGCGAATTTTAATCTAATCTCCTTAACAGAGAGTCTATTATTTTATGAGATCTTCATAATTCTCAATACTGTCTGTAAATGCTCCAAAGTCTTATTCAATCCTATTATAACTAA
>Ga0302284_1000812_pt1 | contig 14226 bp, 8 predicted proteins | sample III_Fen_E2_1_FD_198760 | JGI IMG/M metagenome (GOLD analysis project Ga0302284, IMG submission 198760) | Peat permafrost microbial communities from Stordalen Mire near Abisko, Sweden - III_Fen_E2_1 | ecosystem: Environmental > Terrestrial > Soil > Wetlands > Permafrost | place: Sweden: Abisko...
CTTCAAATACAAAGGAGGGTTAAGCAGATTAGATTTGTTTTTTTGGGATGTAGTCTTTGCTTTCTAGTAGTTTTTTTGACAAATTCCATTCAAATATTTCATTTGAACGAGCATTGATTGATATTTGAGTTATTATTTTTTTGGGAAGGAAGTGGAAAAGCAAATTATGGATTTTTTAGTTCTACAACGAACATTCTGCAAAATGTCTTCTAAAATATCTAAAATATTCTTCATTTTCTAACTTACGAACTGCCTTTTGTCTCATTTTCTAAGAACTTCTTTCGAAATTCAAAGAACCATCTGATCAATTGCCACCAAAAAGCATCTGATACCAGAATTAATTTCAATAAAATCTAAAAAAAATATTCAAGAAATTAGTAAACCAGTGGCTGGAAATAAATCTAAATAAGCTCATCAGGAAAGCATTAATTGTTCATTTGAATTTGAACGTACAAGCAGCAGACAGAGACTAGATCTTCATTTGAATATTTGAATGACTTTGTTTTTTAAAGGTAAATTTCTTCCATGAAAAGCTAATTTTTCTGCTCAAAAAATATGAAAATATTATTTTTTCACTTATAAAAATGTCCATTAAATTTTTCAATGAAAAAGAGAGAAGGAAATAATGAGGCTTCATTATCTGTATCTATTTTCAACTTTATCTCTTCCCTCAAACCTAGGATCTTTTAATTGAATGCAAAAAATGAGCAATATTGATTATATTTCGTGATCCAAAAACAGTACTCTCTCAAGCAAGAAAAGTGGAGAAAAGGAATAAAAAGGAACTTAATTTTTAGTATTGACTTCATTTTCCCATATTACACTCAAATTTTCAGGAATTTTAACTATTTTAATGAGAAATAAGCAAATAATGCAAAAAAGAAAGATTCCTTTTCAGAAAAACTCAGCTGAAAAACTATCACGTAGGTTTTTAATACGCTGAAGAAACCATAATAACTACCGAGAGATGAGGAAGATTAAAATACAATCAATAGCTATTTCTTCTCTTAATTTTAATAGAGAAATACATATTTTTGTTATGTTTGCATGTGAAATACATCGATTTGCTCATGGATATGATTAAAATGAAAAATGAAAAGCAACGAAAGATTCTAATATTGATTTTCAATAGAAATATGCTGGATAATTATTGATAATCAATCAATTCACTAGTCAAACTGAAAATATCTTAGAAATGAAAAAAAATGTAATAATAAATTTGTAGCAGTAAATATTGTGACAAAAGATAATATTTATGAGAAATGATGAATGAATGAGAAGGGGCAGTTAGCTTGGTAATTTGAGTATTTAGCGTGCTAATTTAATAACATTTGGAGGCGGGAAAGCAGCTAAGTTTAAAATTCCGGGAAAAAGCAAAAAAAAAAATTTTTAGTAAATCCAAACAAAAAATACACTAAAAACATTAATAGCAATCATTATTATTATGTACAAAGCAGAGCGCCGTAGTGGAGGTGATTCACAATCTCTAGAGTTGCTTGTATTTAAAGATGGAGAGCAGTCTGCTCCTGAGATTTTTCCTTTAAAGCTAGGCAGCAATATCCTTGGAAGTAGCAGAAAAGAATCTAGCGTTCTAGTCGATCTCCCAGAGATCGAGAACAAACATGCAATAATTGAATTAGTGAGCGACAACAAAACAGATATTATCTCTGGGTAACTTCAGCCACTTAAGAGTGAATCGGGTACATATAAAAAAAACAAAGATGGCAATTTTTCTGCATTGCTGTCAGGGAAATGGGTAAACATTGGAGAGATTTCAAGGGAGTAATAGTATGTGTTCTACCTTGCGAAGTAGTATAAATCAGTTATTAGAGTGGGCAATTCAAGTAAAAGTCGAGTTTCACCTGCTGATAAGGCATTGAATAAATCATTCGATGGGATAAAATCTTCAGCGAAGATAAGTTTTTTATCATCGATACAGTCAAGTTAAGGGATTGGTTCGAAAGCTAAATCGGATACAAATGATGAAAATAGTGATTATAGAGAGTTGGAAATTGGGAAGGATTAAGATGTGAAAATGAATGAAGAAGGAAAGATTCTAATTGAAAAAGAAACTGATTTAAAGGTTGTTGTGGTTGCGCCGAAAGCAGATGAAAAGAAGGATACTAAAGAGAAGGAAGATGAAGAAGAAAAACAATAACAAATTGAGAAAGATGCACTTGGAAATAAGACTGATTAGTAGATGGAGAAGGCACTTGAAACAACTCCAACAAAACCAAAAATATTTGGAAAAGGATTCAAACCGAAAAGCTCACCGTAGAATACTTCTAAGACACTAAGTGCTAAATTCAAAACACCTACTATTTTAGGTGCCAATGCATAACCTAACCCTACTGCAGCTGTATCTAAAGAGCAAAAGGAAGACGTTAAATAAGTGACTAAGCCAAAGGAACCAACAAATTAGAAACCTGAGAAGAGTAAAAAGGGAAATAAATCAAAAGTTGCAGCGACAGAAAAAGATATTTCTAGCATTTCTGATGATGATATCAGCAATACTACTGCAAATGGCTCAGAAACGTTGGCTGAGAAAAAGAAAACAACTAAAACTTCAAAAGTTGAAGATCACAGTATGATAATTGAAGAAAAAGAAACAAAAAATGAAAAACCATTAATAGATAAGAAAAAGAAAGTTATTGAAGAAAAGGAAAACAAATTGAAAAAAGACACGATAAATCATAAAAGAAAGAATACAGAAGATGCTAGCGAAATGGACATAGAGAAGGATGGTAAGAAGAAGTCGAAGAAAGAAGAGGAGTAAGATAAGAATGCAGGAGATGTAGAAACAGAAACAGGAATTGAAAAGAAAGGTGAGGAAATGAAATCAAAAGTTGGTAAGGAAATGAAATAAAATGAGGAATTGCTGAAAAAGAATAAGATTGGAAGTGCAAAGAGTAGCAGTATTGGTATTGATAAGGGTGATAAGAAGAAGAATAGTGTGAGTAAATTAGATGTTGTAGTTGAAAAAGAGGTTATTATTGAGAAGGAAAAGGAGTTGGCAACTACTAAGGAACCATTGAAGATGAAGAAGGGAAGTGTGAGTTCGAAATCTGAAAAAGACAGTATTATTTCAAAAGAAAAACCAAATAAATCTGAAAAATTAAGTAAAATAGAAGAGAAAACAATAGGGGAATCAGCGAAGAATTAGCTGAAGGAAGAGGAGAAATAGAATGTAAAAACTGACAAGAAAGGGTTAGAAATGAAAACTTTAGCATCAAAAGCTCGTGAAAAGAAAGAATCCAAGAGTAAACTCGTGAGAAAAGAAACAGAAAGAAGAAATAGTATTGCTAAAAGAAAAGCTGATAGTGAAGATGATGATGAAGATGAATATAATATTGATAAAGACGATCATTATGAGGAAGAAGAAGAAGAACAGAACAACTTAAAAACGAATACCAGTGGCAGTAGTAGTAATACCAAAAATGCCAAGAGGAAACTCCGTGTGATGCTGTCGAATTGCAGTCTCGAAAACACTGAGATCATTGAGAGGTTGGAGAATTTAGGTGTTCGAATTGAGATTGGTACAAGTAATAAATTTGATTTGTTAATCATGGATTCGTTTGCTAGAAGAGCCAAAGCCTTGATCGCTTTGAATCGAGATGTACCTATTGTTAATTCAAGTTGGGCAATTGACAGTATCTGCAAAGAATCGTTGCTCGAAAACTATTCGTCATACGCCGTATCAGTTGATAAAAGTTTTATGAAGACTCACCATTTTGACTTAGCAACTTCCAAAGAACGATAATAAAAATCGACATCTCCGTTGTTAGGAGATTTAAAATTCATACTTCCGTTAGACGCCGTGTATTCTAGCAGGGAAGATATTGAAGCTATAATTGTCTCTGCTGGAGGAGTTATTATCCAAGAAGATGAAATTAGACATTCGTAAGAATCGAATGCAATAGTGGTTTTCGATAAATTAAGGATATCAGAGTAAACAAAGGCAAGTTCAGGGAAAAAGAGTAAAAAAAGTAGTGAAGAAGATCAACGAGAAGCGTTGATAACAGCTTGGAAAAAAGAAGGGTACAGATGTGTTGAAACGGAAGCATTGTTCGTAACATGTCTTTAATAGAAAGTTGTAGATTGGGATAAGTTCTAGCTTTGATGCTTGCAAACAAAACAAGGATTTGAAGAACAATAATAAACAATAATTGTTTTGTTTAAGTTAATATGTATATTTATGTAGTTTTAGAGTGTTGAGTTTGATGTAAATAATTCGATCTGTTAAACTACGGAAATTAGTGGTTACTAACACACAGAACTACACTTAGCAAGAATAATGAAAATATGAATAATACACAAAATATGAATTAAAGAAGTATTTTGTTTCTTCCAAGAAGTTGTTTCTTAAGAAAATTTCAATGAAACACGTCAGATTTTGACACAGGAATTCTTGAATATCCTTTGTATGAGAATCACAGAACTTTAGATATTTTTTAGAGAATTGCATTCTAGAATTTATTTTAGTCAAGCTCAAAGTCTTAATAATCAATTTTAACTACAGAATACCCTGTGAGCTTCAAATATGCATCATTTTGTTGTTGATATCCATTTAAGATGTTCTCTACGCCATCAACTAACTTGTTCTTCTCTTGGATCTAATACAAATAATTACAAATAATGCTAAATAAAGAGCAAAAATATTTGTGTATTTTACTTGAATAGCTATTTTCTTATTTGGAAGAATGAAATCAGCGTAGAAAGGATAGAACACAACATTTTTTTAAGTTTGTGCTGTCAGATTGAATAGAATCTCTCCAGTGTATTTCTTTAGGTGAGATTCATTCAAGAACGCTGAGAACATCTGTGAATGGATGGCCTTGCGGAGGGTGTTCTCTTTGGAAGGTGTAAATTACTCTGAGAGAAGGTCTCTTTTTCGTTGCATGATGATTTTACGTTGAGTTATATTATCTGTTTAGACTGTTTGAGCTTGGAACTGCTCAGCGGAGACAGCAAAGGAATTATTGGTGAGCTCAAAGAGGAAATCTTTTTCATCATAGGCTTTGTCGAGAGGAAGAGATTTAGATGGTAAAGATGCAATTTCCTTTTCAATATTGGAGATGTAATCCTCAGGAAGGGTGTTTTTAGCAGTATTTGGTTGGAGTAGTTGCTCAAGGGATGCTTTGGGTTTGTTAACTTTCTCAAGTAGTTACGGTCTTAGCCAATTTTCCTTTTTGACGGTTTTTCCGTAAGCATCAATAGCTATTAGACTCTCTAAGAATGAAGGGATCATTCCAAAACTTTCATAGAATTCTTCAATCTTCTCTTGTCCAACCCAAAGCTTCACGGCATTGATGAATCTAATTCCGAGAAGGGAAAAACAAAAGCAAGAATTAGTGGCAAAATTAAAGTTTTGTGTGGCATGTTTGCTGTACTCATTGGTTGGCTCAGTTGAGTAAAGATTCTGAGCAATGCACTCCGTTGTGCACAAGAAGCATCTAATCATGGTTGTTTCAAACTGCGAGTATCTCGAATTGAAACTTGTAAATTTCACAAGATTCTATTTATTCATCTTCGCTTAGTATTCTACTAGCTTAAACCCAACTTATCTCAAGTAATCTTCGTCTTGAACGTTTTTGATTTCTGTTTTGACTTCGCCGAAATAATCTTCGTCTTCGTTTCTTGTGAAATTCTGTGCTGAATCATCTTATTTCTTCGATAATTTCATTTCAGACACAACAACAGCTTCATCTCCATCGTTCGATCCCTGGAGTTATCCTAATTCGTCATCACCACCTTTATCTCCTGCCAATGTTGTTGGAATCCGAGCTAGTAATTTCACTAAGAAACCACTTCCAACTTATTGATTAATATACTCCATTAGGAAGGTTTAGATGTCTTTTTAGAGTTGATTCCATTAATTGCCCATGGAATCACTAAAGTCAACTTTTCTCGCATACACATCCTAATTATAATTTTAATAAAAAATAATTTTTTACAATAGTTTACATAATTTTTCCATTCATAATCTCAGTTCTTCTCTATCTCCCTTTCTCTCCCATTTCAATATACCTCTGACTATTTGATGATTGATGCGTAATTGAGATCATTGTAGTCTTTGTATTTAGAAAACACCATATAATACGCGTTATGCTCATTTTCATCGGAGAGTTTCTTTTAGTTGAAAATCACTGAGCGCAACAGGCTCTTCATGGAAATAAATGACTCATCCACGTAGTATTTATAAGCGTAAGAGTATTTCGTTAGATATGAAAATAACCTGAAATCGAATTTGAAGTCGCTGAGCTCTCTTGCCATGGTTTAATTCCCAATAAGAAGCAAGACTTTCCCGATCAGCTCTCTTTCACCGCTGGACAGCATTGATCTTAGAACACCTAGAGCTTTTTATGCTGCAGCCTAAAGGATTGGAAAAATAATAAACAGTTTTAGAAAATACAAATTTAATTGTGAGATTGCTAGAAATATGTTACGCCTTTGTCGTTCTTGAAGTAGCTAAATTTGTTCAGCTAAGTTTCGTTATCAAACCGTAATTCCAACCTAATTTTAACGAGAAAGAAGTAAGTATCATATAAATAAATATTCGTCATTGGGTATCTAAGAATTATGTCCTTTTTTACGCTTTGATCAGTTGCTTCTTGTAGATGAGTTTCTAGTCATAAGAGAGGATCTTTAATATTTCAGGGCAGAATATTTTGTCAAAGTGAATTAACTAAATGGTCTCATTTAAGTCCTCAAGTTTACTCATTTTACTCAAATACTATCCAAAACAAAAGGGTTAAAACAGAATGCTCAAGAGAAGGATTCATTTAAAATATGAAATCTTTCAAGTTTTTCCATTTCTTATTCCTTGTGCATATTTGTGTTACTTCATCTGTAATCGCTTTGAGAATGGTTGGTGATACTCTATACGAAAACTCTTCAGGAACCAAAATATCTTGTAGATTCGCTATCACTTGGAGATATGTAGTAAATTGAATAATATCTAGTTTATCTGTCAATTCAAGTTACAACGCAGAACGGTTTTCTTGCGCAGAAATCGATTATTATTATGAGGATGCTGCATCGAACATTTGACTGTTGCTGTTGAAGTATTCTAAAAAAGTTAAAGCAAGGGGAGCAGATACTCTATTGAGTTTCAAAGACAACTAAAGAATCTTCGCTTGTTGGCAGTGTGTGAACGTGTTAAAGTGCTCAGAAATTTCAGATAACGTGAAAAGTACAATTAGCTTATCATTTAAAAAAGTCTCTTCGATGCCAGATAATAAATCAAGTAATTCCAATGGTGCTAGCTTGAAATTCGATCCTATGATTCGTAGACGTATCTCCGCCTTGATCTTCTCATACAATGGGCTTCTAGCTACTTTCGGTATGATTTACACTAACTGTGAATTTTCGAAAGTATTGTAATTGCTTTTTATGTAGTTCTAAAGCAATTCAGTGTTGTCAGATTTTATCGAACGTTCCAGATTGATTTTCATAGGTTCTTAGCCGGAGAAGAATTTCATCCATTTTGGCTTAGCCATTTCGGGATCTTTCCCTGAGTTGGTTTCCTTGCTGGTATCATTTTGAGGTTTATTGATATTCGCCTGTTTGGCAGTGCCAGTCATGCAGAATTGATATCTGCATGCTCTTGAGAGACCACGTAGTAGCATTGAAGAATTAATATTACTTGAAGATACTGTGGCTAATTTTGCGAGAAGGAGTGTATGTATCCTTGATAATTAATTGTTTTTTTTTGTTTTGTTTTTGTTTTGATAAGAGTTAAGAATCCTTCGAAGAAATCTTTAGTTTTGTTTGGCTGCTGGTTGAGGGATAAGTTAATCGAACAATCTACTTAAGGCTTCATAAATCTTTGTAAACTAGCTTAGGTCTCCTTCTACATATTTTTAACAGGTCTTATTATCTTTCAACTAATATTATTAATCTAATTTTAACCCATTTTATTTTTGGAAAATCTTTTGAAATTATATGAAAAATAAGTTGTTTTTTATGAAACACAAGAGGCAAGATGTTTCTTTCAAACAATTAACTCTATTATTATGATGGGGGGGGTTTGTATTAAAAAGCTCAACAAAATCTCAACAAATTTAATTAAAAGCTCAGAGCAATATTATTTTTCCTTTTGTGAACGAGTCATGAAAATTAACTAAAAACTCTGTCTACTTGGATCATACATTTTAAGGAAAAGAGAAAAGTTAAAAAGGAATAATTTTTATAAATCTTCTGTTCTTTGTTTTTTTTTATTAGATGTCCATACAAGTTTTTGGGGAGATTATTTCTCATTTTTTTTTAATAATTAAAAGCATTAGTTTCTATAAAAAGTTAAAGATTAAAGAAACAACTAGCTAGCTCTAGATTATTTGTAAAGTACATTATTGAAAAAACAATAAATTTGTTGTTCTGTGATAAGTTAGTTTTCTAGAGTGAAAGACAAAGAAGAAAGAAATTGTGTGCGGTTTATTTATTGTTTTGGCAATTTTATAGCCTTGAGATTGGATGAAAGGCGGTGGTGGTGGTGGTGTTTATGGGGCTTAAGCGCAACAGCGTTAGTTTCGCGAAGCTGAGGATTCTTTTTTCTACTAAGAATTACCTAACAGCAGCGGCTTAATCACTAACAACAGTGCACATGGTGATTTCTGGATAAAGCTACATCCAGATGATCGTCCTGACGAAGATTCAATTATTTTCTAAGGAAAACTTTGGTAGAAATCTGGTAAACACAAGAAATGGACACCTTACCATTTTGAACTTTATTCCAGCAAGCTTATTCGGGTGAATTTGTCTGTTCACAAGTTATCAGATGCTTCCAAGAAGGAATAACCAACTGGAGATGGCACTAATATAAACTAAACTAGCACGTAAGTTAGTAATAATAATAATTAGTTAACGAGCATCTCAGCTGATGTGAAGAATCCTGGTGGTGGAGAAGTAATTGGTTAGTAGAATACTCTCCATAAAGAAAGCTCCAGTAACAAAGACATCATAGCTGCAAATAGCAACAATATGATTAATAATATCAACGATGAAGATCTCTGTGCAGAATATATTCCGATAAATCAGTGTTTCTTGAAGAAAATCAAATATTCCGATAACTCCTACAGCAACTATAAATATGGAATCAGATTGCAACGAGGGGAGTTTAAATCAGAGCTATTCACTGAAAACTCCGATACGTTCAACAAATGGCATGATGAAATCAAGCGATATTGCATTTTACCTAAATTTAGCAAAAAATATAAAGCACTCACGAAGCTTAAAGTATCCGCATCTTTACCAAACTCTGTAGGTTTCTTCAAGTGCTTTAAGTACAAAAACAGATAAATAAACTACTATTGTTTTGGAAGATTTGCATATGTTTCAATTTATTGCTGTTTTGATTGAAAAATTCCAAAAAAAGATTCAGTGATTCCAGCTAATACTGTGTTCGAACAGTTGAGAAGTATTCCCTTTCTGATTCTAGCAAAACAGCACTTTTGAAGGAAATCTAAATCTTGAGAACATTAGATAATCCTTTTCTCTGCAGATTGTATGAAGTATATGAAGACGAAAGTAATATTTACATTGTGACAGAGTTATTCCAAGGAAAAGATATGAAAGCGAAATTAACGGATTGCTTGATTCTAGATGAAAAAACGATCTCAGAAATTATGTGTAAGTTCATTTGAAGGTCTATACTTTAACAATCTTATGACATGGTGTTATTTTGATGTTATTAGGGCGCCTTCTTTAAGGCTTACATCACATGCATTCAAGAAATATTTTCCATCGAGATATCAAGTTAGAAAACATACAGTTTAGAAATCCGTAGAACTCTACTGATGTCTGCCTGTCTAATTTCTTCATGGCTGATTTCATAGGAATAAAAGGAAGGCAGAGCTTTAAGAAATGTGGAACAGCTGGATTCATCGCACCAGAGATATTTAAATCGAAAATCTACGATGCTAAAGTTGATATTTTTTCACTTGGTGTTGTGTTCTATATTTTGATTTTCGGAAGAATGCCATTTGATTCTCCACAAACTGAAGAAATAATCCTCTTGAATGAGTAATGCAACATTGATTTTACATCTGTTCAATGTGTGATCAAATGCACGTCTTCTGCTATTGATCTGCTGAAAAATATGCTCCACAAAGATCCAGCATAAAGGTAGATATTTCAGGAATATTTTAGGTTTAAAAATAGCAAAATCTACTTATTATAAAATCTTATTTCCTTTCTATTTTATTTCAATTAGATCTGACGCATTTCAGTTGATAAATCACACATGGTTTATAAAAATGAAGAACCGAGGTGAGGATGGCATAACGAGGAACAATCTTAACGGCATGCCTACACTTTCTACGATCTAAGAAAGAGCTAGTGAATTCGTTGAGATTGATAATCGCTAAGATCTGTTTAATAATCATAGAGAAACCCCTCCAATTATCTGTGAAGAAAACAACAACGGATTTGAGACTGTCAATATGATGATGAGAAATCTAAATAGTTAAATTTTCACAAAAGCACCTTCTAAACCAAGACATGATATTGCTTTCTCGAAGCCGTTCTGAGAAAAAACTCTGAAATATCTTATCCTCTCTAAACACTCATTTTTCTCTTTCAATTTAAAAATACTATACTACTAAAGTCACATAATTATTGATTTATTTTTGTATAAACACATCTCACATATTTAATGTAAATGAAAATGTGTAAAAAGACTATTTTAAATATTTTTAGATAATTAAAATAACACTTTTCTCCTATTATTTCCTTTGCATTTTTTCACAAACAATTCTCATTTAATTTAGACAAATGTTGATATTCAATTTCTTACTCTTTGAGTCGTCACTTTACTCAGATTGAAGTCTCAATTCGTCGATTAGATTCAAGATTCTCACTTAATAATCTCCCTCAAAGTTAGTTTTTGGAATCGAAATGTTCTTTCAGTTTCGCTTAGGGTAAGTGAAGATAAATGAAAGTGAGAATTCTTTTGAAACAAGAGAAAGCAGGAAACCATCCAAATCACTTGAGCTTTCCACATGACTGATTGCCATTTGGGAGTAAATTTTGGAGGAATATTATGTATCAGAGGAATACCCATGAATAGAATGAATTTCATCAAGCAACTTCAGGTTAGGGACATGTTTTGATATCTGATAAGGAATGTTACAGTCGTGGAAGGTACAGTTAGAGAAATGTCATAATGATAAACGTTAGCAAATCAAAAGCTAAAAATAATCGAAGTAAGCTTGGCAAATGTTAAGCAGAATCTCTTGCTTATTTGAGACTTGCAATTTGCTAAAGCTGAGCTAAGTTAGTGCGTATGATCATACGTATTGTGGGGGGATGCGCTTGATAGGCAAATCAATATTTTCTCTTTCTTTTTTGTTCAGTTATGAATAGATAAATGAAAAATCACTTTGTATTTTTTTTTTTGAGATAACTAAATAATCAAAAAGTTTTTACCTTTTGCAATCCGCCAAGATCAAAATTTTTAGTTCATCAACAAAAAATAGAAAGAAAAGATCCTAATCCAAGAAAATATGGATATGGACGAGGAGGAAACTAATAATGCTAAGGCTATGATGCATTAAGATGCTGATGAAGTTTCTACGACTACTTCGTGCTTGAAATAAGAGAATCCTTGGACGAGTAACTCAAATGATAAGGTTTAACCAGCCAATTCGCTGACATATTATCTCTCATCTTTTGATCTTTTTGAAAATACCAACCCGGTTTTTTTGAAATATCGTCGTTTCATTAGAAAATTACAGCATTATTTAGGTAAAAGAGAGAAAGAAAGAGAATAGAAAAGGAGGATTTGAGATAAATATTAAGTAGATGTTTTTTACTTTCATTTTGGTGATTTTTAAAAGAGCCATCAAGTATTATTTTTTTGATGAAAATAAGTTGTTGTTTGTCTTAAAAAAATGATAATAATCTAAGATTTTTATGAACATTATGTTTTGTTTTCAAACCCAAACAGGATCTGATTGGATTATCTACGCTAACCAAGTGGTTTTCCAGTAAATAAATTAAAACTAAAGGTTGTATTTAGACAGTCAGGCGATATTTGAAGCTTGTCTTGACATATGGCTTCAAATGAGAAGAGAATTTGGAAGAAAACGGAGCATCGATTTAGCAGGTGAGCAAAGTATGATTGTGGAAGAAGACGAAGAAGAGAAAAAAGAAGGTAGGAAGAATAGTGAGAACTCCAGTGGGGAAGGATCAGCTTAAAAGTTACAGGAGATAAATTTTTCAATGTTTGAGGAAAACGAGATGTTTGAACAATTCTCAAGTAAATTCGCAGCTTACTTCAATCAATACGCTACAGGTAAATTGAAAAATAACAGGAAATACAATGAAATTGAAAAAACAAGACTGATCAAACAGCATGCACTTCATAAAAGAGTATGCAAGAAATAGCGGAATAGTTATTGCTGCTAAAAGAAACAGAATGGAACTATTTCCAGTAAAATTAAAGGGAAAAGATCAGTTTTGTTTTCAATAAAATTTCATGCAATTTTGAGATCAAAAGTGGCTATTTTTCAATTCTAATCTAAATTTTAAGTCGCTGTAAGAAACGATGTGTCATGAATAAGCGATTATTTCAAGGGAATCAAATTAAGTATTTATAAGAATCAAAGAATTACTTCAACCGAGAAATTTATTTTTCCCTTCTTTCTTCTTCCCCAATCTCCAATCTGATAACAATTGTTTAATATTGCTCTTTATCATTGTAACCTAGACTTGTAAAATTAATATTGTTTTTCTGGTTTTTTCTTATGTAGATCCTATGACGTAGAAACCAGTTCTTCATGGGTTTTTCTTAAGTGCCATAGAAACATGGAATTATATTCTTAGAAATCCAGCGAAATAAAGACCTAGATCAGATTCCTTCAAACAAGTTTTCGATGATTATAAAAAAAAGTACCAAATATTTATAAAACATCAATAAATAACTTGAAGAAATTTAGAGGAAGATAATAAATCAATTCTTTTATATTTTTTTTTTGGATCCTTTCCATAATGAATTGCTTTTTTGATGTAGAATCATCAAGCCTATTATGGTAGTATCTCAAAAACTAACCGGCATATTCTTATAAAAGAAATAGGCTACTTAATCTTAGTAAAACTAACAAAACAACAATAATAACAGTAAACAGCATGGCTCAACTGAAATGAATGAGAATCTCTTGAGATCTTTCTCAAATTTCACATAAAATATCAATAATGGTAAAAAAAAGAACTTCAAATCATTCTTAATTTTCATGTTTACGAATAAATTACAATTGACAACTTTTTTTAAACAAAAGAGGAAGAAATCATAGAGGAAAAACTCAAATAACTGCAAATCAAAGACTCTGGATCTACTACCCCTAATGAATCTCAAAGCTCACCAGCATTGGGCAGCGCAACTGTGACTGATGTGACAGTCAAAAAAATAAGTGGTTCTGGTGAAAAACCCCTAGACAGTGCTATTATGAAGTTTGCATAATAATACTTGCAATCTTTTGTGAGGAAATCTGAAAAGCAATGGCAAGTCGCAAGGGGATTTGTTACTGATATCATCGAAGTCAAATATAATAATCTACAGGAATATGCGAATAACATGAAAATCAGGTTCTTATAGCCTGCATAAGAGTTTTATAATGCCCTCATGGATACATATATTCTGTTCAAATCTAATAACTACACGAACGTAAAGAATAAATAGTAGTTTCATTAGTATTCTTGGGTGATAAAGTTAATATTTTTGGAATAGATTTAGTTCAAAGATTTCTTGGAGAAAACCAAAGCGAATCTAGGAAGCAAATGGAGCGAAAAGTAAGAAAACAAATGAAAATACATTTGAGAGAAAATATTTAAACAAATAAAAGAAATGATTTTTAAATTCTAAGATGCCTAATAAATCTTGTTTTGTTGATTTTTGTAGCTTGATTTTTCCAACGTAGGTGTTTTTCTAGACTCTGATTCTCCAGTGGAACTCGATTCTAGAAGAGAACTCAAATACAAACAAAGATGATGAAACTGTAATCATACTTTTTAACAAAAATACATAGAGATCAATGCAAATATTCTATAAATCGCATAATCAATATTTTGATTTTTTAAAACTACAGCTAATCAGACTATTTGTGCAACGAGTAAGAACCAAGATGGCAGATAGTTGGGATGAGAATATTGTCAAGAAAGCACAAGAGGGAATAGAGGATTGAAACCAAATGAGTTTTCAGTTATTTTCAATAATTAACAATTATAAATGAG
>Ga0302284_1000813_pt1 | contig 14224 bp, 7 predicted proteins | sample III_Fen_E2_1_FD_198760 | JGI IMG/M metagenome (GOLD analysis project Ga0302284, IMG submission 198760) | Peat permafrost microbial communities from Stordalen Mire near Abisko, Sweden - III_Fen_E2_1 | ecosystem: Environmental > Terrestrial > Soil > Wetlands > Permafrost | place: Sweden: Abisko...
TTTCTTCATCAATTAGCTGTTCACTTTCTCTTATTCTCCTTTGAGATTAGTTTAATCTTTTCCAGCACTTGCTAGCTCTCCAAACACCTCCTTCATGGAGTCAAATGCACTTGCTCGTGTCGACCAATTCGATGTATTCTCTGCTTTTTCAATTAGCAATTCAAGATCTTCATCTCGCCATGATGCCCCAACACTTGAATTTACAATATCCTTATTTAACGCTGGTTCTTCCTTAGTATTTTATTACTATTTCTCTTATTTCTATGTCTTTCCTAAATTATTTGTTTAGACTTTACTTCTTGATAAATATCCATTCTTTTTTGGACCTTCTTCTTATTCCATTTCTTTTTGACTATTATTTTGATCTTCATACTACTCATTTACTAAATAATTATTCATTTTGGGAGTTGGATTTGCAACATTCGAAGAAATCTTAGCTACAGGACTTTTCAATTCATTATTCTTGATTAAGTTATTTCCGTTTTTTGGTGCTTATGAAGGAGGTTATTTTCCTGAGGATTAGTTATTTTGTAAATATTAATCTGCTGATATAGCTGATTTAGCTAGATTTTTATTGTATTCATAACTTTTTTACGGGCTATTATTGCTAACAATAGTGTTTCCATCATTGCGCTTCGATCCTTAGTTTTATTTCTATACTACGGGGTTTGTATTTTTCTGAGGATCTACTGATAACTCATCATTCTTTGAAATGCGATCTTTCTTTGGCTAATGATATCTTCCATGATTCTAATATTCTTCTTCTTTTTTATATTCCTATTCTAAATCTTGTTCTTCATGAGTATAATCTTCTTCTTCATCTTCATTTTAATATCCTTGAGTTTATTCAAAACTCCTTCTTCTCCTTTTCAATTCATAATCTGTATCATCAATCTCCCCCTAATTATGATCTTATTATCCTTTGCGGGAATTCTTCATTTTCTCTTATCCTTATGCTCCTGATATTCCTCTTGGAATTAAAGTGCTAGCATTTGTTGTAATATTTTTAGAGGAATATTAGTTTTCCTCTGTTAATGAACTTCGTTTCTGGAGTATTGGATCCATCTTTTTTGTTCCTCCATTAGCATTTACACTTTAAGGAAGCCTATTCAAACTATTATTTGCTCGCTGTGCTGTTTAACCTTCTTCTTTTACAGGTTTTTCTGCATTTTTTTTATTTGTAAAATTATCTTATGATCTGTATGCTTGCATTTTTCTTCCAGCCTATTCTTCATATTATCCTTCATTAATCTATACCAAATTACTCCCCTTTCCTTGGTTATCTTAGAAATTATTATGTCTTTAGTTTTATGCAGCCTAAACAGCTTCAGGAGATTTTATTTATTTCAAAGATTCAGGCTAAGGAGGTAACTTTGGAGTGCTTTAAGCCATATTCTTCTTCGGAGAAACTTATTCTCTTGAAACTAAAGGACTTACATTTCTTAATTCCCTTTCATTTTAGATTTATCCTTATCCTTGCTTGGTATTATTCTTCGCAATACTGTTATCAATCAGATGAGCAGATCCATTTCGATTTTTGTTGACTGCATTACCATTAGTTTCTAATTAACTCTAACCGTTAAAGGCATTAGAGGTAAACGTTATCATGTTATTTTATTTCTATTGATGAGTTGGCGTTTTATTCTATGAAGCCCTGGGTATATTATTAGATCCTGAAGTTGTTGTGCTCGAAGCAAAATGAAATTGGCTCTCATCGCTGCTTGTAACTAGAGAATTGCTTTAGTGTAGCTTAGAAGTTTAACTTAAAGCTAGAGAACTACTTCCAACACTAACTTCTAGAGATTTCTATTGAAGGAGTCTTTAATTTGAAGTGCCTGCCTACTCATTTCTGTCTTCTTCTTGTAATAACTTTTTGATAGAAGAATCAAAATTAGCAAATATCCTTTCTGCTTTTTATGGATATATTTTCCTATAAATCAAGAAAACTGCACGAAAGTTTTATCTAACTTCTGGATTAGCATCTTGCACACCCTTTCCTATGGTTACATCTAGTTGAGGAAGGAACTTTTCAAGTGATTATGGACTAATGTCAGCTAGGATCTAAACGAGAAACTGCGAAGCTCTTGAGCGTACTTATTAACTTTTAGACTATGATTCTTCAAGAATAGGGTTGAGATAATTAATACTTGGACAGAATTCGATGATGCTCTAAACACACGAATGAGCATTTTCGCATAGAATCTTGTTGCCAGAATTTATGATGGTTAGAAGACTGTCTTTGCTGATAAATTTCGCAGCCACTTGCTTTATGATAAAAGGATTTAAATGAGTTAGACATATAATAGAGTATTTTCTTACCTCAAAAGATCTTTAAAACTTTTCAGCGCTTAGAGCCAACAATTTACAAGCCTCCTTTTGTACAGCCGATCTCAAATCCTTTAACTGTTCGTTTTCACATAAAATAATTAACAGATATTTTCTTGATAATCTTTAAAACTTTTTAACAATATTTCTGTAAATGAGTTGCTAACACAAATTCTACATCCCTTTAGTTCGAAATTATTTTGGTGTACCTGCAAATTGATGACTGGATAGAGTCTAAGAAAGTTTGGCATAAACAATTCATGTTGCGAAGTAGAACCCAATACCATTCCTTAAAGTGTCTTCAGAGCTTCCAGCCGTTTATTCCAATCCATGCCTTTAATAATAAAAATAACTCTTATGATTTAGAATACTGATAATATTTGAACTTCAATGCATGCTCTGTTTGTTTCCTCATATGTTATTCTCGCTTTTGTTCTTACTTGAATTTTCTAAAATTGAAGATATTCTAATGAATTCTGCGGATATGTCTTTTTCATTCTTCAGATTAATTGGCTTAATGTCTTCTTTATTGCTTCCCATGTCTGACTGTGAGCTGCAACGTTGTGCCTTCAAAAGTGTTAAGCGCTAAACTAAAATCTGTTTTGGAATGGTTTGAGTTTCTTTTGAAATGAGCTTATTCTTTCTTATTGGTTAAGCTAATTCGCAATTTCAGAAAAAAAATCCTCCTTTTTCTTTTGAATTTCTTTATTTTCTGTGAGTTGTCTAATTAATCCTTTAGTTCCTTAAGTTATTCCACAAAGCTTTATGCATTCCTCTTTAGCCATTCAGTATTTACTTCTTCTAAAAATAGGTCTTCAACTAATCCATGAAGATATTACTCTAAAATCCATATTATTTAATATTTTAAATATAATTAATTTACATTTTTAAACAGAATCCAGCAAAAAGTCATTGCTAATAAAACTAAAATCGATTATTGAAGTAAACACATCTACTAAAAAATAAACTAAATCTTATGAAAAGAATGATTCAAGAGTAGAAAACAACTGACCGAAAAAGAAAAATCAAATTGATTGATCTGATAAAGACTCGCAGAAAGCAAACAATAGAATGTCGATTTAAAATATCTCAGTGCCGAATTTCCTTGTGAGAAAGCAAAAGAGTCCCTTAGGAATATCGCAAACAAATATCAGTAAGTATTGTTAAGTTATCTGTTATCTTCCCTGTTTTACACTTTTGCCTTGAGGAAAGAAGGGGCGGACAAAGAAACACTCACAAACGAAAAGATCAATCTAATTCCATAAATCGCAAAATTCGCTGGTTACGAAGTGAATAAACTAAACATTGTGAGAATAAAACTAGAAAACAAGACAACTGATCCTGTTAGGATTCATGTTCTTCCCTTTAACAATCAATATTTCACAACGAAAATCAACAAGCGAGGGTTGCTTCTTCCTCGCACGACAGATGATCTTTTTATCTATTTTCGGCCGACTTAATATAAATACTACTACGATGAGGCAAGAATTAATGTAGATTCTGAAATAATATGTCTTCCAATCCATGCTTATCCTGTAATAGATCGCGATAACCAACAAGATATTTTTCCTAAATCCATTAATTTTGGAAAAGTCTACTTAAGAGAACGAGAATTGCAGGTATCACAAACAAATAATTATTTGTATTTTTTATGTTTTGTTTCAATTGTATTTTGCTTATTTTTCTCTTTAGCGCATTCCAATTCGCTGTAAAGTTCCTCTGAATTTCACCTTTGAGTTCATCCCACTTGAGCCTTGTGAATGTATTAGTATTGACCCACTGAAAGGTGTGATACCTGCAAATAATTACATCGATATCGAAGTCTGCTTTTTCCCGAGAAGTTTAAAAGATGGAAAGATTTCTCAAGACAAAGACGAGAAAGGAACAAAAGAAGAAAAGGATGATGAGGAGTTTATTGCTAAGTTTGAGGTTAGTTGAGCTTAACATATTATATTTTGTTTATTAGTTATTTCGTTGTTTTTAGTTGAGAACTTCTCAATTTGATTTTGAACCATTGAAGATCACAATCAAAGGATATGGAATAAAAGCTGCTCCGATTCTAATGTACAACAAGAATGAACCAGGAAAAACACCGTCTACACAAAAAATAGGCAGTTAAGCTAATGAACTCGATGATTCTGTGATCTCCAACCCTCACATCGATCAAGGATACTACTCTCGTGACAATTCTGCAACTCCTGGAGATAGATTGAGACTTCAAAGTGTAGATGGTTCCAAAAAAGATAAATATTCTCTTTAATTTAACACACCAAGAGGGAGTGTTGTAAGTGTCAGTGGAAATAGTGGATAAGAAAAAACAGAAGAAGAGAATAAATCAAATCTTTTAGGAAGCATGCTTTTGTCACGAAACAATATCCCCAAAAACTTCAGTGATCTAAAAGAAGATGAGCAGAACATAGTCAAGAAAGCAGGAAGAACATTCAAGAAGAAAACGGATCTATCGAAAATCACTGCGCAGCTTGTAAAATTTAATTTGTTAGAACAATTTGTGATGTTTCAAATTGATCTCCTATTTTGTGAAATTCAGGGTGAAGATAAAAAAACTGATGGATCTAAAATATTCAGCGTTGTCTTAAAAGCAAAGAGAAAAGCAGAAGCTAATAGCAGACACGAATTTGAACTCTTGTTCTTAGATAAATTCATGAATATCTTCTCTTAAGACGAGAAGAAATTTCTAAAGTTTTTTTCATGCACTGGAGATAAAAATATCAGCAAACAAGAGATAGTGCTGACTCATGAGTAGAGAATAGAATTTCTTAACAAAAAACGTAATGAACTTGAGCATAAGGGAATCAAGCGATTTGATTTGGAGGTCAATAAAGATTCCCCTATTATTGAGTCAATTGTACCTAACTTCGATTGCAAGTGGGATCTTAGTAAAAATGATAGGGAAAAACGAAAAAACATTGTCTTGAAACGTCTTTTGAGCTATGTAGCAAAGCTTATTTTAATGACCCGTCTGAAAGAAAACTGTACAGCTATTGCAGAATTAATTAAAGGAATTAAAATTAAGTTTAAGTAAGCTAAAAAACTAAGTTACTAATTGCAATATTCTGAAAAATCTAATTCAATGTTGTTTAGCAAAGAAATGTAAAATTAAGAGATTGAAGCAGCGAAAAAGAAGTTCTAAGAAGATGGAAGATTTATCACTTAAAAATACAAGTAAATAAGAGTCATTTATTAATGGGAGTTATCAACTTGATTGTGTTTGCTTGCAGTGAAGAGAAAGAAGCAATTGAGGCAGATATCGCTTTATTGAGAAATAACCCATTAGAAGAAAAGTAAAGATATGTTTTGGTTGTTTTAAGTGAAATAACCAGATGTTTTAATTAGGTAAATAGAGAGTCTCAAATAAGAAATGACTCAAATCGAGAACTAAACCAAGTAAACATTAAAAATACTGCATGAATTGAGATTTAAAATACGGTTTTGATTAACTCAAAGTGCATACATCAAAGAAGGAAAGTAATAATTTGAGGAGGAGACGCAGATCATCAAGCAGACTAATTACTTAGCCTAAAAAGATAGCCGTGCTGCTCTCAAAGAATACATTAAAAAGCTGGTAATTGAAGATTGGTAAAAGGTAGAGTATACAACAATCTAGAAAAAAGCTGGAGGAAAAGGGAATTTCACTTTTGAGTTTGAAGAGCATAATATTGCAAGAACGTTTTATCCGATTTAATACGAAAGCTACAATACCTTTTCTAGTTCTAAATATGAAGTAAATCCACGTACAGGCTTTGATGATTATGCTCCTATCGAAATCATTAGCTAATGTGATTCGGAAGTTATGGGATACAGAAGTAAATACAAATTATTAAATATTTTATATTCGAACTAATTGTGAAATATGTTTTGCAGATTGGGAGATACCACCTTTAGTGCACTATCCTCCTATTGAAGAGCAGAGAGTTTATAGGTCTGGATCAGAGGAAGAATATTCTAACAGAGGACGGCTTGGGAATTATGATAGGATAGACGAAAAGAAAGAAAAAGTTATGCCAAAAACATTCCCATTTAAGTTTGATATTCCTTCTCATACCATGCTCGTTCCTCATAATTCTCTTCGTCCATATGCTTAATTCAGCCCTATCACTGAATTAGACCCGGCTTATAAACTCAATCCATGTTCGTTTTCTCTTTAAGATGAATTCGACCCTAACGAATAGGATTCACCTACTTCTTCTACTGCAACAACAGCTGCCTCCAGCAATAGTTATCTCTAAGAAGTTCTTGAGCATGATTATATTTCCAAAATCCCAGGGCTTAATTCATCTCATTTAACTAAATTTCTCTCAGTTGAAAGGAATTACTACCACTAAACTCGCTTGCAAATGCCTGCAGGTAGAATTTTTTTTAATTTACAACTATTGAGTAATTGTTTTGTTGAAATATTTTTCTTTGTTTAAAGATTGTGCATACACGAAACATGTCGATAGCTTTTGCGGGATATTTAAAGGTCAAGCTGATTATGAAGATCATATCAGTGATGATGAAGATGGATAAAAGAATTCTAAAAAAAAGAAGAATATCAATTTTTGGAAGGTAAACTTAAGCAGAATAAAAAAAAACCAAAGATTATTCCATTTAAACTTATTATTTTGTAAAGAAACAAAAGGTTCAGCCTGTTGAAAATCTCTTGAAGGATCTAGAAGAGGAGGATGAAGAATTAGCTAAAATGAAATTCGCTTAAACTGAAGAAATATAAGATGAAATGGAAGATATGGCAACAAATATATCAATGGGATTGCGTGTAGAAAAGTATAAGTGGGTTGCGACTCTTCCTTCAAAAACTAATGACTATAATAGGTTTATTAATGACAACGAAGTCAAGCTCTATATACTCTGAGTAGGTATGCAAAATAGGAGAAATTATTAGTTTTATCTTTCATGCTTAAAATAATTACTAAATATGGCAGGTAGCCTCGCCATTAATCTACAACAGCTTATCGTATGATAAGTATGTCTGTGATACCAAGTGATTTTCTTATCTTATTGATTACTCATTGTGAAATGCTAGATATTAATCTTCTAATAAAATTCCATTTTTAGTAAGTTTGCATATGAAAGTTTATATTACTCAGATCCTAAATGCTGTAAACAGAAATTTTGGAATGCAAAATATAAATATTAAACGTTTTGATTGTGCGATATTTCTAAGAAAATTAAAAGAGAAAAGTGCATTATTGCGATGGAAAGGGAGATATGCAAACTAGATGAGAAGGACTACCTAAAATTTGGATAAAATGACAAAATCTTGAAACTCGAAAACGGCGAAAAGATCTTGCTATCTTGCACGATGGTGAAAATCAATAAGAAAGAAAAATCACAAAGCAGAAACTTCTTGCTGACATCCAAACGTATCCTCAATGTGAGCAAGAAAATCAAGCGGTCAATCGACTTAGCTAGTCTCGCAGGTATCTCTCTTAGTTTGGAATCTTTTGAGTTTGTGATTCACGTTCAAAACGATTATGATTACCGGTATGTCTCTGAAGAATATCGCGATTAAGTCCTTTTTTATGTCCTCGCCGCCTACAATAATGTCTGGATATTTATTATTTGCGCCATAATCATATAAAATATTGAAAATATTCCTTTTTTGTTGAATTTCACAGAGCGTAGGCAAAGATTTGAGCGTTTTTGTGCATCGTGAAAGTACACTCTAGCACTGTTGCACTCTGGAATCAGATCGTGACAAAAAGCGTTCAAAGATCCCTCAAACAGGGGCTATCTCATGTTCACCAACAAATCTTAACATTAAAATAGCAAACCTCTTTATTGATTAAGCGAAGGGTCAGCGAGTAGTTTACATAAGAGAAAAAAGCACACTTGTAGCATGGATCAAGCATTTCATTCCAGATATGAAAATATCTTAGACTTAACTTGGTTCTAAATATCATACAATTTACTACTCCCGATGTGCACTTCGAGGTCTTTAGCATAAACATTTCGCTGTCAGAACTGTCCTATGCTCAAACGAAGAAGATAGAAAGACATTTGTTAACAGAGTTATGCTCTCTGTTACTGATTTATTTGTGGTTCCTTTAGAGTTCTGCTTCATCGATGGATCAGATGTGTATCTTGTAATGACTGTTCTTGGAAATGATCTGTATTAGCGTCTTTGTTGTTTCCATAATCTCTCGGAATCATCTGCTAAATATTATTTTGCGTAAGTCCTATGTGGTTTCTAACTTTACCATGAACAACTTGGGATTTATTATGGCGAGCTTAAACCTGAAAATGTTCTTTTAGACGAGATGGGACGTGTGTTTCTCACAGGATATCGTTCTCCTTCTCGTAAGGTGGCAGCTGAAACTCTTGAATATAGTGCTCCTGAGCTTCTTTTAGGCGAATAAAAAACAATAGCAGCAGATTTCTGGTGTCTTGGTATTTTTCTGTATGAACTGCTCGTTGGCATCCCTCCTTTCTATTATGAAAATCAAGACGCAATAATGATCGAGCTTATTCTAGAAAATATTGTGTAGTTTCCTAAATTCTTATCGATTTCAATGGAAGCATAGAATATGATTTTGAGTCTTCTGAAGACTAACAAAGACGAACGATTAGGGATGAAAGCAGGCATTGCAGAAATTAAAAAACATCCTTGGTTAGCAAATATTGACTGGAAAGCATATGAAAAGAAAGAAGTTTTTAACTAAGATGATATTGAAAATTCTTCAAGCGAACGGCGTATTCGTATAGACTACACACCTTTAGAGCAAAATGAACCAACTTACTGATGGTTTTGATAAAATTATTAAAAAAGTTGTGATTATCTTAAAAATGTGTTTGTGATGAAAATGATTGTATTTTGTTGATTAAAGCAAAAGATTGCAATTAAAGAGAGATAAAACCAAATTTAGACACATTAACTTACACAAAAAGCAGGTTTATTTAAACATACGATTATCATCAATCAACATCTGTTGATCACTTTAAACATTTTTAAAAATACAATAAGTTTTATCATAATATTGATTCATTGAGTTTCTGTACACTATCTTTGGTCAAAAATTCTTCGTTACAATTCTCAGTCTCATTATTAATAAGGATATTATTATTTGATCCTTTTTATTGTTTGTTTCTTGAATTCTCAACTGAATCTTATCTAGTTTCTTCAATTTTCTATTCTTGAATAAATTTGCTGAAATCATCCCATTAAGAGTTAGTCTACTGCTTTTGTTACTGCTAAGATGGAATGGTTTAGAAGAGATTACTTCCAGCATTTCCATTAGTTGGATTGAAACCATGGATACTATCATTTAATCCAGATTAAGAAAGACTCTTGTGGATATTAGAAATAACCTATTATGCCTATTAATCAACTTGAACTCCAGGAGCGAGGGAAATATTATTGATGCTTCTAGGTATTTTATTAGTTGGGCTGTTATTATGTTGAACTGTCGTTGATTACGGCAAGGCAAGAGTAGAGAATTCATTTTAAAACATTTTAGAGATTCCAAGTGAAGCTTTGTTATTGTTATTATTATTTCCACCAGCGAGATCAAATCCAGTGAATGCATTGGAATGATTCATGTGCTAGTTGTTCAGAAGGTATTCATCTAAGTTAAACCCTCCAGTGCTGATGTTGTTAAGAGCATTACTAGCACCTCCAAATTATCCAATATTGCTATTATTTCCAGGTAGCATACTATTATTAAAACCATCATTGGATTTTTTAAATTTCTTGCTTGCTAGTAATCCATTGTTTGCTTCGTTATCGAAATCTTCAGGTATCATTCCTCCCATCATTACGCTGTTATTGCCTGCAAGATTAAATGGATTATTATTAATTATTGTTTTCATTGGTCGTTTTGTAAGAAGATCAGTCGATTAAGATGGATTCATAACCGCTGAGTTTATTTGATTATTGAGATCAACGCTGCTGAGATCTTGAGTACCTCCTTGACTGTTCATAAAATGAGATAAGTTTTGCAGCATATCTTAATTTGATTTATGGTAATTGTCCACAAAATTATTGAATTAATTGCCAGAAGGAGCATTCTAATCGTTAATGACTTTCATTACTTATTTCCCATCTTGTTTATTCTTCAAATTTAGCATAAGTCCATCTAAAAACTTTTATGCAACATTCTAATCGTTTTATCCAGATTAGACTATTGGAAGAAGCTATTTCCCTCCATTTCCGCCATTCTAACTACTCATAAGATTCGAAGTATTCATCCCTCCATTGATACTGCTAGCTAGATTATTTTAGAGATTGTTGTTATTGTTATTGAATGGGAATCCATTGAGACTATTTCCAATATCATTAGAATCCCATCTTCTCTTAGAATCTCCTCCCATGTGATTCCTTCCAATAATTAAAGGATCTTCATCTACATCATTATCTGATAAATCTTCTTGTTTTAGATAATCTTATTGAGAATGAAGGATTTCTAATCGTACCAAAGAAAACAATCATTTATTTCAAAAAACAATATGAAATTTTATTTTTATTTTTTACCATTGGATTTTTTCCCATTCATAAAAGCTAACTCAGGGATTTATTTGGGACCAATGTATGTCAAAAAGAGTGTAAAGAGCTTCTCAATCTTCTTTTAGGCTTTTTCTCTAACAAATAATTCATAAGACAGGGTTAAAAAGAGATCAATAATTCATGAGTTGAGTTTACTTTTTCTTATTGAGTTCTCCCCAAAGTACTTTGTTCTCTCCTAAAATCTGTGTATTTTATGCGATCAGAACTCCACATGCTTTTTCAAGACTTTCTTGTTTTTACTTCAGTGACACCATCTGAATAATAAGCGGCATGATTAAACTAAATTCTGAATACCTAATACTTTAAGATTATAAAATGTTCTGTTTACCTCTTTGAGAAGATACTGCGTGTCATTTGTGATTTTCTTTTGTTCTTTTTGAGAAACTACTGCATCTTAGATTTATGTTTCATTGATTTTCCTTTTGATCTCGCATAGCAGATTCCTATTTTATCAGAGAATCATAAATATCTTGACAATATTTTCCTAATTTTACGGATATCCACGACGAAAAAGTCTATGTCTCCATTCATTTTCTTCACTGTCGTGTCTCAATTTATGAAAATCATACATGTTTAGCTATCGACAAAAAAGGAAATATGTTTTTATTAAATGACTTTGCTAATACATCGATTATTAAGCTCTACCTGTCTAACGAATGAAGCAAAATTATTTGTCTTAAAGTATTTTGGAAGAACTTTCTCAGCAAACTCATTTGGTTTCTTGACTTTGAATGCTTTGCCATCTTCATTCCAACTGATAATCTCTCCATATTCGGGATTCTACAATTTAAAAAATTATCAGCAAACATTTCAACAGATATAACTCTCTCTCTTACCTCTAAGATCTTGTATGTCTTGGAAAGGAAACCAGGCACTGTGTTATTGTTTCTAGCAGCATTACGCTTTCTCATCTTTCCTTGTTTTTCTATCTCTTATGGTTAGCTTGTATTGGAAATTTACTAAAAGAGTTAAAATCTCCTTTGTGTGTGCTGCTCTCTCTCTAGTAATGCTATCTATTTGTCCAGGAGAAGGGAAAAAATATAATTGTTTAGATAGAGTCGTAATTATTTTTGATTAAAATTGCACCGCCCCTTTTGTTTTAATTCAACTACTTGGTGCAGGAGTAGAGGATACCTTTCTAGCTTCAAATCAGCTTGATATCTATCAAGTAAAGGTATTTTTGTAATAGTTCTTTTAATAATTTATATTATAATAATTTATACCTTTTGGATAGAGAGGATGGTAATAACTTTTGAATAAAAGCTTGAAATAGTATAGAAAGACTTATGAATTGATTTTTTGATAAGAAATAATAAGCTTCCAAACAAATGACAATTCCTTGAACTAAGTAAAATACTCCACAAATAGTTTAACTTCTTCTTCTTTGCTTCTACTTCTACTTCTCATTCTCCTTGTCTTTTGCTGTCCCCGGGAAGAACATTTTCAACTTTCTGATTGCCATTCATGTCATGTCTGCTAAATCTGGTAAAATATATTGTAAAATGTTTTTTCTATTACAATTCTGACAAATCAAATTCTAGAAAGTTCTAAATTACCTTTGATTCGTTCGTTGCCTTTGATTTTATTTAATCTTAGGTTTTTTATGTCGTCTTATGGGAACTTCTTTAATTGATATCTGCTGGACAAAGGACAAAAGTTATTTAGGATACAAAATTGTTAAATATTGCATTCAATTCATTAAGAGGGTTTTTATTAATTTTGAATTATTTATCTTTGTTTGAATCATAAAAAATCTCTTTTTTCTATATGACATGGCAATCAATTTCCTTTTTATTTTAATCTTCTTTATAAATATTAAATCCCAATTAAACAACACCTGCTTCAACTTAATCTAAAAAGGATTACACAAAATATCCTATCAGTCAGTTCTTCATCTATTTTAGAATATTCATCTCTTTTTAATACAATTAAATATAAAGCAATCCTCTTTAATAATGGTTGTAATTTGAGGATAACTACTGAAGTAATAATATTCTTCATCTTAACTAAAGTCATTTAATTTTTGCAAAGAGTTGCATTAGAATTTCTTTTAAAATAAAATTAATTTCTAGGAAAATTTTATATGATAACAGATAAAGCCAAATACACAATTGTTCTTGTCAGTAATGGGAAAACTGATTGGAATTATTATAACATCTTCACTGGTTGGCATGACATTGCTCTTTCCAAACAAGGTCATTAAGAGGCAAAATAAGCTGGAAAGTATCTAAAGGATATGAATTTTACATTTGACATTGGAATAACTAGTGCACTTCTCCGCTCTCATCAAACCTTAGATCATATTCTAGAAGAGCTTTAACTTAGTGGCATACCAATTATCAAGTCATGGAGATTAAACGAGAGACACTATGGTTCATTACAAGGTTTACGTAAAGATGAAACAATAAAGATCCATGGTAAAATTTATTCTCATAAGATATTGTTCAAAATACAATATTTTTCCTTATTCTTGTTAATTTAAATTCATTTGTTAATCCTTTATAATATTCCTAAGGCGAAGAACAAGTCAAAATTTGGAGAAGATCATATGAAGTCAGGCCTCCTGCAATGACTCAAAATGACCCAGAGTTTCTTGCTAAAAATCCATTATACAAAGAAATCCCTTTAGAATATCTTCCAACATCAGAAGTAAAACAGATTTGAAAAATTCTTGAAATGAAATGAAAGGTGTTGTTATTTTATTTAGTGTTTAAAAGACACCGAAGAAAGAGTATTACCTTTCTGGAGTGAGACCATTAGCAATGAAATTAGAGAAGGAAAGAAGATTATTGTGTCAGCTCACGGAAGTTCATTAAGAGCAATGATTAAGCATTTAATGAAATTATCTGATGAAGGTATAAAGAATAAATAAAGTAATGAGATGTTTTAGCTTGATTTAATGATGTGATTATTATTTAGATATAGTAGAATTAGAAATTCCAACAGCAGTGCCTTTAGTGCTTGAACTTGATGAGGACTTGAAAGTTGTCAATAGCTACTGTTTACGTAATCGTTTAGGATTCAATTGATAAATTAAAATATATTTTATTTGTTTAGTTACAGAGGAAGATCTGAAAAATAGAAGTTAAAGTGATGAAAAATATCAACAAGAAGCTCAAAATCTAGAACAAATAGCTGAAAATTCTGAACCAGTAGCTGAAAGTTAAGGACAACTAATTGAAAATCCTGAATAAGTAGCTGAGAATCCTGAATAAGTAGCTGACAATATTGAATAACCTGCTGAAAATTTAGAACAAACAGATGAAAATCAAGCTGAAAATCTTGAATAAATTGCTGAAACTCGTTAAAAAGCAGCTGAAATTTTTGAACCAGCAGCTGAAAATCCTGAAAAAGTTTCTGAAAATCAATAACAAGTAG
>Ga0302284_1000816_pt1 | contig 14210 bp, 28 predicted proteins | sample III_Fen_E2_1_FD_198760 | JGI IMG/M metagenome (GOLD analysis project Ga0302284, IMG submission 198760) | Peat permafrost microbial communities from Stordalen Mire near Abisko, Sweden - III_Fen_E2_1 | ecosystem: Environmental > Terrestrial > Soil > Wetlands > Permafrost | place: Sweden: Abisko...
TACAAGAAACAGAAGAAGTGCAAGATCCAGGAGTAGCGCTTGTTACAGCAGCAGAAAGTTTTAAATCAGGTGTGTCTACACTTAGAAAACTTGCTGAACTAGTTCCAAGCATGCCTACTGAGAAACTCGGTAAAGGGTACGCTATGATTAAGGCTTTTGACACTGAGTACAAAGATGTAGTCGAATCAATACGTAATGAGTTTATTGGTACCCAGACTGAGAATGGGGTGTACAACGAGGATGGTAGATTGTTTACAGAACCGACTGGGGAGGACGACAAGGGTAACAAAGTTATTTTATTCCCAGATAAGACAATGCTCAAAGCATCAAAGTCTATAAAAGCAACGTTTGACTCAGAGAAAGCAACGATTGTGCTTAAAAAGCATAACCTTGTAAAACAGGGAAGTAACGAGAACATTACAGTTGTTGACATGAAAGGTCTTATGGGATACATAAACAAGCTGATTGACTACGTTCCAGATGAAGAAAAATTAGCCCTAACAACTGAAGTTTCACAGTATATTAACCGAGAGTTTACTCCTGACGAAGCTAAGATTGAAGCTTTACTAGTACTAGGTAAACTACCTCAGGACGAAGTAGATGTACTGATGAATAGCAAGACAGGATACTCATTGCTGGTGAGTAAAAATCCTTATAAACCGAAGAAAAAATAAGTAGGTGACAGCACAATGGGTAAAGCAGGAAAAAAACCTAGTATAGTTGATGCTAACGGTAACTATATTAAGTGGTACAAAAGAAATAAAGAAGCAGTATCGAAGCAAAGGAAAAAGAGATATGCGAGTGATGAAAAGTTCAGGGAAGAGAAGAAAAAGAAATCACACTACAGGTACTGGACAAAGGTAAGAGACAATAAGATTATTGAGCCTATTGACATTAGCAAAGTAACTTTAAAGTTCGACTACAGTGTTACTGTTGTTGTAAACAATCTAGATGACGCTAGGTACGGAGAACTGATAGTAGTTCCTGCTATGACGATTCAAGGATTAGCAAAGTTAATGGGAAGATCAGACCAGACCATAAAGTTGTGGGAACGAAGAGGAACAATTCCTAAAGCTTTATGGAAAATGAAGAGTAATAGAAGGCTATATTCCGAAGATCAAGTAATTGCCTTTCTAAAGTGCAAACATTTATTAGGAATACCGACACAAAATATTTCTGTAGGTGAATTTGTACGTAGTATACATGAGTTACTTAGTGCAATGCCCGATGGTATCACTGTTGAAAAGGCGTACAAAGTAACAGTTTATGGGAACTGTCCTCAGTGCATGACAATCCACAATGAGACTGTGCTTAATTATAAAGCAGATTTTGTTAGGTGTCCTCGTTGTGGCACTTCTCTTGATGGAAAAGTTATCTCGAGAGTGTAAGGGGGTGATATAATGGACTACAAACTTGTAAGAGGTACTAAGGTACAAACTGCCGACCAAATTTGCAATGAGTATAACTCTCTTGTTGGAAAGATCGGTAGTGTTGAGACTGCACTTGACAACCTAGACGATAGTACGGAAGAAAAATATGCTATATCTGTACTGGAAGATAGACTTAAGGTACTGAAAATCGAGCTAGATAAGTATGCAGGGAAACAGTTTGGGGAAGTTGAAGACGCTAGTAAAATATTTTAAAATAAACTAAAATAAGGACAAGGTGATAATAATGGCTAAAGAAGTTAAAACATTACAAGCATTAATGCAAGAGGTAGACGCAAAGGAAACTGACATTAACAAGGTTATCGAACAGCGTGATTTGCACGAAAAAGGAACTGCAATGTACGACATTATTGATAAGGGTGTAAAAGAACTTAAGGTTGAGTTTGACGAAATGTTGCTTAAAACATATCGACAAGTTAACGTTCGTAAACCTGCCGCTGAAAGTGTAGAGGTTCCTACTGACTTATTGGTAGAAGCAGACGAAAATGACGAATAGTAGGTGTTAATATGCAACAGTCAAATGGTTACTTATGGTGGGGATTTGAATATACTAAAGCTCAAAGGTACCCAGCAAAAGGTAGACTAACATTGAAATCTGACAATGGAGGAGAGCATGTTATGGAAAGACTATTTACAGAAGATAATCCTAGCGTAGTTCAAGTAAAAATGGGTGTAACCTTGAACATGGACAATTTTGAGAGCATCCGTGTTGACGCTGGGTTATCCTTACCTTGTGATCCAGAAAATGTAAACGAAGCATATGACAAGGCTTATGAACTTGTTCAAGATAAACTGCAAGAAAAAGCACAGAAGTTTAAAGAAGACTTCATGCGCTAACGGAGGTAACTGTATGGCGAATAAAGGTGAAAAAGGAAAAGATAATACACCAATGACAATTGATGGTGTAATGAATTTCATTAATTCAAAGTACAAGACAAAAGTTATAGAGATTGCATCTAAGGCTAAGTCACTTAAAGGAGTAAGGTTGAAGACTGGTATATTCAACCTTGACGTTAAACTAGGTGGTGGGTGGCTAAAAGGTAGAATATACGAAATAATGGGGGAAGAATCTACAGGAAAGACTTACGTATGCACTCATACTATAGCAAGTGCTCAAAGAACCTGTAGACTATGCAATACTCCTTTCACATCTATTGAACAGATTGTTACCAACATTAAGTCAGGGGAAATAGTTCTTGACAACCTAGTAACAGACATGGACACGCCTATATTTCCCTATGAGCTTACAAATACTGAGATTGAGGAAGAGTTAACAGAGGAAGACTTTGCTACTGAATACAGGTTTGAAGGGTGCGAGTGCGGTAGTAATGAACCGCATGTATGCGTGTTTATAGACGCAGAAGGAACTTACCATCCGCAATGGACAGCAGAACAAGGTGTAATAAACGACCTTCTTAATTTAGTTCAGACTGAATTTGCAGAACAAGCCATTGATGTTATAGAAGCTTTGACTAGGACAGGTAAGGTAGACCTATTAATAGTTGACTCAGTACCAGCTTTAACTCCATCTAAGGAGATTGAGGACTCAGCAGAGGATGCTAGTGTAGGAACTCATGCAAGACTTATGAACAGGTTCATGAGAGTTATTCAGTCGGCATTAAATTCTCTTGGTCTTGACTCTGACAATAAGCCGATAATTATTCTAGTAAATCAGCTAAGACAGAAGATAGGAGTAATGTTCGGTAGCAATGAGACAACGCCAGGGGGAAGAGGAATTAAGTTTGCTGCATCAGCTAGGGTAAGAATGGGTGCTACAAAGAGAATAAAGATAGATTCTTCTACAGGAAAGATAGCTGAAAAAGGTGCAAATATAATACCTGTTGCTGTAATACTCTCATACACTGTACCAAAGAACAAGACTTTTACACCATTTCAAGAAGGTAACTTTGAACTGCATGTTGAAACTTTAGAGCAGTTTGGGTATCATAAGGGCAAGGTTAACAACGATGAACAGGTTATAAAATTTGCAGGTGAAACTGAAGTTGTACATAAAGGTGGCGGCGGTTATTATTCTGTAGTCATTGAAGATGGTAGTACACTTAAAGCCCAAGGTGAGTCTGCTTTTGTAACACTTCTTAAAGAGAAGGGAATCTATAGTAGAATAGAGAAAGAGACTATGGCAAAGGCGACACGAAGAGTTGGACACTGAGTATGTAAAGCCAGGAATAAACTTTTTCAATGATGACAACAAGAATAATCGTATATCAAAAAAACAAGAAAAGAAAATTGCTAGAACAGGTGAGCACGGAAAAAGGCCACCTGGTTCTGGCAATAAAAGTATCAAGGGTGATGTAATAAAAGTATCTCACAAACAGGGTTTTTCAGGTAGAAAGTACGAAGCAAAAGTAACTGATAAAAAACAGATAATAGTAAAACAAGAGTGGCTTGAAAAAATAACCTATCAAGCTAACGCAGTAAGAAACGAACCAGTGTTTGTGCTTGGTTTTAACAGCAGTACCGTACTCGGTGAAAATTGGGGAGCCGTACCGCTTAGTCGTTTAGAAGAATTATTTGAGATTGAAGCTAAGTATAGGGAGGAATAGCCATGATTAAGACTTGTGTTGAAAGTAGATTTGTTAAGTTTCATAGTAGTTCTGAGTATGCTAATAAATTACTCGGTCCTATCGCATCTAAGGATCACAGGGATATCGTGCTACAGATGGAGTATGTAGAAGGTTCGCAAATTGACGGCGGTTTCTATTTCATTGCAGAAGTAATAGACAGAGAGTTGTTTAAGCATGTTGGGATATGCCTATATGGAAACTAATTCGGTTGAGAGTGCGAAATGACTGACAACGACTGGCTTATACTAAGAGAATCTGCAAGAGAATCTATAAGTGACTGGGCTACAAGTTCACAGATAATGGTTAACGGGGTTAATCATTGTACAGAAATTATGATGGAAAGTAGCTCATGGAAGGAATTTGAACAGAAGATAGACACTTATGTTAAGTTTATTCAAGAACCAGTGAGAACTGAAATTAAATCACTAGTTGTTACTTTCTTATTTGGGGTAACACTACAAGTGGAGGAATCTGACAATGCTAAAGGTAACACTGGACAATGATGTAGAATTAGAATTACCAGAACCTAGCGGTGAGTATGCACTACAGGCAATGAAAGTTAACACGTTTATATTAGATCATGAGGTAGACATGAACTTGACTGACATGTTTCCTTATATCGACGACATGATATTTCTATTGCTTAATTTTTGGAAAGAAGAAAAGTTACAACAGCCATTTGATAAACTTGTTAGCATGTGTGAGCAGGATGTAATTTCTTTTAAAAGTGAAAAAATAAAGGTTGCTTTTAAAGAAAGAGTTATTGAGGACAAAGGGTTAATTTCAGACTATTCTCTTGGTGATGGGGATAAAAAGACAAGAGCAAAAGACCTTTTAAAAGAGAGAGGGTTTTTCGGAATACGGAAAACAATTACTCCATTTTAGGAAGTGACATGATGTATCAGAAAAAAGCTAAGATATTTTGTCTTGTAGGTGGGAGCGGCAGCGGAAAGGACACAATTAAAAACAACCTACATCTTCCTTACGTTGTATCATACAGGACTCGTCCTATGAGAGTAGGAGAGGAAGATGGAAAGGATGGGTACTTTGTTACAGATGAACTATACTTTGATCATAAAGAAACAAATAAGATTGCAGCAGAGACGGTTTATAATGGCTATCATTACTGGACAACGTATGACTGTTTCAGACCCTATCTTCAAGGCTTACCTATTTTGTATGTTGTAGACTGGCCTGGTGTAGTAGACCTAAAGAAAGCGTTTCCACCGGAAGACATTATTTCAATATGGATTGATGTGCATGGTGCTCTTTTATACGACCGTATGAGAAGTAGGGGAGACAGTGACGAACGAGCTAAGGAGAGACTTAAAAAGTATCATACTGATGAAGAGATAAAGGCTTGTTTATGCGACTACAAGGTAAATAACAACAATAACAATGTATACATAGCTTTAGGAAGTGTCAGTAGGATTATACTAAAGGAAACGTTTAAGGACAGTGGTAGTAATGGCTAGAGCTGGTAGAATTGACAGATTAAAAAAATTAATTCATTACCATACTTCATATGTTCCGACTGAGATATGGGAAAAGTATGAAAAGACTCTAGTAGTAGTGTTTGACATTGCAGTACCAGAAGAAGAGATGAGCGGAATAAAAGAAAAATTGAATAAGGCACTACCTAGAGAGGTAGTAATAATTAGGGGGAAAATTTGCTAATGGACTTTGCAAAAATGAAATCTGACGCTGAACTACTTTCAATTAAAAAATTTAGTAATGACTTTCATGATTCTTCTCTTGGACTTGGAAGCATCAATGGATACGTTAAAAAAGACGGTAGACATTTTGCACCTGTAAAGGGTAATGAAAGTTTCAAGTCACCTGAACGGTCTACAAAGAACTCTGCTGGGTATGACTTTTTTGCGCCCGAGGATGTAAAAATTCCGTCATTATGGCTTCAGTTTAAAGAATTTACAATGGATAAATTGATAGGTATTAATGACACCATGAACACTAAGAAATACTTCAAACCTACATTGGTGAAAACGAATGTAAAAGCGTACATGGGAGATGATGAAGTACTAGTATTATACAATCGTTCAAGTAATCCTGGAAAGAAGTTTTTAATTTTAGCGAATGGGGTTGGTATAATTGATTCCGATTACGCCGATAACAAAGATAACGATGGGAACATCATGTTCGCATTCTGGAACTTATCACCATTTAGTTCAACGATCAAAGCAGGGGACAAAATTGGACAAGGAATCTTCCAAAAGTTTCTCAAAGTTGCTGACGACAAAGCTACAGGAGAACGTGTCGGAGGAATTGGTAGCACCGGAAACTAGGAGGAATCAATAATGGCTAGGTATAGAGCGATAGTTGAGATTGAACTAGACTCAGTTAACAAAGAGTCGTTTTTGACACGAATAGAGAACATTCTTGGAAGACGATATACCAAGGAGTTTACGTCAAGGAATGCTAAGGTTAAAGTTACTAATATAGATAGAATAGACAGGGATGATAGGGAGTAGGTATAATGTCATTAGAAGGACTATTTAAAGCAAGAAGACAGAAAGGAATCATAGTACCTCTATTAAATGCCTACCTTATACTTAAAGCACAGGAGCCTAATAACAGAGAGACAGGAGTATTTCATCCATCGGAAATATCCGGTTTCTTCTGTCCTAGACAGTGGGTAATAAAAGAGAGATACCGAGATTCAATTATTGAAGAAGTAGACCCTCCCGGGCTAACGAGAACGTATGACATTGGAAGTACGCTACATGAGCTTATGCAGAAGTACTTAGCAGGAATGGGTATTTTGTTTGGGCAGCATATATGCAAAAAATGCTACACTGTGTACTATGGTTTTAAGCCGACTGAGAAATGTTCTTGTGGGTGCAATAAGTTTAAATACGAGGAAGTTAAGATTACTGATACAGCGCATCATATTGGTGGACATACTGACGGGATTGTAGTAGTAGACTTTAATCCTGACAAAATGTTTTTATCACACAAGTACGTGTTTGAATTTAAAAGTATTAATCCTGAGTCCTACTCTAATTTGCGTAAGCCTTTATCAAATCATGAAGATCAAGCATGCACGTATCTATATGCTCTTGAAAAAGAGAAAAGTAACAGGATTAAGCTTCTAACTGACTCTGGCGTTAAGGAGACTGATCCTGTGTACCTAGTTGAGTCTATGCCGTTTGAAGGTGTAATAATTATGTACCAGAATAAGGGTAGACAACCAGCAGACGGTATGGGAGATTTAAAAGAGTATTTAGTTCCAGCAAAGGGAGCCAGAGAGGTAGTGGAGAAAAAGATTCCCTTACTAGACGAAGCATGGAAGCATTTTTTAGGTGAAACACTCCCTAAAGCAACCTGCACTTGCAGGACTGACGGTCATAAGAATGGTTGTCCTAAGTCTATTATGGACTACTGCTTTAAACTAGACAGCTAGGATGGAGAGGTATATCAGATGGGATGGACAGATGAAGCTAGAGGAAGAGATGTTGGAATACCTGATGAGGAACTAACACCTGAGCAAGAAGAGGAAGAAAGAGAATCTTATACCTTACGTAGAGCGAAAGAGATCGTAGGTAAAAAGAACCTTCCACCTAATAATTACATGAGTCCTGAGTCCATGAGCGAAATTGAATTTCCACAGGATATAAAAAAGATGGAGTTAGACACACTAACGCAAGCAATGGCTGACTGGACGCAGGTAGTTAACTACGCTGACACGTACTCTACAGAATGTGAGGTAGAGAAGACTGCAAGGACAAACCAGTTCAACTATGAGAAGGCTAAACAATGGACGATCCTGAGGACTTCTGGTAAGTCTGAAGAGGATACACGAAAAGGTGTTGAAAAGATACCTTCAGTAATAAAGGCTAAGAGGGAAATGGAGATAGCCGTAGCTAAGAGTAAGATATCCGACTCACTTCTACGGGGGTACGACAGGAACTACAAAATGCTTTCTAGAGAGCTTACAAAAAGAGGGATAATTATTCCTGGCTCTGGAAACGGGTATAAATAAGGAGATGCTAAAATGAAAATTGAAAAGGTAATTATTGATGGTGAAGAGTATGAAAAGATTAAAGTTAACGTAAATCATGTGGACCTTAAGACGGTTAACCTCGGAAAGAAAGGTTCTGGAGAGAACACAGAGCTAGTGTACAAAATAGGGTTTGAGTCAGGAATACTGGACGGGGAGATTATTAAGCAACTATCACGTATTCAGGGTAGCGGAAGAACATGCAAGATTACTATTGAAGGGTTAAAATTTATTCCTCCAGAACAGATGTCATTGAACTTTGACTCTGACCCTGATGAGAAAATTGTTAATCTGACAACAGGGGAAGTTATTCAGTAGGAGGGGAAACCCTCCTTTTTCATTAAGCTGCTAAAGAGGGATGACAATGCTAAGAATGTTTACTGATGGTGCTGTTACAGGTAATGGAACACCTAAAGCAGTAGCTGGAAGTGGTATCATATTTACTTACGAAGGAAGAGTAATTAGAAAATTTAACCTATACTTGCCAAAGAAAGACTATCCACCTTACCAGTCTAACAACACTGGGGAACTAGCTGGGGTTGTATTCGGTATTAGCCAACTATCTAAACCTATAAGTATTGAAGTTATATCAGATTCATCATATGTAATAGACACGATGAACCTTAAAAGGTACGAGAACTGGGAGAGAAATGGGTGGTACACTTCGAATCTTTCTCGTGTTTCTAATAAGAAATACTGGGAAGAGTTAATAAAATATAACAGACTCCACAATGTACTATGGACTCATATGAAAGGTCATCAGTTTGAGAGAGAACATGCTGGTGAGAACTTAGCTGACTTAGACTTTGATATCAGGATGAATAATATTGCAGATGAACTAGCAGTAATGGCTAAGAAGAATATTATTGTTGACGAGTGTTCTGATGATTACTTAGATATTATGAACTCATTAGAAGAATTTACAGCTACAGGAGACTTCAGTGACAAAGAGGGAGAGATGGAGTGGTGAGAGTACTTGGAATTGATCCTGGAAATGTTGAGTCGGCATACGTTTTACTAGACGATAATTTAAAGCCAGTTAGATTTGGTAAGGTTAAAAATGAGGAACTTAGTGACATGATCTATAGAGGGTTATCTGATGAGTGTACAGGTGTGGCTATAGAGATGATTGCAAGCTATGGTATGGCTGTTGGTGAAACAATTTTTGATACTTGTGTATGGATAGGTAGATTTACAGAGCAGGTTATAAACGAATCGGGTATAACCCCAACGTACATCTATAGAAAAGATGAGAAAATGAACCTGTGTCATACAATGAAGGCAAAAGATAGTAACATCAGACAAGCACTCATAGATCGATTCGGTATAGTAGGCAAGAAAGCTTCGCCAGGATTCTTCTATGGTTTTAAGTCAGACATATGGGCAGCAATGGCTGTAGGTGTCACCTACTATGACATGTACGTAGCAAAGGAACAAACTTGCCAAGGTAGCATATAATGTAGTACTACAGGTTAAAGGGGAGAAATTTATATGACAGGTGAAAAAGTCAGAGCACAGCTAAGAGTTAGTGGTACTACTATCCCGTCTAAATTGGCAGGTTCAATTGTTAAGACACTACATGAAGGAACTGACGTTACCCTAATGGCTATCGGTGCAAATGCTAACAACGCAGTTGCAAAAGGTATGATTGTAGCTAACTCATTTTTAGCTCACGAAGGTAAGAAGCTTGAAATTGTACCTGCTTTCGGAGAAGCTACAACGACCGACAATAAAGAGGTTACAATGCTTAACTGGTATCTAAAACTAGCATATTTGTAAGGAGAGACATTGACATGAAACTATTAGTTATAGCACCACATTACGACGACGAAGCACTCGGATGTGGAGGAATGCTAAATAGGTTATCATCTTCTGGAGCAGAGATACATGTAGCCGTAATGACAGGAAAAAGAAAGACTAAGGGATTATATGACAACGAACTATCTAATACACTACGGAGACAGTCAGAGACGGTAAAGGACATTCTAGGGATTAAGAAATACCATATATACAATCTGGAAGATGAAGAACTGTACCAAGATTTTTCTAGTGTTAGGCATGCTATAGAAGGTATTAGAGACGAGGTATGTCCTGATGCTATACTAATACCAGGTATTCATGACTTAAATCAAGACCATGTTACTGTACACGAAGCGTCAATGATAGCTTTTAGACCTGCTACGTACAGACGTTCTTTTAACTTACTTGCTTACGAAGTAGTCAGTGCTACAGATCAGTCTCTAATACCTTTTAAGCCTAATTCTTTTTTTGAATGCAGTGGTATGAACATTAAAGCAAAAGTAACAGCAATGGAGGCATACTTAAGTGAGTGCTACGGGTCTAGGGATGCTCATGGGATTATATCAATTGCTAAGTACAGAGGTATTCAATCAGGATATGAATATGCAGAAGCATATCAACTTCTTATCAGCAAAGGAGATCATATGAAATGAGGATTGTAGAACCAGAGGTATTTGTAGAAAATTTTTCTCCTACTTCTATTATGACTAAACTTGAAAGAATAGGAAGACTTTGCTACAAAAGTGGAGATAAGATTGAACCTGGAACAGCAGACAAATTTATAGCTGGGTTAGTAAAAAGTGGTCACGAAGCTATGATAGAGCATGCTAGTTTTACAGCAAGATTTATATGCAATCGTGGTGTAAGCCATGAACTTGTAAGACATAGACCTCCTAGTTTTGCACAGGAGTCACAACGGTACTGTTGCTATTTGGATGATAAATTTGGAAACGAGGTTACATTTATTAATCCGTTTTTCCACAAAGGTAACGCACGTAAAATTACTCTTTGGAAAAATGGGTGTGCTTTCGCAGAAGAAACTTATTTAGCCTTGCTAGGATTTGGTGACAAACCAGAAGAAGCAAGAGGAAGTTTACTTAATGATACAAAAACGGAATTATACATAACAGCTAACGTAAGAGAGTGGAGACACATACTAACACTTCGTGCAGACGTACATGCTCACCCTCAGATGAGACAAGTAGCTATTCCATTGTTATTGTACCTACAGGGTAGGCTACCTATTTTGTTCAACGACATTTCGTATGACACAAATTTTAATGAAGAAGATTACGCAGAAGTATTTACAGAAAGTTTTTAAAGTAAGCTGGAGAAATCCAGCTTTTTCTTTACGAAATTTATTGATGAATATTTAGTTATATGATAAAATAGATACAAGAAGAGGGAAAAACCCAACAGAATCAACATTCTATGGGTTAGAAAATTCTTGCAATTAAAAATTACTTTCAGTTAAGAAACGTAATTAGGAGGGATTACATGTCAGTACAATTGACCTTAGAGGAGTTGTTTACCGTAGACAAGTCAAAAATTGAGCTAGTAAAAGACGCAGTAAAAGAATTAGAGAAACCATCTGCAAAGAAAGAATCAAAATGGCACAGTGACACTAAGGACACACAACCAGCAAAAGCAAGAGATGGCCTCCCAGTTAAGCTGTGTGGGTATGATAGGTGGGAAGCTGTATCAAGTTTCCATAAGGAATTACGTAGGGGAGATAAGGAACAGGCCACATACTGGCTACAGGTGCTGCTAGACGGGGGAATGGGAGAATCTTACGTAGCTAATTACTTATGGTGGATTTCTGGAGAGGAACTTGCAATTAGTGAAGTTCATGGAAACTTTGGGATTTACCTTGGAATGCTAAATACTCATGGAAAGAAAGCTGATCCTTACCAACTTTACTATGCTGTCATGGAATTTTGTGATGCGAGGAAATGGTGGGAAGATGATGAATCTATACTAATGAGAGACTTGTGGGCAAAGAATGCGAAAGCAATAAAAGAGAAAGATACAGAAGAAATGCTTCTTATTCCAGATTATGCTCTTGATGGGCATACAAGGAAAGGAAAAGCACTGATGAAGGACGGTAAAGCAGACCTACGCTATAGTGGGTGCTGGCAAGGAATGATTTGGAGACAGAAAGCTATGGAACAGTTTGGGACAATTCTTATTCCTTGGGAAGATGTAAAATGGGAACCAGGTGAACTAGAAGAATGGGAATACATGGAAAAGAATATTTGCTAGGAGGTATCATAAATTGTACAGAGTTGTATATACGGATGACGTTGTAGAGGTAATAAGATATGATACTGGACGGATAGAAGTACGAATGTGTGATAATGTAGCGTGTGATATTTCTACACCATCAGCGAATATTGCTGTATATGGTACTGGTAATGGGGAAGAAACAGCCTGTATACAGCCGAACGGAAAATGTACATGCTGTTTCTACAAGGAATAGGAGGAACCAATGAAAATTACAAAATTACCGCCAGGTACGCCTGAAGAAACAATAGGGTATACGGAAGAAGTACAGCATAAACGAAGGGGAGTACAGGAAGTAGTTTCTCCTCTTACTCTTAGTACTGTAGGATATGGATCAGATAGATGTCAAAAGAGAAAAATGCCGAATATTGATGAGCAAGAAGGTAACTTACAAAGTTACGGAACCGACTATAATACAGTTGTGGATGGTGAGGAGTAATGAAATACACTGTTTACTACGCACTTCATGGTAAGATTGAAGTAGAAGCTGATTATAAACGTGAAGCAGCAGAAACGGTTACCGATACAGTTACTACTAAAGAACTTACGGATGGACTGCCTAAGATTGAATTTATTGAAATAGAGCTAGTACTGGAGGGTGGAGATTGAGTAAACTACTAGTAAGTACAGATAAGCTAATTTCAGGGTATGAATTTGCACGTACAATATGGTACGCAGTAAAGAAAGATTCTTCTGTAAATAAGTACATGAGAGTTAGAGCTAACGAAAAAGTTACCAGACTAGGAAAACTTCTTGACGGCATTAGACTTGAGCTTGATAGGTACACAGTAATACTACTGTTTAACCATGAACCTGAAAAGAATACTTCCTATGTTCTGTCAGTATTAGACATTTGCGATATGCTATTAAAAGCAGACGTTAGCTTAAGAGTTGAGATACTGCTAGACATTGGAAGGTATGAGGTTCCACTATCAGTACTGGACTATGAACTTGTTTTTGGTAACAAAAAAGAAAAAAATAATCTTGAATGGGATGATGACAATGACTGAAGCAAGAGTAGCCAGAAAGTTCACTGATGAGTATGTTGATTCCAGTGGAGGAAAAGAACCTGCAATGATGTTTCACCCTTACAAACGGGAAGATAAGCTTATCGTACTAGGAGTAATTTATGAAGACATTTGTGCAAGTGGCAAAGGGTACATAGTTTTTGACTCTGAGAGAGTACACGCATTTGTTGTGGACAGCTCATTACTACAGCCTCTTGACGACGGAATTATCCCTGTAGTGTGTGCAGTAGACTTTAACTGAAGGAGAGTAATCATGGGAGAAAATATATTTACAGTAGTTAGTGAAGAAGGGGAGGTATTTACATCCTCTAGTACTCTTGATATTGCTAAGTTTATTATTGTAGGAAGTAAATATGAAGGTAGCTATGCTGCAAGTAACTTAGAAACGTGCAGAATAAAGGACATATTATCTACTATGGTAGATGGGGAAACATTTTGCTCCTATAAATTTGATATAACAAAAACTACACCCATACTTAGTGGAGGTAGACTATATTGAATACTCCAGACATAATTTACATGCTGCTTGTAATGGTACTTTTGGTGTGGCTTGAAATATTTTTAAAGGTAGTATTTTTTGAACGTGGAGAGGACAATTGGGATAGAATAAATGCTATCCTAATTAGTTCTACAAAGAGTAAAAAAGATTTTTTATCTCCTGTTGATGGAACAATATTGTACATTAATGATGTTACTGATGGTAGAGTTGTAACACAGAAGAACGGGATAAATGTTAGAGAGGATTGGGTAGGTAAACATAACGGGGTACTGATAGGAATATACATGAGCATATTTGACAGGCATTTTGTTATAAATCCTATTGACGACTTGTTTGAAGTTGCAGAGTGGAAGAAAGTAAAGAACGGTGGACTTCCTATGATGGACGTTCTAGAGTACATACATTTTTATTATTTTGGAAAAATGGTTTCATGGTTTGAGAGTAAGGCGTTTACGTACAAACAAGCTAATGAGCATGTTATACTGAAGTCTAACAGCGGAGTAAGATTAATGTTGATAGGAGACAAATTTGTTAACAAAATAACTGTTA
>Ga0302284_1000817_pt1 | contig 14175 bp, 24 predicted proteins | sample III_Fen_E2_1_FD_198760 | JGI IMG/M metagenome (GOLD analysis project Ga0302284, IMG submission 198760) | Peat permafrost microbial communities from Stordalen Mire near Abisko, Sweden - III_Fen_E2_1 | ecosystem: Environmental > Terrestrial > Soil > Wetlands > Permafrost | place: Sweden: Abisko...
AGTAGCGTTTCCCTGTCCTTGCTGACCTAAGAAGTTAGCATGAGCCATTGCGCGCATATTGTTGATAACATCGAAAGAACCACCGTAGTATTGTTCACCCATGAACATTTTCAAATATTGAAAATACTGGGATTTATCAGCATTAAGAACGCCAAAGATAAAAGCAGCAGCATCCCAAGTACCAGACTGAGGAGTCAAACTTTCAACTACCTGTGATTTGTTAGTATTCAACAAAGCCATTAAAGCAGTTTCAATACCTCCGTGAAGATCAATAGCGGCAGAACGAACCTGAGCGGCAATCATTTCAGCTAATGCGAATACATTACGGTCAGCTTGTTTAACTGAATACTTAAACTTACGAGAATAAGTAGTATAAGAAGGCGTTACTGTCAAACTGTCACCAATAGCACCAGTATGATTATAAGCACGAGCAGAACCCAAAGCAACGGTTTGTTTGGTCAAATTCTTGACCGTTACCGAGACCTGATCAGAAGGTTTCTGATTCCATGCTGCTTCACGAGCCGAAGCCGGAATCAACATATTTGTGTTCTTTAAGAACACCGATAAAGCAGCCGAAGGTTTATGTTTAAACTCCGGTTTTTGCATCATTTCATCCAGCTTGTATTGAGCAGCAAGCCATAATGAATCAGCGTAATTTGCCATAAATTAATAAATTAAGATTGTGAACTTTTAAATTTTTCAATTAACTTTTCACCGTCTGGACTTGCAGGATCAATCTTATTAGTTTCCATATGTTTAAAAACGTCATTGATAGTTTTAAAATCGCTTGAACCATTGTTTTGATTACCAGCACCACGACCGGAAGCGTTTAACCAGTTGTTTTGAGTTGCGAAGTCGGTTAAAATCTCTTTAACAGGTAATGGTTTTTCTAATTTATCCTTTAGAATATTACCTCCTTTTTTCGCTATTAATTGACCGTTCTCATCATAATCGAATTCGTAAGTTGAACGTGCCAATAGTGCGAATTGGTCAGGCTTAATAATATTCAGTCCTTCGGGCATCGACATTTGTAAATCCGTAGATATTTTAATGTCTTTAACTTTCGATTGATATTGCTTTACTTCATTGTCTTTTGCTAACAAATCAGTTTCATACTGTTTTTGTAGTTTAGATAACGAGGTTGACAATTCATCAATCTTTTTATTCGGTTCAATCTTTGCATCGTTAATAATCTTCTTTTGAATCTCTGACGCAATTACTTTACGATCTTTGCCTTCAACTTCAATTCCAAATTCAGATTTAAAATCTTTAATAGCAAAGTCATAACCGATTGAATGACCTTCTTTTTTACCTTCTGCCCTTACTGTTGTTTTAAGGGTTTCCAGTTCATCGTTGCTTACAAAGCTACCTTCAATAAAATCAATAGACATTTCGTCTTTTGAATCAATTGCTTTTTGCAGAACATCTGCGCCACCTTTGACGAACTTCGCCAACTCATCAATATTTTTAATCATTTGTTATTCAGTTTTTGCAGGTCTGCCTGCTTTTTTTTCTTCTTTCTCTGCTAATTCGTAAAACAAACCAGTTGCCTGAGTCTGTAAGTTGTTGGTTTTCGCATCACGTTCTGAAATCATAACATGACCTCGTTTAGTTAGTTGTTTGGCTACTATCCGATTTTTCTTCGGTGAGTCCCACTCTGTCACTTTGTACTCTAAGTGCTTCTTGTCTTGCATCGTTTTTAATTTTTAGATATGTTTCAAATTCAGTTGATAATGTCGTAACATCTTTCAGTAAAATATCTTCGTAAACAAGCGATTTAAACCACTCGTTAAAGTAATACTTGCGTAACTTATCTTCGGTTGAAATCTCAGTTAATTTGCTTATTTCTTCGTCTGTTTTATGAACGAAAGGCTCTAATTTAATTCCTTTAGTCGCAACAGTTAGACTCTCCAAGTCGTTAGCAAATTCAGCTTGATAGAATTGATTTAAAAGATAATCTAAAGAAACTTTTGGACTTCCAGAAGTCTTTGCCTTTTCGTATTTATTCCAAATTTGATCAGGACTTTCAACTAAGAACCTTCGACCATAATTAATAGAAGCACCTTTAAAAGCATCGCCTAAATAGAATTGACCAATAAACATAACCATCTTTTTCTCTAAATCTTCAAATGAATCGGCAATACTATTTAGCTTGTCGTTTACTGGCTGAACATTTATAAACGCTTCGGTTGCTGTCTTTTCTTTACCGTTTGGCGAATCCTGAACGGTTGTACCCCAAAGCGTAAAATGCATCAATCCCCAAATCCAATCTAATTCAGTTCGTTGTTCTCTCCAAACTTCAAGATCAGGTTGAACATATCCGGCTATATTTGGTGCAAGTGTAGGTTCTTCGTTTGATGTTGGTGGTTTTAGTTTAATAACGTCTGAAACGTCTTTTCTAAACGTATTACCTTCACCTCGACAACTTATACACGTTTCTCCTTCATATAATCCAGTCCCATCGCATTTACGACATGGTTTAACGTATGCCCAGAAGATAGGGTAACCATGTAGAAACTCATATATGTTCTTTACTGAGCTTGTATTGAGATAATGATCTGCTAATTCAATAACTCCATCAACTGGACTTTTTTTCATTTCCAATTCAGCATCAATTAAGTCTGAATTGATAATAGCAGGACAGCGTTTAAACATCAAAGGATAAGTTTCTTCATCGACAATAGTAAATGAATCAGCTTTAACCTTTACAAGATAATCAAACTTATCATCGACAACACGATAAAAGTCAGCATCAATTTGCTTTCCAGATATATCGTTTCGTTTCTCTGGTTTGAATATTACCCATTCGCAATAACGACCATTAGCAAGATAGTTAAAGATACATTTGATACCCTTAATCGTTGGATAAGTTTCGTTGTCTTTAACCTCAAAAAAGACCAGTCCGTTAGGGTCTGAATAGAACTTATTTGCTTGTATTTTTTGAATCCAATCAGTTACAGAATAACCGTATTGAATCTCAGAAATCTTATCTTTTAAAAGTTGCTCTTTGGATTTAGTGGAAGCCGAAACGGTTTTATTTCCACCTTTAGCTGAGAATATTTTGTCTATCGGTCTTAGTAAGTTTTCAAACACAAACTTATTTGAAGTTGCAAACTTTTTTCTCAAATCGTATTGCCTTGCATTTTCGTAGTTATTAACAGACTCTAAATATTCAGCAACATCATCGCCATTGATATGAACATTCAGCTTTTTGTGATCTTCACAAGCCTCTTTAATCCATTCGGGTTTACCTTTTTTAATTAGGACTTTTATATCTTCAATAGATAGTACTGCCATGATTTAGAATATCGTTTGACAAATGTATAAATTCATTTTGATATTATTATCAATTTGATAATTTATTTTTAAATTGATTCATCTACTATTATTGATTCACTTGTAGATGTTGAAGTCAACCCATAACTATTTACAATAACAACCTTAAATACCCACTCCCCAGCAATGTCATTAAACGCAGTTGTAACATCATATTTTATAATGTTATTGACATTATCTACTGAAGTCGGGTCTTTTTCAACAAAAGAAATTGTATTAGGCTTTCTTATCAATACTTTTATGCTTTGTGCATTTATGATTGATTCGTTGACTGCCATTTCAACTTTAAAGTCATTTGCTATTGTTGGCATATCTTTTTAATTTAAGTATAAATCTAAATAAATTATTCGTTCTGTTTTAACTTCTAAACTGACTGTCCTTTGTGTTTTTAAGCTGATTTGTTCAGTTCTTTTTAATAAAAGATGTAAGCCAATAATCGGTATAATATAAACGCCTAGATTGTCTAATTCATTTTTACAATAATTATCGTTTACTGAAATATAGTAATCCTGAATTACCTCAATCTTATCTAAACCAATTCCTACAAAATTATCCTCAATACTTAATACGTGGTTTTGCAGTATTGTTAAATTATCAATCAAAACAGAATTAAATAAATCGCTTATTTCAATCGTGCTATTTTCAACGATTTTTATATTATCTAAAATGTTCGTATTATATATGTCTTGAATAATAAGATCAGATACAATGCCTATTATGATATTATCCTGAAAATTAGAAACATAATTATTTTGAATATCTATAACGTGATTCTGAGAAACATTTACTAAATCAAGACTATTAGCGTTAAAAGAATCATTTACAACTATCAAATGCGCTTGAGTTATCGAAACGCTATTTAATATATTATCATTAAAGCTATTTTCAACTAATATAACGTGGTTTTGTAATAAAACAATACTATCTAATTGATTTTCATTTACATTTGCCTGAAGCGTTAAATTATGCGCCTGAGTTAGTGAGATTAAATCAAGAAGATTAGAATTGATATTATCTTGAACTTGAATAACTACGTTTTGAGTTATTATAATACTATCCAAAATATTACCGTTTAAATTACTTTGAACAGTAATATTGTGAAGTTGTGTTATTGCAACTGAGTCTAGAATGTTTGAGTTAAATGAGTCTTGTACCTGAATTGTATGGTTTTGTGTAATAGCAACCGAATCAAGTATATTCGTATTAAACGAATCTTGAATAGTTGCTGTCTTATTATTCCAATTTAATTCAAGTAGTAAACTCATGTTATTCGACTACAAATACAACAATAATATTTGTTGAACCGACTGAACTATTAGTCGTTTGATCAACCTTTAACCCTTCGCCTTCTCTCAAATAAATACCTTGACCATAAGCAAAAGAAGGTACATGATTTAATATTGATGCCATGCTTCCATAAGGTATAGTTTCTTCGCTGGAAGAGTTTGGAGAAAGCAAAATAAAGTTAGTAGTTGCACCTCCAGAAGGCTTAATTCTTACCGTAACATTAGCATTTAACGCTGTATTTGTTGAATCGAATGGTCTTGGCGTTAAAGCTGAACCCCCTGAACCAACGGCAGAAGTCTTGATAATTTCCCAAGTCATACCAACTCCGGTAACTGCTGCTAAAGTTGGAATAATATAAATTCCCTTAATCTCTATGATTTGACCTGAACCGGAAGCATTGAAAATATCAATAAATGTTGTTCGTGCTGCGGCTACGTTTGCTGAGTTAGCTGTTTGAACTACCCATGTAGGAATAGAACCGTCTATATGACCTGATTCATTCGCTACCATTACAACCTGATATTCTTTGCTATTTACTAAATGAGTAGCAACTAAGTCACCGCTTCCGGCTGTAACTGCTATTGAATTATTAGCCTGGGTCATTTCGTTATGGTGTTACGTCTGCAATTTCAAACTTATGCGCTGGTATGGTTACAGTATTTCCAGCTGTTACAACCTGAGAAGTACAGGTATGAACCATTAGCAATTGAGTAGCAGAGCAAAGAGCTACATGAGTAGCAGTACCACCAACATCAATAGTTAATCCAGACTGGGCGTTGATAGTTACTTTACGCCCTGAAATATCACCATCTGCTGCACCAGTAAAACTGCCAGAAGTTAATCCAGTCTTTGTTGCTAATGCTGCACTAATAGCAGTTGCCCTTGTTGTTGGTTGTGAACTGCAAAGATACTCCTCTGTTGCATTATTTTTGATGTAGTCTATCGCTGCATCATATACTAAATCATTTACATACTTTGCCATTGTATTAAGTTTTAATGTTATATGATACAAATATATAAATAAATTCAATTACCACATTGCTACAAATTCCTTTTTAACCTCAAAGATCATTCTCATTAATAACATATCCATATAGTCAGGAGAATGTCCTAAACTTTCTTTCATCTTATCTTTGCTGATAAGTTTCTTTTTCTGTTCGTCATTATCGACATTGTCGCTATCTCTTTTAAGACATGATGATATTTCTTTTTTAATTTCTTCCTGTTGCGCTTGACTGCAAGTAATCTTTATTTCTCTATTGTTGATCACCTCTGCTAATTTAAACCCACATTCAGATTTAAGATTCTTAAACTCTTTTTTATTCTTAGGTGTTGCGTTTCCGTGAAAAGTTTTAATGTTCTGAATATAGCTTTCAAGATATGCCCCCAAACCGTCACTATCTGCAACTATATTTGAATTGCCTACACCTTTATCGTTCTTCAGTTCTTTCAAGTCTAATTCGATTGATTTTCCGGTTGACTTACCTTTATCAATTGCAACAGTACATCTTAACCCTTCCCAATATCCGGCAATAAATTTATCTCGCCCTTGCATCGCTAAATCAGCACTAATATACTTCGTACCACCTTTTACATGATCGTTTGTAAATATGTCGCAAATAGCATCGTACTGGCACAAAGCCGAAGGATCATCGTCATAGTCAAAGTTACCTAGTATTTGACGTTGGATAGTTACCTGATCGCCTGTCTTGGTTAAATCCTGAATCCATTCCTTAACCGAAGGATGAGGATTATCAGCAGGCAATGCCGGAATGAATTTTTTATGATTATCCTCAGTACCTTCTTTAAATGGAACATAGTAACGATTATAAACATGATTCTTTGCCGGATTAAAACATTCAAACTGTTTTCTTTTTAGGTTGTATTTATCGTTGTTTCTCCATCCAGTACGCTCAAACAATTTATAAACAACAGATAATTCTGTTTCGTTGCTTTCATCTATTGCTGATCTGGTTAACTCAAAACCTCCAAATCTAGTGTTTAGCGGATCGCTAGGTTTATAAGCCGTATCAATCAAAAAAACGTCTGACTTATTGCCGAACGATATTTTATTTAGCTCCTGATTGTAGTTATAAGTATTTTTAGATGTTTTATTTAGTTTGTAGTCAACTATTCCATAAAATTCAAACTGCTTGAATAAGGTTAGTAAAACAGTCCTTTTAAGCGTTGATAATTCCTTTCGAGCCAATCCCCAAGCTATGTCGGAATAAGCGAAACAATCAAATATAATAGCGGTACATTCGATAATAGATTTTCCACTGCGAGCAGATCCTCCATATCCTACATCGGTAGTATTTTCATCATTCAACAATTCAATAGCACGAATCTGCTTTGGTGTCATATAAAAGTAATTCCCATCAGGATAAATACCGATAGGAATATGCTTGTATTCTTTACGCTTGTAAAGTTCTATGTAAATGTCAAATTCGTGAGAAGTCATTGCAAAAATTGTAATTGCATTTGATTTTTTTCAATAGCTTTTTCAACTTCACTAACTTTTAATGTCGAATAATAACTATGGCTTCCACTATAAATCTGACAATACTCTATTTCATTTTCTATATAAGAAGTTATTGCATCTATTCTGTAAAATATAATCGGTCTAACGTCGCATAATCTTAAATCAAAATCAATATCGGCATTATCCAACATTTGAAGCGAATCAGTATTAAATAATATTGGTAGTTTTATTTTCATTAAGTAGTTGTTAATTCTTCTTTCTGAATAGTAGTTTTATTGCTTTCTGAATAGTAGTTTATAGTCATAATTGCAGCCTTTGAAACTATTCTTTTAATCAGTTGCTTTTGAACAGTTGTGCAATATGATTTGTGGTTTGCAATTCTGATATATTGATATTTTATTTCTTCGATTGTGAACTTATCTAAAAAGTCTTTAACGCCACCTTTGACTCTTTTAAGTTTAAAGATTTGTTCTTTGATGGCTTTAATTTCATTTAACGTCAATTCATCAAATTTAGGATCATCAAATATTTCCTGTAATGAACTTTGCATTGTTAGTTTTGGTGTCATTTTAGTTTATTTATTGATTATTAATAGTTTAGTATTTTTATTACTTACAATCGCTTGCCTTGACTCGCTGGCTGTTTTTATAATCGTAAGTTAAAAGTCTATTTTTCTTTCAATTTATTAGTAGCGTTCGCCCTCAATAGTAGTTCTTCGGTTGAAAGTTGAGCTAAATCCAATACCTTAGGAGTCATTGAACCGTCTGAACTTGATAAATCTAATCTTTCTCCATATTTCTTAGGTTGCATCTTAGCAAGTATCCATTTTCTCGCATCAATTCGCAATCTTGATCTTTGTATATGTTCTAAGTTTAGTATTTCAACTTCAACACCTTCGGATATCTGTTTCTTTACAAAGTCATTAATACCATCATCGGCAATGTCAATCATTTCATCAAAAAGAATATCTGATCTTATCAATGTCGCGTAGTTATAAAGCTCTTTTAACTGATCTGATTTTGAAAGCCATTGAAAGAAAGTAACATAGCTAATTTTTGATTCCTTAACAGCCTTATTAAAAGATATTTTTTCCTCTATTACCCTATCGCATATTTCGGTGACAATAATTATCTTTTCTTCTTCTGTATGATTATAAGGCTTTGCCATTTACTTTATCTTTAGTTCTTCTTCCCAATCAATGATCTCAACTTCTTTTGCTAAATCCATACTGCAATTACATCTAGGACAATCTATACAGCAAGTGCCTATATATATTTCATCTAAATAACCACATTCAGGACATTTCTGAGCTTTTTTCATTTGGTTTTAATTTAAGCTAAACAATGTTCTTATTCTAATCCGGTTTAAAGGTAGTATTTTATATTCAAAACAGTAAATAGTTTCAGTATTGAATCTTAGGCTAAACTTTTTATAGTGTCCTTTAAATTCAATTACTTCTAATCTGTATTGCTTTGTTTTAGACATTTAACTTAGTTATTTTAACATCATTTAATTCAACCTTTGTTATTATTTTCATTACATACGTTGTCCTTCTTTCCTGAGTTGCAAGCCTTACCGCTTCAGCTTCTATGTTGTCGTAATTGTCATACGTTTTTGAAGTCGTTTGTCTACCTTCAACCATGACTGCAAAAAGTTCGTTTTCCATATGAGTCTATTTTAGTTTAAATCCAAAGTTACAAATAAATTAGCAAATATAAAAACTTGGTTTGGTTCAGATACTCCTTCTAGTTGAAACATATATTAGCAATAATGCTTTCTGATAAACTCAGCATTTCTTTTTGCCAAACCTTCGATTGTTCTGGCATGGTGCGACACATTGCCAGTTGTTAGTCTGGTAGATATTTCGGCAATATTGTCAAAATTAGCGGCTGCAAAATCTGGAAGTTTAGGCAAATTGCTGTTAGACTGACGTTCTAATTCGATTCTATTAAGTCCAATTTTGTTTTGAATTACCCATTTTATAGTGTCAATATTCACTTTATTTATCTTCTCCATTTCTTTAATCATGTTAAGAATTGAATTGAGTTGATCGTTAATATTTTCCATATTAAATTATGTTTGAATGTTCAAATTGGTAAATACTCGAATCATCTTAATACAACCATTCCAATAATTTTTCATAAACAAACTCTGAATCTTCGTTAATCTCATTTAACTGATCTGAAGTCATTTCTTTACCATCATAATCAGCACTTAAAATTAGCGTATCTGTAAATTCTGGATAGTCTTTTGAGTCGTATTGAAATACTATGTTGTCAATTAATTTGTAGTCCATTGTTAGTTAAGTTTTGCTATTGAAAATTCAACCGTTACTTCGTTGTTATTTGTTTTTTCAATTTTTACGAATCCATCTTCACCAACCAATTCAAGCATTTTATAATATCTTTTTACCATTGCTTCACCATATTGGTTTCTGTCTTGATTAATAATTTCAGATAAAATTGGTGCGTTCCATCCTGTTTTTGAATAACGCTTTGCAAATGATAAATCAGCAAAATAAGGAAGTTCAAATAATTCAACGAATTTACTATTTAATCCGCTAAATGTATATGATTTATTTAAATCCGATTTACGTTCGATAACATCACAAAAATCATAATCAGTACGACCTGAAATTTTATTGCAAACGTGAGTAGCCAATTTATTGATCATGTCATAACGCTTTTTAGAAGTTTCTCTGACGTAATCAAGATACGATTTATAAGCATCTTTTTCATCAGACTGTTCGCCAATATAACCTTTGCCTTCACATTTGTAACATACGCCACCGTCTTGCATTGTCCAATCCAAGATTCCTTTACCTGAGCATCTTGGGCAAACTTCATAGTTTTGTGGTTTTTCGATAGCTTTCATGATCTTTAGTTTTTGTGTTTGTTTGATGAAGTAAAGATACATCTAAAACCTAATATCATGCTAATTTTTGGGTATGTTAGAAAACATCAAACTTAATTATTTTAATAGAGTAATTTAACGACTTTCTGAAATTGATCTTCGTACTCTTTTTGTGTAATTGGAATAATATACCCTGTTACAAAATAGTTGCTTAAAAACGTCATTTTGCTGATTAAATAGACTCCGAAAGTATTCGACTTACCTTTCTTTACGTCACCAACCGATAAACAGACCTGAACCGTTTTATCATCTGAATAGCTGAATTTAAAATAGCGTTCGCCTAAATATTCGATTCGTTCAGGCTTTGTTTTGAAATAATTAATTGAATCATCCATTATTTTATATTTTTAGTGATTGTTGCAAAACATCTTTAGTATTCTTTTTCGAGCGTTTTAAACCGTTTAAGTTCGCAAATAATAGTTTCGTATTCCAAGCGTAAAAAAGTATGCCTAAATGCGATCTATTGTACTTAAAACAGTTCTTTTCCCACTTGCGAATAATTCGATTTTCAAAACGTGGATAAGAGTCGTAAAAAATGGCTTTCATTTGTCAAAGTCATTACAATATCTAAAATAACCTCCTGTATCAAATGGATAACCACTAAAACCCATGTCAGGCTTTCTATACATAACACGTTTTCCTAACTTGCATTTCGCAAATGAAATTATACGACCAAACATATTAGATTGATTTTCTAAAATTGGCTCTATAAAATTTTTACATTGATCACATTCAACTCTTTTGGGTTTCATATCATTTATTTTTAGGTTTAAAATCTATCAACTTGTTTAGAACGGTGCTATTTCTGACTTCTCAGTTTCGTAAAATGATTCATTCGGTTTAAAATTACCTGACAATTCTGGCTTATCCCAAAAGTCAATTTCAATAGGTTTAGTACAAAGCCAATCGGTATTGTCAAAATTACCAGAAGGATCAAATCTACCATTGTTAAAATTATATTCTAATTGCGATACTCCCTGAGTTCCTAAATGTTTAAATTTGATCTTTTGCCAATGAACATCTACTGAATTTATCATCGAATTATTATCATCTCTTTGTCGATGAACTGTTAAACCGTAGTCTGTTTTATTATAGAAATGTGCCGATCCTGAAATATTATAAAGCGTTGGTACTTCATTGTTTTGCATCTTAACAGGATGAGCAATCAAGAAAACTAAAACATTATTAAATCTGGCAAAGTTTACTAAAATATCTAAAAAGCGACTAATATACTGGGTTTCGTTTTCTCCTTTTTTTAGCTGATGATCTAATTTATTAAACGGATCAACAACCAGTATTTTAATTCCTTTTTGCTTAACGAATGATTTTGCAGACTTCATTATTGATTCAACGCTCAAATCTTTTTCATTCATTATGTAGAAAAAATTGTCTTTGATGTGTTCGTAAATACTTTGGAAGTCTGTTTTATCGGTTTCCTTTTTAAACTTCGATCCTGAAAACTTTTCATGTATTTTTGAATAGTGATACTTCAAAGGATAATTTTCGGGTGTGAAATATGCAGCCTTCCAACCATAAATTAAATTCAATCTGGAAATTATATAATCAACAAATTCAGATTTTCCAGAACTCGGTATTCCGGTAACGGTGCAAAGTCTGCCAAGCTCCCAAGTGCAAAATTTATCTATTTCTTCAATTTCGATAGTTTTACCTTTTTGTAATCCGTTTTCGTAAAGATCAATAATCTCATTGTAAAGACTTGATATTTCTATGTTTCCTTCAATAGGTATTGGTTTTGCCGTTTTAAGTAGTTCTTTGAAGTCATAACCGCCATACTTAGTAAAGTATTCGTTTGCATCCTTACAGTCTTTAAAATTGACTGAAAAGCACCTTTCTGCACCTATCCTTCGTATTAGTTCATCCTTTAATTCAATTCCAACAGTATCGCAGTCAGTAGCCAAATAAACTTTTTCGATATGATCTAAACATTGAATCGAATTATCAAGATATTCAGATTTGCTTTTAGCTCCGTTTGGTACTGAAATAACATTTTTAAATCCATTTTCCACAAAAGTAAGACAATCTATCTCGCCCTCACAAATAATCAATTCTTTGGCTTCTGAAATGCAGTCAAAATTATACCAGATCAATTCAGCATTTGAAACAAGTTTAAATGATTTCTTTGCACCCCTGAATTTAATATTTATCAATTTTGAGTTACGGAAAAAAGGGAAACAGATAACTTCGATTTCTTTACTGAACTGTGGCATCCATTCTAAATCAGAATAAACTTTCATTTCGTTTAATGTTTTCTGACTTATCATCCGACCTTCAAAATATTTAACTGACTTATCGGTTAATTCAGTTTTATTTTTCCATTCAGGTACGGTATAAGCCTGAACTGATTCAAATGGTTTATATTCGTAAAGTGTAGTTGAACAATGAAAACAATACGCTCTTTGAGTATCTGGATAATATTCCAAATCTTTAGCTTTTGCATTTTTACGACCATCGGCACATTCAGGACATTTATAGCGTGCTTTTTTTGATTGATCAAAGTCAATATCATAAACACGTTTCGATTGAGAAGATTGATATTTCATGCTGATAGTTTTGGTTTTTGTTTTACGTTGTCAATTTTAATATTTTTTATCCATTCATATTCAAATCCCTGCCAGTTTCTTTCTACTGCTATTTTTACACATTCGTTAGCTGGTAATTTTGATTTTTCAATCTCACGTTTTAATTTATTAAATGCAGTTTCAGTATTTGATGCCTTTTTGTTTTTACGAACAATCAACCAATCTAAAATTATCTGTTCTTCAACTCCTAAATCAATAACAGATTGTTTAAAATCGAATTTTATATTATTTGTTTTTTCTTCTTTTTCTTCTTGTTCTTCTTTATATTCTTGTTTGTTGTTAGTTGTTTGTTGCTTGTTTGTTAGTCGTTTGTTAGTTTGCTTGTTAGTTGTTTGTTGCTCTGATTGATAATCGTCATATTTACAGATCGTTATAATACTATATTTGTTTGTTGATTGTATGTTGATTTCTTTGGTTTTTTCTAATCGCTTTAAACAAGTCCTTAACGTCTGAACGCTAATTTTAGTACTTTCATTTAGGCTATTTAATCCGGTTAAAATCTGTCCACGTTTAACAATTATCCCTCTCCATTCACCGTCTTGATGATTCGCATTAATCAAAAGATAAATAAATAAATGTACCATTTCTGAAATATTGAACCATTCCCAATCTGAGAATTTTCGATATATTTTTATCCAACCTTCGTTCATTTTACAATGAATTAAATTTTTCAAGTGCCGAAGCAAGCTTAAAATAACACCACGCCCAAACTCCAAAACTATTTGATTTTGGATATGTTTCTTTAAATTCAGTTTCAGAATAAATACGTTTTTCAAAATCAACACACATAGCTGAGTTTTTACGCTCAAAGACCTCAAAACATACAATTATGCCATCTCTTGACACTTCGTACAAATATGCAGTATCTGAAACTCTAATTTGACGATATTTTAATCCTGACACTTCGCCAGTTCCCTCAATTTCTTTTTCGAGTAATATTAAATTTTCCATGTAAATTATTTTTTACTTTGTTAAACAAAAAAAATATCAATTCAATCCTAAATACAATTTTAATGCAGTTAGCTTTAAACTATCTAAATTTCTTCTACCTGAAAGAAAATGAGAAAGCTCAGAATTACTTGCACCTATTTTATTTGCAACGTGTGATTTTTTTAACCCGAGCAACTTAATTCTTTTTTTTATTTCGTCTGTCATTTTAAATTTACTAAAGTTTGTTAAAAAGTAGCTGGCACTAACAAACCAGCTACAAATGAAATACAGTAATACCTAAATTCAGAGATTCAAAGTTAAAATAAAATTTCGATTAAAACTACATCTTCATTACTTTTATTTGATTCAATTTTAATCGACTTGACAATTTTATAATTATCATCTTCAAATAATATATCCTCAATGAGTTTTATCATAGCACAACAATTTGAAGCGTCTAAAGGCTTTAACTTGAAATAGAATGAATAAGATACATGATATTGATTAGACTTGCTTAAAACGTCTTTAAACTGGCTTTTTATGATCCAATAGTATTTATCTTTAATTGCTTTGCGTTTAGACCAATGACCACCGGAATACCAATCGTTAAGACTTATCTTTGGTAAC
>Ga0302284_1000827_pt1 | contig 14064 bp, 10 predicted proteins | sample III_Fen_E2_1_FD_198760 | JGI IMG/M metagenome (GOLD analysis project Ga0302284, IMG submission 198760) | Peat permafrost microbial communities from Stordalen Mire near Abisko, Sweden - III_Fen_E2_1 | ecosystem: Environmental > Terrestrial > Soil > Wetlands > Permafrost | place: Sweden: Abisko...
CATATATCCCAGATCACCGGTATGCAACCACCCATCAATAATCGTTTCGGCAGTTGCTTTTTCATTTTTATAATAACCGGCCATCACGTTTTCGCCTTTGATAACTATTTCTCCTTTTTCGTTGTTCGGAAGTTCTTTTCCCTGTGCATTGCAGATTTTAAGTTTCATATTCTTCACCAGATAGCCGGAAGATCCCAGTTTATGATTTATCAATCCGTTTGAAGAAATAATAGGAGTGGCTTCGGATAATCCATATCCCTGAAACATTGGCATCCCGATGGCATAAAAGAACCGTTGCAGATCGATATCAAGCAATGCGCCGCCACCCACAAAGAAATCGAGTTTACCGCCAAAGGCAGCCCTTACTTTCGAAAAAAGTATTTTATCGAATATATCCAGAAGTGGTTTCTTGAGGATTTGCAGACCCTGACCTTTGTTATATCCTTCTTTGTTGTATGAATAAGCCATTTTCATGGCTGTATTGAACATCCACTCCACAACAGGACCCTGAGCCCTGATGGAACTCTCAATATTTTTTTTAAAACTCTTGGCAAGAGCCGGTACGCTTAATAACAGATTGGGTTGTAATTCGAGGATGTTGACAGGAATGTTCTTCAATGTTTCCATGCCGGTTTTTCCGGTTTTAACCGTGGCTACACTGGCACCGGAGGCCATAAAGCTATAGAAGCCTGCCACATGAGCAAAGCAATGATCGAGTGGCAGAATGATAAGTGTCCGGTAAGTGTCCGGAATAGTCATCAGGCTTAAGGCCTGCTCGACATTGGCGGTATAGTTCCGGTGGGTAAGCATGATTCCTTTCGGATCGGCAGTGGTTCCTGAAGTATAGCTGATATTAGCCAGACTATCCGGTAGTATGGCTTTCGATCTGTCTAAAACAGCTTCCGGATATTCAGCATGATATTCTTTTGCCTGTTCCAGGAAATCGGTGATACCGATTTCGTTAGTTTTGTAATCGGACTGATCGTCGAAAACAATTATTTTTTTGATAGTTGGTATCTGATCTGCAATTGCTCTTATCTTCCTTAACTGACCCCCTGAAACCAATATATAGTGTGATTCAGAATGAACAATTCGAAATATCAGATCAGTGCTTTCTTCCAGCTTGATGGATAAAGGGACATTTACAGCACCGGCATGTAGTACACCCAGTTCGCCAATTATCCAGGCATTTCGTCCTTCTGAGAGCAAGGCCACTTTTTCTCCGGCTTCCACACCCAGGCTCAGTAACCCGGCAGCAAACAAGTGTGATTCTAATTTCGTTTCAAGATAAGAAGTTGAAATAAATAAGTTATCCTTTTTTTCCCATAGAAAAGGATGATGGGCGTATTTATCTACGCTTTTATTTAACAGGTCAATAATTGTTGGTTTCATCAATATATATTTTTTCTGGTAACAGCCAATTAATATCAGCGGTTTACAAATCCAGCACCTTCAGGTTTGAAAAGAGGTACAAAGATAATCATTTTTTAATTATCTGTCTTTTTAAAACACGATTGATTCATAATGAAACAACAAAGCCCGCAATGAAGCGGGCTTTATCAGTTATAGTGCTCGGAATATATCCGGTTATAATTTTACAAAAAAGATATCACACCTTCTGTTCGGGCGTACTTTCAACTTTGATTCGGCTAAATTCTCTATTCTGTTTGTGACTATCCGGTTATAAGGTATCTTCCAGTAATTTACCAGTTCTGATTTAACCCGATCGGACCGGCGTTGACTAAGCTGGTTGTTTTGTTTCTCGTTATCCAGGTTATCACAATAGCCTTTAACCTCAACGCAAAGGCTTGGATCGGATTTCATCCTGTTTGCTATTTTGCTAATGGCAACTAACGCTTTGTCATCAAGCTCGGTTTTATTAAAGTCAAAATAAACAGCCGGAATTTCTTCTATTGATTCTTTTGATTTTAATGGAACAGTCTGTATTTTTAATTGTTTTTCGTCAGTCATACCCGATTTATTTATCGGTGTATTCGTTTCAACCTGCCTTACATCCTGAACTCCGACACCATTCAGTGTTGAACTTACATTGGCTAAATACAGATTCAACGAATCAATTAATTTATTCTGTGAAATTACAATACCTTCGAGTTTCGCAATTTCATTATCCAGCTTACTTAATTTTACGGCATTCTGTTTTGAAAGAATCAATCCATTATCCGGAGAGAAGACCTCCATTTTGACATTCCGTAAATGGCTTTTTTTACCGGACGTAAATTTATAGCGTAAGAAGAAAGTTCCTGATCCTACAATATCATTTGAATTCCCTTTGAAATTTAAAGTGCTTACTCCTTCCAGATTATCTTTATTAAATGGCCTGTATTGTCCTTTTGCACCAAAAGCAAGGGTTCTTGACAAATTATATTCTAATGAAAGGGTGAAAGGAATTGATATCGCATTGCCTGATTTCAAATCAATGCCTTTTGAAGGAGATGCGGAATTAAAAGTATAGACAGCATAACCAAGCCCTATGGCTCCGTTAATATAGATTTTCGATTTAGATTGTGGAAAAATTAAGCGGGTAATATTGACTGTTGCATTTAAATCTGAAGTATTTAGATCTGTATTTATATTGATGGTATTTGTCTTATTAGTTGCCGTGAGGGGTAAATGGTGAAAATCAAGCGAAAAGCCCCAGATTGGTGTCAGTCCGTATTCAAGGGAAGCACCATAAGTAACTTGTTGAAATGAGGATGGAACAATTTGAAGTTTTCCGGTATAAATATCTCCATCAAAACTATTATATCCATATTCGGGTGCAAACGACCATCTGGAAAAATCTTTATTCTCAGGATAAGCAGTAAGTATACTTAAAAACAAACAAATGAATACTAAATATTTTTTCATGAACAATAAAAAAAACTTAAAATAATTTATTTACATTTTCATGTCATACAGAATATGACGCTCGTGTAATATATTATATGCGTCAAAGGTAACATTATATTTTTGTCCATACTATTTTATTCTGTATTTATATTACATTATTTATCATTTTATTTGTAAAATAATCATATAGTCACCTATATCATTAACTTGCAGGAATATGCATGTAGTAATTTAAACAAAATAAAAAAGATTCAGAAAGACTGTTTATAACAATCTTTCTGAATCTTTTTTATGTTTTCCCAAATGAAACAATTTCTGATTCACCAGGACTAATTCAGATTTAAAAAAAACAAGGTACCCGAAACTTATTTTACCATACTTACTTTAACAGTTGCTGCCATGGTTGCATTCCGGACATCAACCCGTTCGACCACCTTGCGGGCTAGTTCCTGAAATGCCAGAGAGAGTATATTATTTTCATCCGCAGCTATTGGTTTGCCGGCATCTCCACATTCGCGAATGCTTTGAACCAGTGGGATTTGTCCGAGAAGAGGGATATTCAGTTCTTCAGCCAGTTGTTTTCCGCCCTCTTTTCCGAAGATATAATACTTATTTTCCGGAAGTTCCGCAGGTGTAAACCATGCCATATTTTCAACAAGTCCAAGAACAGGCACATTCACCTTATCACCCATGTACATATTGATTCCTTTACGGGCATCAGCCAGGGCAACTTCCTGTGGAGTAGTCACAACAATGGCTCCGGTAATTCCGGCAGTTTGTACCAGGGTCAAATGAATATCTCCGGTACCGGGTGGTAGATCCAGGACAAAATAATCGAGTTCACCCCAATCGGTGTCAGTGATCAGTTGCTTTAAGGCATTGCTTGCAACGGGTCCCCGCCATACCAATGCAATTTCTGGATCAACAAAAAAACCGATAGACAGTATTTTAACTCCGTATTTTTCAATAGGAATAATGATGTGTTGACCATCGACCTCTATTACTTCGGGATGAGCATCCTCAACACCAAACATTTTTGGAATTGAAGGCCCGTGTATGTCAGCATCAAGAAGTCCTACTTTATAACCGAGAGATGCTAATGCAACTGCTAAATTCGATGAAATTGTCGACTTACCTACCCCGCCTTTCCCTGAAGAAACCGCGATTATGTTTTTTACTTTTGCCAGAATGGGGGTTGGAGCAGGTTTTGGAGCTTCTTTGAAAATTGTACTAATATTTCCTTTGATATCAACATGCTCACCAACATAAGTCAGAACAGCCTGTTCAGCAGCCTTCACTACCGATTTAGAAAAAGGATCGTTTAATTTCTCGAACACCAGTGAAAATGAAATCTTATCTCCCTCAATCCGGATATCATCATGAACCATTCCCGATGATACAATATCTTTTCCTGTCCCCGGATAACGGACATGAACTAATGCGTCGAGAACCGACTGCGGATATATTGCCATATTTAATTTAAGTTATTAATTTATTGTTACAAGTAGTATGTAACAAATCAGATGGTTGAAAAGTTTGAATTTTTAATACCTGAACATTTATACATCCACATTATGACGCTTACTTCTTCCAAAACTACGATACACATCATGTTCTATATCAACATCAGGTTCAATAAAACTAGTCCGTTTGTCCAGTCGAAACTGAATATATTTAATGGTTATACCCCTGTCCAGCCATTGTTGTTCGTAATAGGTCTTAATTCCAAGAATAGGGTCCTTCAAATCGGAAGCATATAGATCATCGTTCGAAAAAGCGACCTCATAATGATTAGCTTTTATCATTTCACGGGTATAGGTAAACATGAAATTGCTGTCAGTTTTTAAATGGATCAATCCGTTTGTTTTAAGAAACTGTTGATACGACTTCATAAAATTGGTAGCAGTCAATCGCTTGGTAACTTTCTTCATTTGAGGATCAGGGAAAGTCAACCAGATTTCACTTACTTCATTTTCGGCAAAGAAATGGTGAATCATTTCAATATTGGTGCGTAAAAAAGCAACGTTATTCATTGATTTTTCAAATGAATCCTTAGCACCTGTCCACAAACGGGCTCCTTTAATATCCACACCAATGAAATTCTTATCCGGATAAAGCTGTCCTAATCCAACTGTATATTCCCCTTTACCACAACCCAGTTCCAGGACGATAGGATGATTATTTTTAAAAAACAATTCATTCCATTTACCTTTCATGTCAAAAGTTCCACTCTCAAGGAAAGCATGTGATGAAACCTGAAAGACATGTGGAAACTCTTCCATATCGGCAAATTTCGCCAATTTATTCTTACCCACTTTTTTATTTACGATTTTAAAATTTACAAATTACAATTCTGGCAACCAAGCCGGCAGCTACTTGTCTTAACTACTTACGACAAACTGGAAACTACTTACTACCAACTTTCTCCACCCGCATTCCGACATCATTAATTCCATGCAGTATCGTATCACGCATACCGTGGACAATTTTATAATGATAGATTCCGGCAGTTTTAAACCTGACCTTTTCCTGATACAAAACGGGCATTTCCATGATAGAACCAAGTCCGCTCCCAAGCCATTTTCCCCGTTGATCGGCCAGGTAACATTCAATTGAATCGTTAGACTGTATTTTATCCGGTGTTGTTTTACTTAAAAAGAGCCACAGGTTCTGATATGGATATTCTCCCCTGTTCCGTATGTTTACATAGACATTGTACATGGAAGTTGTGTCGGTAATTTTAATATCAAATCCATACAAACTATCCTTGTTCCATCCTTTTGGATTTACAGTATCGTATTGAAAATACACATCGTTACTGGTACACGCAACAGCAAAGAGCGATATTAAAATCGTCCAGAAACATCTATTCGTTTTTTTTACTGACATCTGAGTCGTTTTTCTTTATGGGTTTTTGAAAGCGGGGTGCACCGGTCTTAGTTTCTGCCACTTCAGTTTTTGCAAGCTGAGGACGGTTGTTGGATCGTTTGTTTGATTTGCCGCCCGAACGTTTTTTTGATGTATCGAATCGAGTCAGGCTATCCTGCCCTACCCCATTTTCATAGTCAATCGGTGTTGGGATTACTTCATCATCTGCGTGATCATCAAGCAAATCGGGTTTTATCCCCTTTTTGTTCATCGCGATCACCTCCTTGGCTCTTCGGGCGGTCACTGCAACCACATTGGCACCAAAGTTTTGAGACGTGGAATATGAAATTATTCCTTTGAAGACATCCGTTTTAAAATGATAATAGGTATTGTCGAGGGTTTCAAGCTGGATTTCTTTCGAAGGAAAATTTTTAATGGCATCCATATAGGAATCCAATTCATAATTCATACAACATTTAAGTTTGGCACATTGGCCGGCAAGTTTCTGTGGATTGAGTGAAATATCCTGATACCTGGCAGCACTTGTAGAAACAGAATTGAAATTAGTCATCCAACCTGAGCAACATAATTCACGCCCACAAGGTCCTATACCCCCTATTCTACCGGCTTCCTGTCGGGCACCGATTTGTTTCATCTCGATCCGAATGCGGAATGTTTCAGCAAACACCTTGATCAGTTGTCTGAAATCGACCCTTTCATCTGCTATATAATAGAAAATAGCTTTATTCCCGTCACCCTGGTATTCGACATCCCCAATTTTCATATTGAGGTTTAAGCTTTCGGCAATCTGACGGGCTTTGATCATGGTCGCCTGTTCTTTGCTTTTAGCGTCCTGATATTTCTCTAAATCGGTTTCTTTTGCTTTACGATACACACGTCTGACTTCGATTTTGTCAGGATGAACATTGTATTTTTTCATTTGCAGCAACACCAGACGTCCAACCAGTGTGACATCACCAATGTCGTGACCGGGAGAGGATTCTACAGCTACCACATCCCCTTTTTCAAGTGGAATCTTAGTACTGTTTAAAAAATAACCTTTCCGGGTATTTTTAAATTGCACTTCAACGAAGTCAGTATCAGCCTGTGTTTCCGGCAGGTCGCACATCCAGTCGAATGTGCTGAGTTTTTGGGTAGAGTTGCGTTGACAACCTTTTTTATTCATTCGGCATCCGCCGGTATCGAGTTTATAGTCCATGTTGTTTCATTATTTTAAATCGCAGAAGTTCCCTTGTAACAGATTCTTTACGACATTTTTTTAAATACTTTGTCTTTGTTGATTTTCTAAATGTCAGCTTATTCAACCAATTAACCAACCAACAAGTTAACCATTTAGCCAATCAAACAATATCACCTCTTAAGCAACATAATAATTTTCAACGTTAAATCAAAGAAAACCATTTTTGCATTAGTATTTTGTTCTATTTGTTTTTCAGCCAATGCAAATTCAATCATTATATCTTCCACATTCCGCTCATTAATAAACGGCGAAAAGCGTTTTGAGAAATCAGCTTCCAGTGAAGTCAAATAGTTCAGCTTTGGTTGATGTAAATTAAGTATGAAGTTTTCACGGGTCATGCGTTGGGCATAACTCAGAAAGTTTTTCTGCCGTTCACGTCCTATGGTTGCTGCAGCCATATCGTCCGACCACTTCTTCAACGTTTTAAGCGAAGCATGGTCTTTTTTGTTCCCAACCTGCCAGGCAAGCCGCATAATCAGCATAAAACGGTCAAAATTAAGTTTGTTTTCATCCCCTTCATTCAACACGGCAATGGCATTCAAATAACTACCGTTGGCAATGTGGGCTGCATATGTTGCATCGTCAGTTTCAACGTCCAGGTCATCATTTTGAAGCAGAGCATTGGTAATTTCAATCTCGCTTAATCGTGGGATATGAATATGCTGAGTGCGGGATAGTATGGTTGTAATGATTTGATCCGGTTCATTGGATACCAATAGAAAAACTGTTTTTTCAGGTGGTTCTTCCAATATCTTCAGTAATTTGTTTGAACACGTCAGATTCATCTTTTCAGGCAACCAGATGATCATCACTTTATACTCCGATTCGTAAGTTTTAAGACTTAGTTTTCGAATGATTTCTTCACTTTCATTTCCATAAATCATTCCTTGTTTGGCATCACCGGAGATTTTAGCATACCACTCGTTTACGCTGAAATACAAATTATTGAGCACCATTGACCGAAAGTCAGCAATAAAATCATCGCAAATCACACTTGATTTACCGGGTGGTTTGATCACCGGGAAAACAAAATGCAAATCGGGATGCACTAATTTTTTATATTTCACACAGGAAGGACATACGCCACAGGAATCGGTCAGTGACCGGTTCTCGCAACAGATATATTGAGCATATGCTATTGCAAGACCTAATTTTCCTACGCCATCAGGACCACGCAACAACTGTGCATGCGGTATCCTTTGTTCGGATACCGTACGTATAAATCGTTTTTTAATTTCCTGTTGACCAATTATTTCGGAAAATAACATGAGAGTGTATTACAGTTTTATTCCAATGTCGGATAAAATGCAAATATACAAAAAAGAATGTAAAATGAGAAATGACATTATTCTGTTTGTGGCGTGTGGATTAGTCCACTTTCATTTAAAACACAATGGCAGGAGATACTTTTATGACATCCTTTTAAAAGCCCTGGTTTTTTATTGAAATCAACTATCGGTTTTACAACGCTTCCCTTATTTGGCAGGAATTGTATCTAAGTCAACTGTAGTTGAATCCGATTCAGTACCATCACCATAATTAAGATCCACCATTTGTAAGTTTTCGGGAGTAAGTGGATAAACGGCAACGATGATCATTCCTTTTTGCGTCAGCCCAACGAGAATCTGGTGCTTGCTTTTTAGAATTAATACATTTTCATTAGAGTGTTTTTCATCCTTTACATATCCCTTCAAAGCGGTTTCAAAGGATTTAAGGACTAAAAGTTCTTTCCCGACACCTTTTGTTGTCAGATTAATCCGGTATGTGAATCCGGCATGTTTGTAATTTGGTTTTAACGAGTAGCTAAATCCTAATTTTCCATTGTATGATTCTTTCCAGGGTGTTCCCAGTATAAAAAAGTCAAGCGTTGCATCATTCGAGATTCTCTCGGCAGAAATAATCTTATGTTCTGTACCATTCCTGGTAAAATCGACATCTGTCTTTTTGTATTTCTTAAAAATCTGCGACATCGGAGTATTGAAATTCATACCGGCCACTGTATTTTCGGTAATATCTGTTTTCAATCTGTCTGTAATGACTTCCAGATTGAAATAATCTGAATTCACGCTTTCGTAAGCCGACGACCCGTTCAGAAGATATTCTTTTACATCTTCTGAAATAGCACCATATTGAGGCTGTACAATATATTTTGCATTTTCATCAATAAAACCGCCTTTTCCTTTGGTCATTACCCAGGCGATTTTCCCGTTAAAAGGAAGTGCCGAATCAAATTGTAAATCGATTTTCAGTTTCCCTTTTCGGTTTATAAATCCGAACTTAGTACCCATCTTCACAGGGGCAAGTTCATTTCCATCAAATGGGCAGGCATCATCATAAGTCGGGGGGATTATTATTTTACCGGTTCGGTTGCACCAACCCCATTTGTTATTTTGTTTAATCAGATACTGGTCGTTGTCGGACTTCATTTCCGAGAACAAGGGATTGATTAAAAATTTACCCTTATCATCAACTACTCCCCATTCTTTGCCGGATTGTACAATTGCTTTTCCTGAAATAAATTCTTTTGCATTTGTAAATTGGTAATTTATAGTCAATTTCCCTTCCAGGTCGATATATCCCCATTCACCGGCACTATTCGTAACAGCACATTTTCCATCACTAAAATTACCGGCTGATGAAAATTGCGGTTGTATTTTAATAATTCCTTTTTTATCGACAAATCCCCATTTCACATTTACAGTATCCACCATGACACTAAATGCTGCCAATCCATTTTTAAAGTTCCTGACAGTTTTTGCAGTTTTCATGGAGAAAAGTGAATCTCCTTTTTCATTAATTGCTTCAGGTGCTCCGTCTTCTTTGACAACCCAGGCAACCTCTTCATTAAATACAGTTGCTTCTTTATAAATGGTTTTTAAAGCAAAATTTCCATCTTCTTTAATAAACCCCCACATGGGTTTGTTTCCAATGACCTGAATCAAAGCCAGTCCGTTTCTGAAGACAGTGGCATCTTTAAATTGTGGATTTATAATCGATTTACCTTGTGGATTTATATATCCATAAGTTGCACCGGTCCGCACTGGTAATAAATTAATGATAACAGATTCTTTTTTCGAAGAAGTACAAGAGAAAAACAGAACTGCAAAGAAGACAGTACTTATTAGTTTCAAATGTTTTTTCATTTTATAATAGTTAATTCAGACTTTAGTTTCTTTATCTTTCACCTAAGCTTTTCTTAAATTCGCTCGAATGATGATACAAAAACACAAAGGTACACAAAGCAACTAAACTGAACACAATTTGCGTTACAAACTTACTTATTTCACGACTTCAGGATAGTTTTTTTCTACTTAGAGAATTGTTACTTCATTTTATATACAGGCTTATTTCATTAGGAAGAATAAAGTTTACAGGACATGTTCTCAGCAACAAGATAAAACTGATTATTACGACTTCAAACCGACATTCTTCTTTTCCATATCGAGCAACCATTTTTTTCTCCAGATACCACCCCCATACCCTGTAAGATTTCCATTTTCACCAATCACCCTGTGACAGGGTATCAGTATTGAAATTTTGTTCATTCCGTTGGCATTGGCAACAGCCCGTATTGCTGTTTGTTTATTCATTGAAGCAGCCTGTTGTTTGTATGAACAGGTGGTCCCATAGGGAATGGTTTGTAATGATAGCCAGACCGACTGCTGAAAATCAGTACCCACAGGGCACAAAGGAACTGTAAATACTTTACGTCGTCCATCAAAATACTCTTCAAGTTGTTGTCTCAACAAATCGAAATGTTTATTCGTCCCCTGGATAATGGTTGCATTTAAACTTTTTGCAATAGTCTTTAATTCTGTTTCCAGCATTTTACGATCTGTAAATTCAAGCATACAAACCCCCTGTTCTACGGCACAGGCATACATCGTTCCAAGCGGAGTTTCAATACGTGATATGTTTACCAGGTGGTTTTCTTTGCTTTTGGATGGGGACACCCCAACTATGGATTTAAAAGAGTCGGTGAAGCCGCTCAACGATTCATAACCTGTATCAAAGGCTACTGAAGTAACAGACTCTCCGTTTTGAATTTTTTTAAATGCAGAATTAATACGGAACATACGTTGGTAAGCATGAAAAGTAATACCATGATTTTTCAAAAACCATCTTCTGAGTTTACTGGGTTCAATGCCTCTTTCATTCAGATTCCAGTCTTTAAATTTCATGGAAGGATCAGCATGTAATTCGTTTAATAGATCTTTGATATACCCGGGCGTTTCACCGATCTTTTCAAGTGGGCTACATACCTTGCAAGGCCGGTATCCTTTTAATATCGCTTCTTTTGTGGTATTGAAAAACTCTACATTTTCCGCTTTTGGTTTTCTGGCTGTACAGGTCGGACGACAAAATATTCCGGTAGTCTTTACGGCTGCAAAGAATGTGCCTTCAAAGGTAACATCTTTCTCAACAAGAGCTTTATACATGATTTCAGTTGTCAACATGCTTTTTTATTGCAAAAATACATCCTTAGGAATGAACATGCAACCGAAAAATGGACAAGTATATTTTATATTTTGAAATAGAATGAAAAAATTTCTTTGGCGTTGAATTTACGTGATATTTGTATCTCAAAAAACAAATGAGAATGCTTAAATAAAGCACTCCCATTCATTACACTTGTGGATTTGGATTAATTAGAGATCCTTTGCCATTTGCATTTTACTGCTTTTATATTGTCAAATATGTACAGACTAATTCTTAATACACCGGACGTACAAACCGTTATTTTTACCGCTTCCGCTTTTTCCAACCCCGCTGTTGTTGTAGCCCACACTTCTGAACCTGGAATAAGTATCATCCAATACGATTGATGTCCTCCAGAAACTGACAACCCCAAGTCCTTCAAATGTTCCGTTATCTTGTCCACGACCACCACCGGGCAAAGCTGTTAAATGAGTTTCGTTGGTTGCACCGGTATTGGGAGCCAACCAGTTCAGTGTCCAGGATTCTTTTAGTTTTCCTCCCGCTTCACTATTGCCAAGAAAATATGTCAGAGTTGCCCACTCCTCATCTGTAGCAACATGCCAGCCTTTTGGAGCCAGCTTACCAATGTTTACTGCATACCAGTTATATAATGCGCCGAACTGATTGTTATAAGAGATTGAATCATTATTGCACCAGCAACGGGCAGGAGTTGTCAAGGAAGCCCAGATTGTCTGATCTGTTACATTTGTTATAGAAGTACTGTCATTGAGCCTGGTTGTTTTTATATTTTCAGCCTCCAGATTTGACTACCAATTTTCACAATACTGTATACATTCCCATCCACATCAGTTACAGTCAGAGTATCCGGATATAATGTTTAAAAACTTATCTGGTTGCCATAAGCTGTACCAATATGATTCGTGGCATAAGCCCGGAGGCAATATGTTGAATCGCCACTTAATCCTCTTATTTGACTTATAAACTGAACAGAATCATTATTTTCTGTTGTTTTACGATTAAGAATTGTTGGTTGAGCAGAAGTACTAAAGCAAACACCACGGGCTGTAATGGCTGACCCACCATCACTGGTAATATGTCCCCCGGATGAAGCAGAGACTTCTGTAATATTTGACACTGGTGTAGTGACCAAAACAGGGAGGGATAATGTATCCTTCACACAACGGACAGATATGCCATATTTTTTATTTCTACTGTAATAGCCAAGATCCGGGGAAGTATATCCCAGCGCATACATCCTCGCGAAGTCAGAGGAGTCTTCTGTTGAGGTCCAATGATCACTTACCCAATTCAAGATGTAGAATGCACCTTCAACACCCCGGTATCCGGCAGGTACCGCAGTAAATCCGGATGAATTGTTTTTTGTCAAATCTGAACCAATGGCACCTTCAATCAGACAGGTATTCCATAAGGAGGTTGAACTTAATGATTTTGCTGTTTTATTATTCGTCTTTGTCCCATCATAATTGTATCCGTTTGCAATCAGGTAATTTTGTAACGTTTTCCATTCATTATCTGAAGCAACATGCCAACCTTTTGGCGCAATTTTTCTTGAATCGGTTGCAGCATACCAGGTATACAATCTGCCATACTTAAGTGCATTGCTGTTATTTCCATCATATGCCCATTGATACTTTGGACTATCTTCATAAGTGAGATCTTTCCCGATCGGGGAAGATGTTCCAATCAAATCACCATTTGAATATTTTGTTGTTTTCAAGTCCTCAACCAGCCATATCTGAGTTCCTATTTTAACAGTATGATAAACATAGCCGTCAATATCAGTTACAGATTCCGGAACAGGAGCGCTTTGTCTTTTGTAGAATGAAATGCTGTCAATTTCACTGACGGCCCGTTTAGTGACTACAATTCCGGCCCTGTAAATATACAAAGTATCCTGTGCTGAAGCCATATTGAAACTAAAAAAAAGAATCAGGACCAACAATTTAATTTTTTTCATATTCTCTGCACGTTGAAATTAGTTTTTGATAAATTTAGTCATTTCAATATTGTTTCCTTGCTGAAGCCTAAACAGATACATCCCTTTTGGTAAAGTACGAATTGGAAGATCTATATTGTTCGTACCACGTTGATTTTTCGTTTTTTGTTGTAAAACAACAGCTCCCTGAACGTTGATGATAGTTACTGATACATTTTCTTCAAATACACTTTCATAACGGATTTGCAAATGATCCATAACCGGATTTGGATAAAGCAACATATTACCACCCTTGGCAAATGTATTATCCACTGAAGTAATAGTTTCAAAATTCAAATTTCGTACATCTGCCATTGCAAAATCAAGGATACTACCATCTGTTTTATTTACAGACATGATGCCTGAAGTAAAAATCAACGTATTAATGCTTCTCAGTTCAAATGAAGTTAACGTCCCCGATTTTGCAAGTACATTCATTGCTGTTTGCGCCGGCACCTCTGATATGCCAAATGCAATCAGCAAGAATAACATCCAGGTTACATTTTTTCGTTTCATAATCATATTTTTAAGCATACACACTGAAAACAACTGGATTTGAGATCTGCATTTTTGCAGAAAAATCTTTTTCACTTCGATTAATTTATTTGTCGAATCATAGATTTGAACAAAAAATGTTCCGGATACTAGC
>Ga0302284_1000828_pt1 | contig 14048 bp, 10 predicted proteins | sample III_Fen_E2_1_FD_198760 | JGI IMG/M metagenome (GOLD analysis project Ga0302284, IMG submission 198760) | Peat permafrost microbial communities from Stordalen Mire near Abisko, Sweden - III_Fen_E2_1 | ecosystem: Environmental > Terrestrial > Soil > Wetlands > Permafrost | place: Sweden: Abisko...
TGCACATACTTCAGTTAGCTGCTTATCTGTCAGCATCTCGCAGAAAGATGGAGGCACTAATCTCTCTTTTATGGCTTGAATTCTCCTAATGCAAAACAAAATATCAGCATTCCTCATAACCATTTCATCCCCCCTTTTGCTATGGTTACCTGGTAATTCTTCTTTTCTCCGCATCTTCTTCGATTTCTTGTTTATTCTGCAATGACAATTCCGCCATTTGTTTAGATAGTTCATCTAATTCATAGCTATCCAACTTCTCTTCTTCTTGCTTGGTTTCCATGAATGTTCTCTTGATCGCTTCCCAATGCTACAACCAACTCGCCTATTAAATGAATTCTTACTACAAATGACCCTTCAGTGAATTAATTTAGGGGATTATCTGGGGTTGCTATGATTGTTATTATGATTAACCTATTGAATTGGCATTAGTGTTTTCGAATTTATGGAATATCCCCACCGGGTTGGTTTCTGATGAGATTTGATTGTGTTTAGATAACTCTTCGTCTTCGTTTCTTAATATCTAAGGTTGTTTTTCAATGTTTTAGATTGATTATGTCTGCTAGCTAAGTTATGTGAAAGTAGTTTTGTCGTTCTATGACTCTGTTTTGAGTTTCTTAACTAGCTTTGGAGGTTGATATTCAAACACGCTAGTTGTAGTAGGTTTCTCTGATATCTCATTCTCACTTTATCCACTCGATACTTCATTGCTGGCTCAAAAAGCAAAAACGAATTTGCACAAAATGGCTTAAAATAAACCTTCTTACAATTTGCGTTTGCGCTTGAAGAAGAAGAAGAACTATCGTAGGTTATCATAAACTCTATCGAGCAAGCCTAGACTCTTTCGCATGGATTTGGAAGAATTCAAACAATGTTGCAACAACTTTCTGTGTGATTATTGATTTTTTTCCCTCTTTTTTTGGGTTATTTTTGATATTGGTTTGATTTTTGTTTTTCTTCGAAAATTTTGAATCCATTTCGATCTGTTAATCACCCCGCCTAATCGAGGTGTTATTAATTGGAAAATGATAAATATTCCCAATTCACATTTTATTATAAAATTAGATTAAGAATGAAGGAAATTGATTTCTCATAAACTGAATGATTAATTTAAAACTTGCCAGAGTTTGTATCATTATCAATTACGATTTGCAGTTCTTGTTTCTACTTCTACTTTAAAAAAGATAAAATAATCTCTTTTTTTATTCTCAATCTCTAGCATTTCCCTTTTTCAGTAGCAGATTGATTTAATACCGCTTTTGGTGTTAATCCCTGAAAAATACCCAAGCCAAAAGATGGTTTCTCCCCATAAGAAATAATCAAATCAACAAAAAATATTTCAAACTCAAAATCCAAATTAAAAAAAGTATTTTTCTAATGATATTTTAAACAATTAAATACTACCTCTTTAACCTTTCTATGTTAATCTTATTCTCTGGGTGCCAGATTCTTTTAATTTCTTGATTCTTGTGACAATATTACTTCTCAAATAGAATCTAAATTCATCTATGGAATTTATTTAATTGTGATTGCTTAAATATTACAATTAATTATTATCATAAAAAATTACAATTGTAAAGTAAATTAAAAAATTAATTATTTCTAAAAGTCCAGCAAGAATATCTTTATGTCAAAGAGATCTCTTTATTATTGATTTTTTACTGAAAGTTTCACTAATAATTTATTTGTCATTATGGTAATTCTTCTAATATGTTTTGAATGTGAATCTACATTTTATCTTCTTTTTTGAAAAGAAGCGCGGAGAAACTAGGCGGGGGCTTAAATATCCATGGGACATGATACTCGTCAGGAATGCAATTACAAAGAGATAGGGGGGAAATTAGAGACGAAAAAAGGGAGCCTTTAGATACTTTTTTAATTGCAAATTAAGTAAAAATTCTTTGAATATTCTCTTGTAAACCAGATAAATGAAGCAAGGCAATCTCATGAACTTCTTCGGTAAGAAGAAAGACAACAAGGAAGCAACTAGCACTCCTTCAAAAGCTGATTAGCTATCAATGAGTGATTCAAAACAGCAAGCTGCTAAGGACAGTGTAAAGAAAGTAGAAGAAGAAATTGTCAAAGTTAATGGACATATAAATAGCGATTCCAAAGGAAAAGATATTGCAATTCCAGAAGAAAAAAAGACGAAGAATACATCATAACAATTGTAGTAATCGTAAGCATCTGGTAAGTCTGCGTCAACGTAATCATAATCTTAAGATGCGAAGAGACTAGAAGATTCTCCAGTGGAAAATAACTAGAAAAATGGCAAAAAATAGTAAATAACTGAGAACGTTAATGAAAATGATAATGCAGATGCAGCAGAAGAGGAGTTTGTATATGTCAGCAAGAAAGATAGACTAGCTATTTCAGGGAGAAAGAGGAACATTATTGATAGTGAAGATGATGATGAACACAACAATGATCATCATAAAGATAAAGACTCAGAGGATAACATCGAACAGAAGAAATAATCAAAAGAATCACAATTATCTTCTGGTAAGAAACTGAAGAAACAAACTGGGAAGAAAGCTGAAGGAAATAAATAACCCACAAAGAAATAGTAAGAAATCGAAGAAGAGAAGGAAACTTCAGATCACATTGAGAGCAGTTTGCCTAAGTAGCCACTTGAAACCCTGGAGAAAACTAACGATTCTAAATCGAAAACAGCTGGGATTTTCTCTGCCAAAAATGAATAAAAATCAAATGATAATCACAATATTAAACTTGAAGAAGGGAAATTATCTAAAGCGAAAGAACCTGCACTTGTTGAATCAGCTAAAAAGCCTTTGAAGGACAGTGACAATGACTGTCCTGACGTCTTTGAATCTAGTTTGTCAAATCTAGGTGCAGAAAAATACAATCCATAACGTGATGCTGGATTTAATCAAGGATCGAATGTCCCATTTGGTTTCCTTTGTGCTGGGTTTGAGCGTGTAGCTGAGCAAGAAGGTAAAAATTCTAAAGGTGTTATGATCGAGACTATGAGTAGAGTTTTTAAAAGTATAATTCTTTTGAACACCTCGTAAATCTACCCTGCGTATATGTTCTGCATTATGAAGATTGCACCGGATTATTAATCGAATGAGCTAGGTGTCGGTAGGGAGATTCTTTAGAAGGCTATTAGTTAATGCTGTGGGAAGACAGTGGGTTAAATTAGAGATGGTTTGAATAAACTAGGTGATTTAGGTAAAGTTGCAGCATAAGCGAAAGCGACGCAGAAGAATATATCGTCGTTCTTTGTGAAAACGAACGTAAAGTAGCAGAATATTACTTTGGTTAGAGCGTTCAATGATCTAAAAGCGATCGGGGCGTCTTCAGGATAAGTAATATAATTAAAGATAATGACCATTTTGTGATGTTTTCATTGACCTTATTGTTTTTTGTTTTTGTTCTTGTTTTTCTTAGAATTCGACTGCTAAGCGTGAGGGTATTATCAGTAAGTTCATGAGAGAAGCTACGCCTGCTGAGACATGCTATTTCGTGAGATTTATTGAGTAGAATTTAAAAATTGGTGCAGCTGAAAAAACTATGTAAGCTGCATTATCGAAGGCATTCTATGAAATCGCGCATGAGATCACTAGTGGACATACTTATTCCACTAGCGAAGAAGAGTCTTTGAGTGAGTTTAATTTCATTGTGACGAGATGTCTCTGTGAATTCCCGAATTATGAAAAAGTCATTGAAACACTGTTATCGGTGAAAACGGACATTCATAAGCTTCTCGATGTGTGCAAGATCACCATTGGCATACCCTGCAAGCCAATGCTAGCTAAGCCTACAAAATCGATTTAAGTCATCTTAGATCGATTCAAAGATGTGAAATTCACTTGTGAATATAAGTATGATGGGCTACGAGGACAGATTCATTATGACGGGAAGAACGTGAGTATTTTCAGTAGAAACCTTGAAGACATGACATTAATGTATCCTGATATTGTAGAGTTTGTGTAGAGACACGTAGCGAAATCGACGAAGATTTAGAATTTCATTTTAGACAGTGAGATTGTAGCGTTTGATAGAAATACTAATAAGATTAGACCATTTTAGTCATTAGCTACGAGAGGCAGAGTGAATGTGAAGCTATCTGAGATTGATATTAAGGTCTGCGTGTTTATGTTCGATTTGATATTGCTGAACGGATAGAGTTTGATGTAGACGACACTGAGAGAAAGAAGGGAGATGATTGCAGAGAATTTTGTGTAAGAACCAGGGGAGTTCTGCTTTGCTGAGTAGCTTAATACAGATGACTAAGAGGAGATGCAAGTAAACATATCTGATTTATGTGTCATTTTTATAATATCTTTTTGTTTTCCCTTTTAGGAATTCTTGGAAAAATCTGTAAAGGTTGGATGTGAGGGGTTAATGGTGAAGACACTCGAGGAAAACTCCACCTACGAGCCTGCGAAAAGATCATTTAAATGGTTGAAACTTAAGAAAGACTATATTGACAATGGTCTCGGTGATACTCTCGATCTCGTGCCTATTGCCGCCATCAAGGGCACTGGAAAACGTGCTGGATTATACGGTGCATATCTCCTCGCAGCATACAATGAAGACATGGAACGCTATGAGACAATTTGTAAAATCGGTACAGGATTTTCCGATGAAATTCTAGAAGCGTGTTTTAAGTTCTTCTAGGATAAACTCATCCCTGCGCCATTGAAGAACTACTTAGTAAAGGATTTCAAAGCAGATGTATGGTTTACTCCATCTGTTGTATGGGAAATCAAAGGTGCGGATTTATAAATATCACCGGTGTACACATGCGGTGTTAGTGAGACAAAATTAGAAAAAGGTATTGGATTAAGATTCCCTAGGCTATTAAGAATTAGAGATGATAAAGCACCTGATGAAGCTACATCGCCTTCGTTTATATATGAGATATATTCGCAGCAAGCAGTTGTTACGAATAATTTCGATGATGCTGATGATTTCTATTGAGGATAATTTTGAATCATAGATTTGTATGATATCGCTTTAAGCAGTTATTTCTTTGTTTTTTCTATTTCCAATTGAAGAATTTTGTATTCATTTGTCTTGATAATAGTGATGATAATTTACAAGTTAATTTCCCCCTCTTTTTGTTAAAACTTAATCAATTAGCAATTGGTTAATAAATATCTCCCGCAAATTAGCTTATTTTGGAAGAAACAGTGCAGGTATTAAAACAATGAGTGTAGAGCGATAACAATCTGAAACACTGCGCCGAAGTGACAGTGGAAACAGTCCATATCATTCTAAGACATTCACAGTTACGCAAACAGATGATCAGTTCATTGTATGAAATTATATCCAATTTCTACAGCGCCCAAATGATTGCTGAGCTGATATGTATAAAACTAATTTATTTTACTTAAAAGATAGAGATGAACTAGAAGAAGAGGACAGGTTAGAGACTCATCATCACTCGGAAGGATCAATAGATTACGTTGTTAAGTTAATCTGAGTTTAATGTGACAGAATAATTACAATAAATCCAATAAGTCGTAGAGTTTGAACTACTCCTAGGAATCATAAATATCCAGTAGTTATCATTTCTCCTCATAGCGACGGAGAAATCACCAGCAGCGATGCTTCAAAATCCACATCATGATATATTTGAGATCACAGCTGTACAATTCTTGCCGTTTTAAGTAAAAATTATGAACTTATTCAGAAGATTTGTAGATTTAATATATTTCTTTTTTAAAAGAATCTATCACCATCTAAGAAAGTCCGCGATTACATGTCTGGTGTTGCAGATGTAAGCACATATTTTGATAATAATTATAATATTTTATCTTGAAATGCTAAACCTTTTTTGGTATTGCTGATTTAGCTGTTAAGTAGTAGCCATTTCTTCTCGTATACATATCCACTGCAGAGTAGCAGGTAGAGAATATAATAAGCGAAGGAAAAGAAAAAAAGTAATAAGAATTTAGTGTATTTAGAGGATATTTTCACTTGGAATAGTAGATTAGCTTCAGGATTTACATTACATCAAATCGGAGCACCATGGATAGTCCCAGTGATTCAAGGATACGTTGGGTAGTTTAGACTTCCAATCGGTAGCAATAGTCTAGTTGTGTCGCTTATCTGCAGACGCTCTTGCAAGAGAGGTGGCACAAGGTTCTGTCATAGAGGTAAATTTATTAGTTTAAGTTTGAATAATTTTAGGGTTATTTTCTAATAAAATAGGTATTGATGCTGAGGGTTATGTAGCTAATTTCTGTGAGAATGAGTAGATCGTTGAATTTGGTTAGACGACACTAAGTTGGATTGCTATCAGAGGCAGCATTCCATTATTCTGGGAATAAGCTGGAATGCAAGCAGATCTGTAGTTAACGAGAGGAGAAAACCTTAACGATGAAGCATAAGCTAATCATTTTGAGATACTTGATGAATTGTATCTGCAAGGTATACAGGAAAAGCAGATCGAAGAAGGAAAAAAAGAAGAAGAAGAAAATAATAAAGAAAAGAAGCAGAAACAAGAAGAGGAGGAGGAGGGAAAAGTTTAAGTAGATACTTCCCTGTAGGTCAGCAGTCAGAGTAGGAATAGCAAAACGATCGAAAGACGATAATTTGAGTTTATATTTATCATAAACTTACTAATGGAAGGGGATAAGAACGAGTAGATGCTCACAGAAGCCTTTGAAGATAGTCTTGGTAGGAGTATATACTCGACACCTAAGCGATATGAGTAGTTTGATTTTCACAAGAAATCTGCAGAAGTAGATATTTTTTCATAGAATTTAGCGTAATCTGCATTTCTCTAAGGGTACCTGAAAGAGAAACATAAGAATATTATTGGCAGTGGAGTAGGTAATTCTGTGGATGTTGTTTTAGAACAGCAAGGAGTGCTGAGAGTCAACTGCAAAGACTGTTTAGATAGGACAAACTCAGTTATGTCTAAAGTTGCATATTATCATTTGCTGTAGATGTTGGCAGTAGAATTTGGATTGAAATTAGGTGTTAGCAGTAGTGAACCAAGTGGTAATAGTGATGGTGATAATAGCAGTAGCAATGAGCATTTGCCATAGCAAAAAACATCTTCGTCATAAACTAAAATAAAAAATGCTAACATCTTGGATAATACTACCACTTCTTCTCCTTCTTAGCACATTCATTCGATAGGTAGTCTTTTACAAACATTCCTAAATAACCTCTGGAGTCGTAATGGTAATAATATCTCCAAGTTATACGCTGGCACTGATGCGACAACAAAAAATGCTTCGAGTGGATTTCAATATAAATTCGATACTTACGTGATAGGGTTGTAACGATTTGTGAATTCAAGTATCAGTGATGCATTCAAGATGGAATGCATTAATATCATCACCTGCAATCATTTTGACTCTGTCTACAGTGAGATATTCTTTTGGATTTGGATTGGTTATTTATTTCATGAGTTTAATGATATTTTGGGGATATTTGTTATTAGATGATGGTCTTGGAGAGATATTCAGTAAATAACTGTATAACAAGAGAGAAGCTTATTAAACTAGACATAATCTATCGATATTTATCACTACTTGGAATGTCATGGCACTTGTACCAAATCTTGATATCGAATTACCAGGTAAACAAAAAATAACAACATCCATATTAATATGTTCTCATCCTCCTTTGTTTTCTCTCTTATCTCCTTGATTAGGTTTCCTTGATTTAAATGGTTAATCCCCTCCTGAACTCATCGTTGTAGGTCTTGAAGAAATCATAAAACCTAGCAAATACAGTTTTTCCAATATCTTTGGTAAAACTGACAACAAGGAACAAACTCAACTTTGGACAAAAATCATTTCCAAATAAATCACCCGTAGCATCCCTGACACATCCTACATGCTGATTGACGCACGTAACATGGTCGGCAACTTCATGGCAGTATTCGCATCGGCTAAACTCAAAGAGCAAATCAAGAATGTCGAGACAGAATCGGTGAAATGTGGACTAGCTAAAAAAGGTGCAGATGTAGGTATGATAAGTTATTTGTTTTTGTTGTTACCATCTGATCCTGATTTTAAGCTCTTTCGAAGGCGGTCTAATATGTAGACTGACGATAAATGAAACCATGGTGTGTTTAGTACATTGCTACCTACCAGGAGGGAGAAGTACGAAGAAAATAGAATAACGATTCAAAGCGATCGAGCATATCCACACGATAGCGTTCTAGAAGGACACCCAAGGAAGGAGCAAAACACTTAAAATTGACTAAAGCAATATGGTGTTTTTATTTGGAGATCTCAATTTTAGGCTGAACATACAATCAGATTAAGCTTGGGAGTTAATAGATAAATATAAGCGGTTTATGAAGTCAGGGGAAGTAGGTTAAGCGTAAGGATTGTTAACGAGAATGTTAGGGTTTGAGTAATTGCAGTAGAATCGGCATAATAATGAGTCGATAAGTGAGTTCGTGGAAGGTAGTATTAGCTTTCTTCCGACGTTTTAGCCTACTCCAACGACGCATGACTAAACACCGTGTTGGAGAAACAGGATTCTTTTCAATCTCAACGATGAATTCACATCAATAAATTAAAAGTTCTACATTGCTAATCAGCAACTCTAAGCTTCAAATCATAAGTAAATTGAGCAGTGGGGGGTGATAAAAAGATGTGTGACTCTCCTTGATGTTTGTGTGTGTTTGTGATTGGAGCAGATAAGTAAGTGCGTATTTTGAGATCAGCACAAAGAAAACAGACACAGAAGCAAGGAATAAATTATTAACAGAAATACTCTCACAGCAGAAAATGAATTAATCCAAAGAATGAAACAAAATGGATAAACAGAGGGGATGATGGCATAACTAATCAAGACACATAAAAAACGATCAACTAATCGACTGAAAAAACATATTTCAAAAAAGCTAAACAAAAAAACGGAGATAATTAAAAGCATTTTTGATGTGTGATATTTATCCTTGTTGTGGATGTAACAAAATAAATAGATAACAATTGAGTTGATAAAGAAGATTATGTTTTTTTTGAAAGTTAGTATTCATTCGAATAAATGCTTTTAAGAGCTTAGTTGCAGTATTTTCTCAATGGGATTTTTATATCAAATGGGATTGTTTTCTTCTGTTGGGTGGTTGACATTATCGGAGATGATTTATGCTGCTCTTTTTATTGGTTAATTTTTATATGCAGTTCATATGCCCTTCATTTGTTTTTTTCCAGATTATACAGCCTTATTAGGGAGTTTCTCATAGACACAACAAGTTAGTTTGTCTGTTCATTGAGAATAAATCCAAGAATCTCATATTTCTATTCCCCCCAAAAAAAACCAATATCAAAATCAAAAGATATCCCATTTTTTTCTTAGTTTATCAATCTCTCTCTCTCTCTATTCGTTACTTATTTAAGAAGTGTATGCTTTGTCTTCTTCTCAATATTGAATCTTGAAATCTCAAACGGTTTGGATTTCACATCAACCTTCATTTCTATGTCGTCTTCATATCCAAAGAAACTCATGCTCGAATAATTCTTGCCGCTGAATCCTTCTAGCATGATAAGCTCATCCAGTAATGGACTATACTACATCTGTATCACTTAAGTATCACCATATTTCAAGGAGATCCTCTCCCAACATGGCTAATACAAACAATAGAAACCACCAAAAATAAATATATTTCCATTTTATTATTTTTTTCCCTTACATCATTTTCAAGATAATTTAACTTGTAGATCTCAAATCTAAATTGCGAGTTCGTTTCTTCGCCTTCATATTTATTTCCTGTTCTAGGTACATTCATCAGAATTTAATCCAATGACGAGTCAGTTGTATTCAGAGTTAAACTCACCGCATAATACACTTCTCCTCGTATATTCTAAAATCCATATCCTGCAAAAATATAATAATCCCCTTATGTTGGTAGATTCAAGAACACATCTCTTCCTGAAATCACATCGAGAACACCTATCCTCGATGAGATCTACGATGACATCCCTAGAAGACACCTCGATCTTGCGACTAATGTTACATTGTCATATGCAAATAAATACGCATAATTCTTAATATATTTCTTCGTCTAAGGGTAGAATAACCCTATTCTTGTGAATTAGTTTCTCTTCTGAACCACAACAAACTTATCCATCATCAGCAATCCAGTGAATGGCGTATCAACATTCCCAGATCTTGCTCTGTAATGCCTCAGTAGTTATGTTTTATTCGTTTAGAGGTTCATACCGAAAAGAGAACAACCTTTATCGTTGTATAACTCACCACTTAAGAGAAAACTTCTAGAGTTTGTAGAGACTATGACTCTACTCGGTGTAGTTGTGATTTCTAAGGGGGTTTTTTGTAAAAGTTTAATTTCTAAAGTGAGTTGATTAATCTACCAAAGTTTGATTTCAGAATTTTATCCGATTGTCAGGAAAACATCTTTATTAATGAATGCCATGGATAGTATCTTCTTTCGGATGATCTCCTCCGCTGTATGAGCAACCTACCGAGATAATGAATATATTACAGAAGATTCATGAAAAGATCTGTCTTAGAACTTTGGGAAGAATGTATTTCTAATCCAATTCATGAGATCGTTTGATTCTTTGAATAGTTCTTGCTAGTCTATGATAATGGAGTCCTAACTTTCTTGGAGATATTCCTCGAAGTAAATACTGTCGAAAAATAACTCTTTTTTTGGACCGATATATCTGTATATCAGCATACATTTGGGATAAGGAGTAGGGTTGCTCTTATCTGAACGATCTTACTTAGTTGATTTTTGGAATTCATTCAACAAATTCGAACGCAAGGTAGAGTATTTCGATTTAATTTGCGAAGATTCACTATTCGATTTATCTGTTGTTGTTGTGGTTCTCCTTCTTCTCTAAGGTCTATTTCTATCAGTAAAGTTATCTTTGAGCTGATCACTGACTAATTTCTCGTTAAATTCTGTATTATTATTTTCATTATTTATGCTATTATAGTTGCTGGTTTGCGATTGATAAAACTCCTCACCTTCTTTCCTATCAGCCTTCCCTTCATCTATTTCACTGCTTCCCTATTCTTCAACTTGAGTTCCATTACTAAGCTACTGTTTCTCTAACACCAACAAGGATTCTAGTTCTTAAGATTTTTTCTTATCTAAATTTGCATTACCATCATCAAAATCATCATCACTGCTCTCCGACCCACTGTATTCTTCATCTTCCTCATCTATAATATCTACGCTATCACTTTGCTCTGAACAATCTATCCAATCATCTTTATTATTTTCCTCCTCCTTCTAAGCCACTTCCTCCTATCTCTATTCTGCCTACTAAACTTCCCCTTACTTTTACTCAGAATTAACCAATTCTTTAATAACTTCTTTCTATTTTTCTCTACTCTAATCCTCCAATCTACCTTCTATATCAACCCCTGTATGATCATTGCGTTTCCTCCTTTTCCTACCATGCTGCTCTTCAAATTAACCCAAATCTTAATCCCCTCCTGCTTTTGCTTCCTCTCTAAATAAACATCTCTTTCTCGCAGCTATTTTCATCTTTTTTGATCGCTTATCTAACACCAAATCACTATCTTCCTCCTCCTCTTCCTTATCAACACCACTTTCTCCGATCTATTTCTCCTATGATTCTATCTTAACTTCTACATTTTCTAATTCAGTTTAATTCTCCTGTAATTATTCATTTTCCTTTTCTTCAATAACTTTCCATATTACTTTTGTCTTACCGTCATGCTAAATTGTTCTACTAACATCTTATGAAAAGATAAACTAACTTTTCTTTGACGATCTTCTACCTTTCCTCGATCTTTTTTTTTTAACAATCATTTACTCCACTTGTTCCTCCTATTCTAACATCTTATAATTGTCCACAACCAGTTTTTCTTCTTACAATCTCTCCCAAGCTGTCGTATCAAACCGCTAGCTGTATGTGATTTCAGCAAAGAAATTCGCGCAATGAAACACTTTTTAAGTCTTTTACTTGAAAATAATGTGACTCGTAGCTAAATCGGATAGCTTTTCCCTTTAAAGAGGAGCTAAATCGGATTTCTTAATCCTAGTCAGACAATCAAATATTTTCAGTGATTTGTTGATTTTCTCACGACTTGACTGATACCCAAATTGACTATACATCGTTGCGTTGCTCATCTCGCAGTCCATTTCTTCGTTCATATCTGTTATGCAATCACGCAATAAACGCATTGATTTATCGCATTCTTTGATTTGGATTTCGCTTAAAATCGCTATGAACTTATCTAAGCTGATTATCATATGCCCGTGATGACTTGTATGCAAACATTCCGTACATCCTACTCGATATTCATGCTCACAAGCGATGTCAGTGCATACAAGGGAGCAATTCTAACTATGTGTTGGACATTATACATCTAAGTAGTGGCATTTTTATAAGCTCTGCAGTCGGTCATTGATGGATACTTTTTGAGGAATTGTCTAAGATGGGAGAGAAGGAGGTATTGAGAATATTGAAGTTGTTGTAGATGATGACGCTGTTGTTGCTCTGATACTAGGATAAGGTCTTCTCAGAGGAACTGCAGTTATGAATGGTGAAATCATAGAAAGAGAGAGTTGTATATGTATCTTCAGCTAGCTTTCTCTCTTATTGTGTCCCTAACTGTGTGTGCGTGTGTATTTGTATGTTTATCTAAAAATATTCACTTAAAAACACAAATGATTTTTTGTTTCTTGGAATATTGAATCTATTTCACTTTTTTTTGAGATGGAATTCCTCACAATTCCTCTCAGATAATTCCTCGCCCTTATTTCATCAAAAACAACATCACCCAAAGGGAAATCAGAGAAACACTTCTGCTTCTTATTATTATTACATCAATTATTATTTCTTACACATGAAGCTTTCCGCCTTATGATCGTTTATTTATAAAAAATATATGAATTTCCACTTATTTTATTTATTTTTAAGTCTATGTCATTTTAGAGCATACTTTAAAAAAATGGGGTTTAACTTTATCTTTCACCAAAATAAACAGATTTCTTAACTTTGCAGAGAGGCGTAATTATTAGAGCGCATTTCTCTTCGCTGAGATCAGGTGAAGTAAACAGGCACAGCAGAAGAACGCATTTGAAAAGAGAAGAATCAAGGAGGATTTAAATGATTTATTGAGAATGAATGGGGGATGCTGGAGAGATTTTAAAAAAAGAAAGAAGAGAAACATTTGTATTAAGAGATTTTAAGACGATCAAAGGTTCAAAGAATGGATAAAATATGTATTCCCAGAAATCTTAATCAGATAAAAAAAAGAAGGGAGAAATTCAAATTGATTTGAATTAAGCTAGACCAATCAATTCACTGGGAAAATTGGGGTTATCAGATTTACCCATCAAAAAAAATTAAATAAAGTCGGGTTGTTTAATTTTAAATTAATTTACTTTGCTTGTATTTCTCTCTGTGGGGAGAAAGAGAAACATACCAGCTATTGGAGAGTAAATTATTTAGTTTTGATGCCAAAGGTTGTTTGATTCCTGTTAAGTTTCAGAAAAGATCAAAGCAGAATGGCAAAAAGTTAGGAATTCAAATAGTAAATATTATTAATATTATTTTGAAATAACCTGATATTGTTGTGCCTTCTCTCTTTTCAGTTACAATTATAAAGAATAGGCTCATAGAACCATGTTAAAAGCATTATTTACTCAATTTTTAGCCCTAAACAGTTCTGCTGTGAATAATTATTTGACTTATTAATCACACATAATTAAAAATCTAAGATGTTCTAAGCACTTTGTAATTATAAAGCTTCTATTTAACAAAATATTCAACAATTCAATAAGTAAGTCAGTTGAGTAATTAGCTAAATAAGAAATATTAATTTACATAATTCGAATTATTTTTTTTACCTTCTTTAAGTTTGAATTATGCCTAATACAAAATAATACCTATTTCTAAAAACATATAAAGGTTATGTAATATTAATTAAATTCCTAGATATTTACCCAAAAATATAAGAGAATAGTCTATTTATACTAGCTCAAGTTAAGCATTCATGAAAAAGATGGCCCAGAATATGGCGAAGTACACAAATAAATAAACAACTCAATAATAAAGTTGCTCGCTATTTGTTAAAAATAGTTTTCTCATCTGAAAAAACAA
>Ga0302284_1000830_pt1 | contig 14032 bp, 11 predicted proteins | sample III_Fen_E2_1_FD_198760 | JGI IMG/M metagenome (GOLD analysis project Ga0302284, IMG submission 198760) | Peat permafrost microbial communities from Stordalen Mire near Abisko, Sweden - III_Fen_E2_1 | ecosystem: Environmental > Terrestrial > Soil > Wetlands > Permafrost | place: Sweden: Abisko...
TTGCATCTGTCTCAGCAGCCTTCGAGGATCTGAGTCCTTCTGTATCTGTCGACCGGCCTTCTGCAGCTGTCTGAACATAAAATGCAAGGTATTCATCCCACGAAACTTCTATTTCAGCCATAAAGAACGGTTTTAACTCAACCTGTCTTACGGGTCCTTCATCGTTTTTTCTGAAAGGTTCATTAACCGGACTTCCGATATTGAATGTTCCGCCCGGGATGGCTACCATATTAAAAGTGACAGCTGATTTTGGGATACTCTCAGTAAAACTTTTAAATTCGTTAACCTTAGCAGGTTGTGAAAAGATCTCCTTCGCTGCTGATGAAGTATTTCCAAATGTTGAATTACTTCCGTGTGTATATCCCTCAATAAAATGTCCTGCATTTAGATGACAGTTAATGCAATGAAGTTCGTCGGTTTTTTTTGTCTGTGTATAGTACAGGTGCGCATCCTCGCCTGCCTTTGAAAGTTTACCAGGGAAAAGATTCTCATGACATTTGATACAGCTGCTTTCATATACATAACCCCTGGCAACTTCAAGATGTCTTCTGTCGGACCAGTTGAATGAAGCTGAATCTTTCGTCCACTTGTTCCATAGATCACGTAAACCTGTCTTCCCTTTGGCCAGGAGATACCCTTTTCCCTTGGGAGGGAGATGGCAATCGACACATCCTACACGATATCCTGACCGCGTATCATAGTGCACTGATTTTTTCCAAGATGCATCCGCCATCGGATGGATATGGCATGAGACGCAATAATCATTTGATGATGTCATATGTAAAGCTTTCCCACCTCCCAGAATAAGCAACGCCCCAACAATCAGCCCGGGAAAAAACCATAAAAAGAATCGTTTCATAGATCAGAATTTGCGGGGTTCAAGATAAAAAAATATCTGACATCCGATGCAGGTATTGATCATTTTAAGGAAAAATATGACTTTAGGTTTGAAATTTTTACACCAATGTAGCTTTTTCTCAAACAGTTTTTCTTAACCCTTCCCCTTCCCTTCCCTTAAACAATCTACTCTCTATACATATCTTTTCATTTTAGCTTTTTAATACTCACCCCCCTGACCCCCTCTCTACTTCGTAAAGAGGGGGCAATTCATTGATATGCTGATATTTATGAATCATCCCCAAGAAGTCAAAAAGTACTTTTACACTATTGTTTCAGGAAGGAAACACCCCCAATCCTAAATGGTAGAATCTTAATCATCATTTTTGAAACTTTATCACGTGCACGCCCCTCTTTACGAAGTAGAGAGGGGATGGGGGTGAGTTGATCATGAGCAGTATGTAAGGGACTGAAAAGATGTGTATAAAGGGTAGTTAGACCTAAGGGAAGGGTCCCGATAGCTATCGGGAGGGGGATGGGTCCGTAAAGGAACAGAAAAGATGTCAGCGTTTGAGGTCATCAGATTTTGAGTATTTTTGCATCCAAATCCTTTCCCACATGAAAAGAATACTTATTATTATTATAGGCCTTACTCTTAGTCTTTCACTTTATTCACATCCCTGGAAACCAAGTCATTATGTTATAATTGACACCGATGGCGGAATAGATGACATAAGGGCTATTGCGATGCTTCTTGCATCTCCCGATGTCAGAGTACTGGCAATAACAATCTCCCCGGGGGCTCTCAGCACGGAAAATGTATATATTAAGATAAAAAGCCTGCTTAATTCATTCTGGCATGAAGGCATCCCAGTCGGCATAAACAGAAGTTGCAAATTCTCATCACCTGACTTTCCTGTGGCATTAAATACTTTATGGGGAGATGAGCGTGGTCTGGAAGCAAAAAATGAAGCTGACTGTATCAGCGTCATAAAAGATGTTCTCTCAAATGAATCAACTAAGGTCAGTTTTATATGTTTTGGAGGAATGTCAACGGTTTCTATGGCTATGAAGGAGATTCCGGTTTTCAGGAAACAGGTGAAGGAGATTATCTGGAGTTCAAACGGACCAACTGATATAAAAGCTTTTAATTATCAGGTAGATGGCCCAGCGGCTGAGAAAGTACTTAAGGGAGATATCCCGGTCATATCAGTAAGAAGTTCAGGCGAGAAGATATTTTATAATGATCTGATGATAAAAACCATTTCGGAGATACCTACAATTTATGCTTCAAGGTTATCGGAATTCTTCAGATCAGAGATCGCAAAAAACCATGAATTTTCATATTCTGCAAATGATGAAATGGTGGCTGTTTACCTTCATTATCCTGCTATATTTAAACACGATACAATTTCTGATTTTTTTGTGTGTCCCCCGGAGAATCTTTCATTGCTCAGAGAAAATGCATTAAAAATTCTGTCGGGTGAAACAATTGCCAAAAATCAGGTAATTAAAACTTTCCCAACCGATCCTTCGTTCTATTCTAGCGATGTTGAACCATTTGTAGCTGAAATTATTAAGAAATTCGGACCAGATGAATGGACATCAGCGGTTATTACAAATGAATTGCACCGGCATCTTGGCGTTTATTCCATCATCGGAGTTAAAATGGGAATAAGGGCAAGAGAATATTTCGATACAGGAGTTGACGAGTTCAGTACAATATCATTTGCCGGCTCAGATCCTCCTCTGAGTTGTATAAATGACGGCCTGCAGGTTAGTACCGGATCAACTCCCGGGCATGGGTTATTGACAGTAATTAACAATCCACCTTCTTCACCTTCGGCTGAATTCAGGTATATGGACCGGAAAATCCGGCTGACACTAAAACCAGAGATAACTGAGAAAATCAGTTCTGAGCTGAAGGAGATAAATTTTGTTAATGGTCTCGACAGTAATATTTACTGGGAACTGGTAAGGAAGAACTCAATGAAGTACTGGCGCGATCTCGACAGACACGATATATTTATAATTGAACAAGTTAATTAATACAAAACCTCAGAGGTTATTAAGATTTAGAGATTCTTATCGGAAAATTGGAATGTTGGAATCTTGTAATGTGGAACTACTTCCTCAACTTTTAAAGCTCTTACAATTTTTAAACTATTGTAGCCTTTATAGCCTCTGAAATTGAATTCTGTTAAAGATGATTTCAATTAAGTTTTTCTTTCAGCATAAAAAATACTTTGCTTCTGCATTTCTTTACTCCTGCTTCAGCCTTATTTTCAGCACGTGGGTCACATACATTCCTCATATTGCCGGGAAAATCGGAATAACTGAGGGCAGGATAGGCAAAGCGATCTTTTTTTCTGCCCTGGGCGCATTTTTCATGATCCGTATCTGCAGACATTTAATCGACAGGATAGGCGTTGGCAGGTACACATATTTTGCATTAGTAATTTATTCTATTTGCTTTTTTGGCCCGTTTTTGGCTTATAATTATGTTTCTCTTTGTATAAGCTTGTTCATCTTTGGAATGGCAGGTTCCTCGTATGCAATTTCATTAAATTCATTAACAGCCACCATTGAAAAGCAAGATGGCGTATACATTATGTCGGGAAGCCATGGATTCTGGAGTCTTGGCGGAATGATTGGTTCAGCAACAGGAAGCTTCATCGCTGCTTCGGTACATAATCCGGTTTTACATATCTCTGTTCTTGTTCTGGCCATTCAAATCATTCAATTCAAATTAAAGTCACAGTATTTTTTCAGAAAAGGAGAACAACCCTTAAAAGCAGAACATAAACGCAGCAGGATAATGCCTCTGTTTGTAATTGCAATTGTTGGTCTTGTGGTTATGGTATCGGAAGGTGCAATTGCTGACTGGAGCGCATTGTATCTGAAAAAGATAATCCTTCTTGATATAAAATATATAGGATTCGGTTATTCAGCATTTTCCCTGGCAATGATGATTGGCCGTTTTACCGGTGATTCATTAAGCAAAAAACTTGGTTCCTGGCAGTTGATCACCTATTCAAGTTTAATAGCAATTTCAGGCTTTTTACTGGTATTAATACTCAACCCGATCTTTACAATTCCCGGCTTTTTTATTGTAGGCCTTGGGTTTTCTGTAATCGTACCTGAGGTCTATCGACTGGCTTCAAATGTAGATGGTGTAAAAACTGCGGACGGAGTTTCATTTATTGCCGCTACTACAAACATAGGTTTTATGGTAGGCCCTGTACTCTTGGGCTTTATTGCGGAATTCAGGTCACTTCACCTGAGTTTTATTGTGCTTACTTTTTGGGTAAGTCTGGCTTTTTTTATTGCTTTCCGGAAGAACAAAAAATCAGCGGTCCGGAAGCAGAATGGGAATTAATTAAATTTTAACAATTCTGGAAAACGATACTCTGCGTCTCTCTGTTTCTCTTTGTGATTCCTCTGTGAACTCTGTGACAGTTCCTATTTTCTTGTTACACAGAGTAGCACAGAGGATCCACAGAGGTTCACAGAGAAAGATCTTACGTTTATTTATTATACTCGTCAAAAAAGTCGTTGCCTTTATCGTCAGTAATAATAAATGCCGGCATGTTCACAACGCGGATCTGACGGATTGCTTCCATTCCAAGTTCATCGAAATCAACAACCTCCACTGATTTTATATTCTCAGCAGCCAGTATAGCTGCCGGTCCGCCGACAGATCCCAGATAAAATCCACCATATTTTTTGCAGGCGTCGATTACCTGTCTGCTGCGGTTACCTTTAGCCAGCATGATTAATGATCCTCCAAGGCTCTGAAAAAGATCAACATACGAATCCATCCGTCCGGCAGTGGTGGGACCAAAACTTCCCGACGGCATACCTTCAGGTGTTTTAGCCGGACCGGCATAATAAACAGGATGATTTTTGAAATAATCCGGCATTGGTTTGCCATCATCCAGCATCTTTTTGATGGTGGCATGCGCAATATCTCTTGCAACGATCAATGTCCCTGTAAGATTCAGCCTCGTTTTGACAGGATATTTGCTCAGGTCCGCAAGCACATCATTCATAGGACGATCAAGATTGATATCTACCGGTTTTTCAAGTTCCGGGGCTTTTGCCGGCATAAAACGGGCCGGATTCTTTTCAAGTTCTTCTATGAAAATACCTTCTTCCGTGATATGGGCTTTAATATTTCTGTCAGCGCTGCAGCTTACTCCAAGTCCGACAGGGCACGAGGCTGCATGGCGTGGCATCCTTATTACCCTTACATCATGAACAAAGTACTTTCCGCCGAACTGGGCGCCGACACCATATTCATGACATATCTTTTCAATTTTCTTTTCCCATCCAATATCGCGAAAGGCACGTCCTGCTGCATTGCCTGTCAGCGGAAGCTGATCAAGATAACCTGCTGAAGCCTCCTTAACTGCTTTAAGTGTTGCCTCAGCAGAAGTCCCTCCGATTACAAGTGCCAGATGATAGGGTGGACAAGCTGATGTTCCAAGATCTTTAATTTTTTCCTTTACGAACTTTATCAGAGACTCCTCATTCAGCAACGACTTGGTTTGCTGATACAGAAATGATTTATTTGCAGAACCTCCTCCTTTTGTGATGAACAGGAACTCATAGGAGCTGCCTTCAGTTGAATAAATATCTATCTGCGCAGGTAGATTAGTTCCGGTGTTTTTTTCTTCAAACATTGAAAATGGGACAATCTGTGAATATCTGAGATTCTTTTCCTTGAAAGTTTCAAATATTCCTCTTGACAGATGTTCAGCATCCTTACCTCCGGTTCGGACATTCTCTCCCTTTTTTCCAATAACTATCGCCGTGCCTGTATCCTGACACCAGGGCAGATCTTCTTTTGAGGATATTACAGTATTACGAAGCATCATATAAGCAACGAAACGGTCATTATCTGTTGCTTCCGGATCATCGAGTATTGAGGCGAGTTTTTCAAGGTGGGATGTTCTTAGGTAAAAAGAGAGATCTGAAACAGCCTCTTTAGCAAGGATCTCCAGCCCTTTTGGGTCCACGGTCAGTATCTTCCTTCCTCCTTCTTCAACCACTTTAACATACTCTTTAGTCAGCAGTCTGTATGTTGTAAGGTCCCTCCCGATCTGAAAAGGTTTCTCGTAAATAAATTCTGCCATATATGTAGGTGTTATTTTATTAATAATGAAATGATTGCGCAGAAAACCTAAAAATCAATATAAGACAATATCAAATATAAGAACAAACGGATTAATAAAACAAAAAAACATCAGGGTGGTTTAAATTAAATTTCTGTAAAAAATAATATTTTTTTGTTACACAGAGATACACAGAGGAGACACTGAGAGCCACATAGAAGAAACTCTGTGAAACTCTGTGTCTCCTCTGTGGCCCTCTGTGACAGTTCTTAAATATTACTATGTCAAAGGATCTTTGAAAAATCAAATTTATCATTAGCTCTTATTCCCTTTGGAGTCATCCCCAGATTACAGCATTCTATGTGCTCATCATGCTGAAAAACAAATATATATCCACCTGCCAGGGATTCAGTAAGAAGTCTTTGTTTTTCTTCAATTGTTTTAAGTGAATCGATATCATAACTCATGTTCCAGATAAGTTGAATATGAGCTATTGTAGGCATAAGATCTCCGGTATAAACCAGGGTCTTATCCTTATACCTGATCAACGGAATCATCAGTCCGGGAGTATGTCCATAACAGATCATTACTGAAAACCCCGGAAATAATTCTGCATCTTTCTCCACCAGATTCAGGTGGCCGCTTTTGCCAATAGGCAATATGTTTTCTTCAAGGAAAGAATCAGCTTCACGAAGATTATTTTTTACGGCCCATTCCCATTGTGAACGACTGACGTGATAAGTTGCTTTTGGGAAAGTCAGATCATAATTGTCTCCTTTCCCTACTCTCTTCACACCTCCCCCGCAATGATCGGCATGCAAGTGAGTAAGAAAAACATCGGTTATATTTTCAGGACTGTATCCATTGTTCCTAAGCCCTTCAATTAATCCTTCTCCACCAAACAGATTTACATGACGGAAGAATTTTTCATCCTGCTTATCTCCCCATCCTGTATCAATCAGTATCACATGGCCTGCAGTTTCAACAACGAGCGACCGAAGTGTGAGATTAATCAGATTATTTTCATCGGATGAATATACACGCGACCACAACATTTTAGGAACCACCCCAAACATAGCACCGCCATCGACCTTGAAATTTGCGATATTAAATAAATGTAATTTCATTAATGCTTTATCTGTAAAACAGCGTTCGACTTATTTTTGTTCCTTGTTTTTAAATTCAGAAAAGTATATATCCCTTTTTGGAAGACTATTTTTCATTCGGGTCAACCGTACCCGCATACATAGTTATAGAATCGGGAATGGCAATTCTGAAATGAGATTTTGCCAGTTTTACCATATCTTCCCGGAGCTTAAGAGTGATATCGATAGCATCACTGTAAGCATCATCATACGATTTCCCAGCTTCCAGCAATTTTCTTTCTTTCATCTCGGTTGCGATTGAATATTCAGTTTCGTCGCACGAAACCTGGCCATCAATCCATATCTCTTTAGGTGGTATAAAATGATAGGACAGATCATTACCACTAAAACCAAAATCAGGATAAATGTTTTTGCGCACCATATAACCATCAACAATCCAAATGGTAATCCCTTCACGAGTTCCCATCGGAATACGATATATATCGTGAATATCAATACTGTCAGGAAGACTCCTTATTTCTTTGATGTTGTCATAATCTGTCGCCCTAACTTTTTTCAGAGAAGCTTCATGTGCCCTGCATATCTCTTCATTTGAATGCCTGATTGTCTGCTCAAGTGATAATGACGAATCATGAGCAGTGATGTATTTCCATCCAAACTTTGCCATAAGGTGACGTTCATTCAATTCATGAGCCAGTGTAAGGTAATATTCTTCGCATGATATTGCATTATCGATCCATATTTCTCCTTTTGGATTAAAAGGATACCTCTGCTCATTTCCTCCATAAAGGAATGAACTGAATATTTTCAATCTGACCTGATTTCCATCGACTATCCATATATCATAATTCTGTACCTTCCCTATGTAATAACGATAAACACCATCCACTTTTTTATTACTGTTACAGCTGAGGAGTACCAGGTTTACTGCCAGGAAAAAGAATAGTTTTTTCATAGATATATGGTTTGATTATGAATTAATATTTTAAATCCTACAAACAAATTTATTGATTTTCAAGCGATTTGTAGAAAATTATTAGTTATTACCGGTTCTGATATTAATTAATGATAAGAATTTTCTATTGTTAAACCCCTCTTATTTATATAATTTAGCAATCGCTTTCTTAAAGACCAGGCCAAATGACTTTTAAAGAAATAGCCAGAAAATATAAGTATTCTATAGCTTTAATCCTTCTTTTTGTTCTTGTTGAAAATGTTTCGTTTATAATTGAACCTACATTTTTCGGGAAATTACTGGATTCTCTTATCGACCATTTTTATGATCATGAAAAGGCAGAATATATTTCCCCTCTTATTATCTGGATAATTGTTTATTTAATAAATGTGATAGGTGGAACACTTCACCGGCTTTTTAATGGAAGTATCTATTCCAAGATGTATGCAAATGTTGCCACGGAGATAGTCATAGAATCAAAATGCAGGGAAGATCAGTTTTCCAAAATGCTGGTCAGAGCTGAACTTGTAAAAGAATATATAGCTTTTTTTAAGGAACGGTTACCTGAAGTCATGTGGCAGTTATCAGCAACAGCCGGAGCAATAATAGCTATATTCTTTTATGATTACAGGATTGCACTGGTCTGTTTGATAGTTATTATCCCAATTGCTTTTATTAATAATCTGAACAGGAAAAAAGTCACAATTCTCCAGAAGGATATCCACGATAACCAGGAAGAACTGTTTCATCTGATTGAAAGCAGAGATACTACAAAGATAAGTCAGTTTTATCTCAACACGATATCACCTAAAACCAGGATCGCCAGATGGAACGCATTTGGTTATGGCTCAGTTAAAGTGTTGCTGGTAATCATCTTCGTCGCTGTATTGTTTATATGCGTTGATGTAGACAGGTTTACCACCGGAAGGATTTATGCAATAGTTGCATACTTGTGGACTTTTATTGCTTCAACAGACTATCTGCCCGAATTAATGGAAAGCCTGGCTTCAGTAAGGGATTTGAATGTCAGGTTTAGTAACGAGGAAAAAATCTAATTACCCTTTATATTTTTTAAAATAATAAATTAACTTAATTCAGATAACCTGTAAATAAAAACCTTATCAATTATGAAAAAACTTCTATCAACTCTTTTGCTGACAGTCTTCGCAGTTTGTCTGTATGGACAGACAGGCAAGGTTAAAGATGATCTTGTTGTTCCGAGTGTGATATTAAAAATGGATCGGAAATATGCTGTCTATCTTCCACCCGATTATGAAACTTCCCAGCGTAGTTACCCGGTACTTTACCTGTTGCATGGAGCCGGTGATGATCAGACAGGGTGGGTACAATTCGGTGAAGTTCTTACTATTGCAGATGCAGCAATAAAATCAGGAACTGCCACTGCAATGATAATTGTTATGCCCGATGCCAATACAGGAAAACGCGGTTATGTAAATGATATAAAAGGAGAATGGCGTTACGAGGATTTTTTCTTTCAGGAATTCATGCCTTTCATTGAAAAGGAATATCGCATAAAAGCTGATAAAAGATACAGGGCAGTTGCCGGTCTGTCAATGGGTGGTGAAGGTACGTTCATTTATGCATTGCATCATCCGGAGTTATTTTCAGCAGCATGTCCTCTAAGTGCAGCAACGGGTCCTAAAACCATTGCTGACCTGAAAGATTACCATTTGTGGCAGGGAGTAGAAGGTGTAACAGAAGCTGAAAAGGAAACTTACTTTAAGCATTACAGCGTTCTGAACCTCATTCAGAATATACCGGAAGATCAGAAAAAGGCTGTCAGATGGTATATAGATTGTGGTGATGATGATTTTCTATATGAAGGCAATTGCCTGGTCCACATTGCAATGCGTCAGAAAGAAATACCTCATGAATTCAGGATACGAGATGGCGCTCACAACTGGACATACTGGAGGGCATCATTACCAAATGTACTGGAGTTTGTGTCGATGGGGTTTCACCAGTTTTAGACAGGTTCTGACATTCGTTATTTTATAATAGAAACGCCCAATTTGGGCGTCTCTACTATTTTCACGGGTAATTTGGTTTTGATCTTTTTGCGGCACGTGCAAACATGAGCCTCATCATTATCCTGATCATCTGGTATGAAAACCAGTCGGTAATCTGGAATAGCCATGTTTTTCGTCTGGTATACTCCTCAAATGTCACCTGCCGGCAATCCTTTTTAATGATCTCAAGAAGAAGCCCCTCGAACATTTCTGCAAACTGAGTGTCAAGTATATCTGCATTCATTTCGATACTGCCATAATCGCTGAGATGGTTCATGTTATAACTTCCTATTGTGCTCCAATTACCGTCAACAGTCGCAACCTTGGCATGAAGGTTTGATGGCAGATATTCATATATTGTAATGTTATTCCGAAGTATAAAATCGTAAAGAAAGTTAGTAGCTCTTTTGAAAACAGGAGCATCCGATTCAGCTGAAAGAACTATTTTAATATCTACTCCTCTGCGACTTGCATTCCGAAGTAGTCTTCGTTCATTTCGTCCCGGCAAAAAATAGCTGGCAAAAATTGTCATCCTGTCCTGGGCATGTTTCAGGGCTGAACGATAACTCTTCAATATCTCAATTTTATTTCTGTACCAGTTATTCTGAAGGACTTTTACTTTTATATTTTCATCAAATTGAGCGGGATGATGAACAGTCTCTCTCGATCGCTCCCTCTTTGAAATAAACGTTCTGTTCCAGAGTTTTTTAAGTATAAAAAGCACATGAGCACATTCGGGGCCTTTTATCAGAATGGCAAAATCGAACCATTCTTTCATACCGGCTTTGCCATGGTAACGGTCAGCAATATTCATTCCGGCAATAATCGCGGTATCGCCATCGGTAAGCAGAACTTTATGATGCAGTCTCAGACTTAATTGAAATCCTTTTGTTATTAATCCGGGTGAAAATAACCTGAAAAGAATCCCTGCATTTTCAACTCTGTTTATCAGCTCTTTCGAAAAACTGACTCCTCCGTATGCATCCAGCAGAAAATAGACTCTCACTCCTCTTTCCGAAGCTCTTATAAGGGCATTCACAATACGTCTGCCGGTATCATCATCATCAACAATATATGTCTGAAAATGGATATAATGTTTTGCTTCATCAATCGTTTGTTCACAAACAGCAAAAAAGTTTTCTCCGCTTCGAAGCAATTCGATCCTATGTCCGTCTCTATAATCGTGTCGTGAAGGAATTTGCATTAGTTCAGTGGATGTTCGTATACCTGATACAAATATAAAACATTAAGATCAGGATAGAAATATTAGTTGTCCATCCATTAACCTGGTTTTTCAATTTACCTCCTTTCATGTTTTCCCCGAAAGGGAATGCCTGCCATGCAAAGCGGGGGTCGACAAGAGTCTATTGAAGAAAATGAAATCAAATCTATAAATATTTACTATTTTTAACCTTAATTTTTCAATGATTATAAACCATGAACAGAAGAAAAATGATCGGACATATAGCAGGGGCTGCCGTAGTAACTTCAGCAATCCCTTTAAACAGAGTTTTTGCTGGCACCGGTGAAGAAACCACCGGGCTCAAAGGAAATATACATCATTCAGTCAGTCAATGGTGTTACAGTGATATCCCGCTTGAGGATTTTGCAAAAGCCTGTAAGGAAATGGGTCTGGAATCTGTTGAATTACTGGGTGAAAAGGATTGGGCAACCGTTAAAAATGCCGGATTAAAATGTGCAGTGGGTTATGCAACAGATTGGGGTATTCCAAAAGGATTTAACCGTATCGAAAACCATGAAAAACTAATAACCGATTTTGAGGACATGATTCCTAAAGCAGCCATGGCAGGAGTTCCAAACCTGATCTGTTTCTCAGGAAACAGGGAAGGACAGGATGATAATGAAGGCATGATAAACTGTGCGAAAGGATTGCGTAAGCTCATGCCCTCTGCCGAAAAATATGGTGTTACTATCATCATGGAGCTTCTGAACAGTTACGGCCACAAAGATTATCAATGTGACAGAACAGCATGGGGATCAGCTCTTTGTGAAATGGTTGGATCAGAAAGATTTAAGCTGCTATATGATATTTACCATATGCAGATAATGGAAGGAAACATTATTGATACAATTACAAAATACAGCCGGTACATAGGCCATATTCATACCGGAGGTGTTCCCGGAAGAAACGAACTTGATGAGACACAGGAGCTCTATTACCCGGCTATTATGAGGGGGTTATTAAAAACCGGATATAAGGGCTATGTAGGCCAGGAATTTGTTCCGTTACAGAAAGATAAACTTGAGTCCTTGCGAAAATGCATCCACATATGTGACGTATAGGATGCGAGTGCACTTCATTGCCATTGGTGGCGCAGCAAGGCATAATCTGGCAATTGCACTTCACCGTCATAAGTAAAAGCCACTGTTGAATCAATTGTTTCGAGGTATCCGAAATAAATGAACTAAACCCACCGTACATTTTTAGTTCAAAATATTTTGCAGATCAAAAAAAACATCCTTTCTTTGCATCCGCATTTTAAAGTTCTTTGCACGGTCCATTCGTCTAGTGGCTAGGACGTCAGGTTTTCATCCTGGTAACAGGGGTTCGATTCCCCTATGGACTACAACTTTTATAGTCAGAAGAAAAATCATATATATGGCAAATCATAAATCGTCGGAAAAAAGGATCAGGCAGATCGATGTCAGAAAAGAGAATAACAAATATTATGCGAAAACAACGCGTAATGCTTTGAAGACAATTCGTGCTACAAGCAATAAGGAAGAAGCTTCGGTACTTCTTCCAAAATTAACCTCCATGCTTGACAGACTGGCTAAGAAGAATATTATTCACAAGAAAAAGGCTTCAAACCTGAAGTCATCTATTGTTAAGCACGTTAGTAGTTTATAATATTATTCAATAATATCTCAGGAGGCTGTATCTTTATGGTACGGCCTTTTTTATTATACTTGCACAGAGCGCAGAGCACAGGGCACTGAGTCCGGACATTCAAAAGTCGGAATAATGCGTCATTTTTCATTTTGCAATTCTCACAGTTTTGATTATCTTGCATATGCATTTCAAAGTGTTGCTAGATGTCTCTAAAAATTACTGACTGGGCTGTTGAAGACAGACCCAGGGAAAAACTTATTCAGAAAGGTACAGCGAGTCTGAGTGATGCCGAACTGCTCGCAATCCTTATCAGTTCCGGAACAAAGGACAAATCGGCCGTTGATCTTGGCCGCGAATTATTAGGCATTGTTAATAATAACCTGAATAGCCTGGGTAAACTAACAATTGCCGATCTCAAAAAGATACGTGGAATAGGAACTGCCCGGGCTGTTACAATTGCTGCTGCTCTTGAAATGGGCCGTAGACGAAAGTTGTCGGAAGTTCAGTATGTTCCTCAGATCCGCAGCTCAAAAGATGTTGCAGATATCTTTCAGCCATTGCTTTCCGACCTTCTTCATGAAGAATTCTGGATCCTGTTCCTTAACAGGTCAAATAAAGTGATTAACAGGATGAAACTGAGTCAGGGAGGCATCAGCGGGACTGTTACCGATGTACGTTTGGTGATGAAAGAAGCCATAGAATGTCTTGCGTCAGGGATTATTGTTTGTCATAATCATCCGTCAGGAAATCTTAATCCAAGCGAATCTGATTCAAAAATAACACAGAAAATTAAAGAGGCAGGTAATCTGATGGACATTCAGCTTCTCGATCACCTTATAATCTCGGATAAGGATTATTACAGTTTTGCAGATAACGGGTTGCTTTGAATTAAACCCCCCCTGCCGCTTTGCGGCATCTCCCCCAAGGGGGAAGAAAAAACTGCTTTATTTATCTGCATTGCACCAAATCGGTGAAGATTTTTACTTATACTTTTTCACCTTACTCCTATCTTCACACAATTCCAGCAATTCTCCAATAGTTTTTTTCAGAACCGGATGAATCATTTCTGAAGCAAGTTCACACAACGGAACCAATACAAATCTTCTGTGTTGCAATAAAGGATGCGGTATTTT
>Ga0302284_1000835_pt1 | contig 14003 bp, 5 predicted proteins | sample III_Fen_E2_1_FD_198760 | JGI IMG/M metagenome (GOLD analysis project Ga0302284, IMG submission 198760) | Peat permafrost microbial communities from Stordalen Mire near Abisko, Sweden - III_Fen_E2_1 | ecosystem: Environmental > Terrestrial > Soil > Wetlands > Permafrost | place: Sweden: Abisko...
TCTTTTTAAAAATAATTAACACGTTCATCTATTCTTATCTCCTTCCAACTAACTTCCTCTACATAATAACATTTGCAGAACTAATTAACCAATAAATGCAAACTACATGAATTGATTTTAAATAAAATTAACTTTTTTACTATTTTGAACACTTTTTATTATTCAGTTTCTTCTTTATTTGTTCTTTTTACCTCTTTTTTTAACATAATAAAATGACAACAATTTATCTTGAAAATGTGAATTATTTTCTGCTTTTTAAACTTAAAAGAATTGTCAATTTTATTTACTACAAGAGCTAATACAAAAATGAGGTATAAACAGAAGCAAAATATAACATTTGTCTCTTTGGTTGAGCTTTTTAAACATAGCTGCACCCACAAATTAAATATCTCACAAGTTGTTGGAGGCCAACGCGGTACGATAATCTTCGAAATCTCCATTAAAACGTTTTAGTCTGCTACTTTTGACATACCAAATTTGGTCGCAGACAGTCGAAATGAGATGCTGATCGTGGGATACAATAAGCACACCACCCTAAAAGTTATTGAGAGCTATGATAAGAGCATTAACGGCATCGATATCCAAGTGATTCGTTGGCTGAAATAAGAAATAAAATCAAATTAGAATTATGGAAATTAATAAATTAATTTATTTACCTCATCGAGAATCAATATGTGAGGATTGTTGTAAACAGCTAGTGCGAAAGCAACTCTTGATTTTTGACCTCCTGAGAGCAGATAGTTAGGTCTTAGAGACATATTTCCTGTTATACCAAACGATCCTAAGTGTGCACGGTATGCCTCTTACGTTGATCCTGGGTAATCTCGTTGTATTTGCTCAAGAGGAGAAAGTGTGAGATCAAGCTAATCAAGATGATGCTATGTGAACATACTACATCTAAGTCTACCATTTCTGTATTGATTTCCTGAGAAAATAAATTGTATTAAAGATGAACTTCACTCAATAATTCAATTAAGCAATTTTTACCTTCTGTTAGTTCCATGGAACCAACGAGAAGTTTTAAGAGGGTAGATTTTCCTGCTCCGTTTGCACCGACGATGGCCATTCTGGAATCGCAATCGACTGCGTAGTTAATACCTCTGAGGATAATTTTTTCTTTGTTGTAACCGAAGAGACCATCTTCAATCTTGAGAAGAGGTGGACGAAGTTTCTCTGGAGTGGGGAAGATAAACACACAACTTGGGTCTTCAATGATTTCTTCGACATGCTCAAGCTTGCCGATGGCTTTAATACGACTCTGGACTAGAGCTGCTCTATTAGCATTGCAACGGAATCTATCGATAAAGTCTTGCATATGGGCTACTTTGGATTGCTGAGAATCGAATTTCTTTCTTGCAAGTGCTTATTTTTCTGTTCTTGTTTTTTCGAATTGATCATAATTACCCTTGTAATAGTGCAGTTTCTACTCGAAAAAGTGAATAATATCTGTGCAGGTAACGTTCAAGAATTCTCTAGCGTGAGAGACAACAACCACTGTGATTTTACAGTTAATAATGTAATCTTCAAGCCACATAACGGCGTCCAAGTCTAAATGATTTGTCTGAAAAATAATCGAAAAATATGAGCATAAAAGCAACAATAATAAGATATTTTTACAGGCTCATCGAGAAGTAAGATATCAGGTTAAACGAAAAGTGCTCTAGCAAGTGACACACGCATTCTCCAACCTCCTGAAAGCATCTAAGTAGGTCCATGCATCATTTCCTATGAGAAACCTAAACCACCAAGAATAATAGCCGCTCTTGATTCGGCTGTATGTGCATCGATTTATTCTAATCTTTCATAAATCTCAGTTAGTCTGGCTGCTCCTTTAGTGGATTCGCTTTGCACTAAAACTTATTCTTCTTGAAGCAATTAATGTCTTTCAATATCTGTCTCAACTACCTGTTTTTAGAAATCAAATATCAAGTTGTAAAAATAGAAATAACTACATTTAAAGGTGTGCTTACAAATTAAATTGGCGATAAGTTGCTTCCTTTCATTTCCTGCTCGACAAGCAAAATCTACAGATGTCTAGGCATATTTTCAAACTCTGAGCGAGCAAGTGCATTCATAAAGCAAGTCTTACCAATACCATTTCTACCAATCAGACCATATTTTCTACCATAAGTCAAGCGCAATTTTGCATCTTCTAATAGAGCTCTACCTCCAATAATGACATTCACGGTATCTAATTGTAAGTCTTAAGTCTTAGCCTCTGAGTTACGATGATGTCTCACCTATAAATTGTTAAATATTTTAAAACTTTCATGATTCTCTTTTTCTCAGAATAAAGAGAGAAATGAGTTTAGTAATTATAAATTACTTGAACAGGAGGTAGTGCCTTCTCTTTCAAGTTTATTTCATTTATAAAACGTTCAAAAAGTGCTGCTTTCTTTTTCAGTGCATCCTCGTCTTTCTTTTATTACTTCAACTTAGCTTCTTCATAGCTAATTTCGTCATTTGTATTAGCACCGCCCTTTGTTCCTCTGAAAGCATCTTCGTAGCCATGTGATGCGAAATCCCCTTCTCTAATCAATTGCACTTAATTTAAAGTGATAGGTGCATCTAGCTTTTCAGCAACAAGGTTGAATTTATCCTCCACTTTGATGATTTTTTAATCTAAAAGCATCTTCAATATTTCTGCACACTGTTTTTTGACATTGTCCTTAGGTACCTATCCAAAATAATTCACAACAATCAGCATATTCTTTCTCATGAAAATCATAATTCTCTACTTAGTTGCCATTTTAGATGAAATCTCCAATTAATTCATACAACTCTTATCCAGTAGTAGGACATTCTTCAACGATTATGCCAGCAATATGCTCGTAAAAGAAATCTGGCAACTAAGATTTAGTGATTTATTTCAGTAGCAACTACTTTGCCTCCTTAATGTTGCCTTCCTCCTGGAGGTTAATCTCTCTGATCCTTTTAAGGTTCTCGTGCCGCGACATCTCTTTCTCTGGATGCTGAGAAAAAATTAATTAATATTTTTTAAGATAATTGTCACTTGCGTATCTTTGTCTTTTAATCTCTCTCACTTCTACAAATCTCAAATGTCTTTCCTTTTTACTTTATTTTTTAAGTCTGTAAAATCTGAAATAAACCCAAGAATTATTATTTTTAACAACAAATAAGAAGTTGGAGAAACAGGGAAACTATTTCCTAAAATAAACATTCGCTAGTCTATGGGACAAAAAAACTTCATTGCCTCAAAAAAGTAACTCATAAAACTGATAAATTTTTGTGTTTTCCTTTCTTCTTTTATCCACAAAATATATTTTTTAATAAGGAAATTACTAATACCTCTTGAAGAAGAAAAAAAAAAATCTAAGTAAATGCTTCAGCAGACAGAAGTAGAAATAATGCTTACCTATGAACAGTCCAAAAAGACATACAAGTCGATTGAGAAATATAGCAAACAAGAGATAATGTAGATGTCAAATTTGTTTAAATAGCAGACTCGCTTACATAAGTTTCTATTTTTTCTTAGAGAAAAATAACTGAACCCAGAGATGGTTGAAAAATACTTGAGTGACATTCTCATTCGCTTTTCCTAGACAGTGGAAAGACTAGCAATAGGGTGAGTCAAATAATTTGGTTATTTTTAGTATTCCATGGAGAACAATATTATTTTTTCGAATCCAACAGGACTAAGTACTTTGATTTGGAGGGATAAAAAATTCTCAAATCAATCTAAGCTACGATGCAAAAGAAAAACCTAAATTTTCCAAAGTTGAACTCCTTTTTCTTGGATGGAAAGTAAAAAAATATGAATCTGCATAAAACCAAAAACAATTATCTAAAAAATGAGATTATTTTTTGATTTTGATTTGATTAGATTTATGAATCTTGATCAGAACCAAGTTGATGTTATTTCGGATTTTGTTTCAATATTTTCAGCAACTGTGAAATATCTGAAAATAGACTTAACGTAAAGAGCAATGAAAGAGATTTATCTAATAATCTTTATTATTTTTTGATAACTATCAATTTTGTAATCCAAATCAGTGGAAATTATCTTCTGTTTGAGGGATTCAATCATCTTATTTATAGGATTCCGCATAATGCTCCTGAGATTGAAGACTTTTATTTAGACATGCAGTAAGTTTTTTTATTAGTCATATTCCTTCCTCTTAAGAATTTTATGATTTTATTCTAGAACTAACACTCGACCTTAAAGAATTGGTAAAATAATAATAATTATAATACTAATAATTAATATTTTTCGATCATGGTTTTAATTTAGCTGTTTTTTTCATGTAATTTTAAAGGTAAATATAATCAAATTACGACTGGGACTTTTGATGAACTTCTAAAGTTAGAAAAACTCTCTCGCTTGACGTTTGATTTCACGTACACAGTATTAATAAGTTTTTAAATTTCAATCGTCTAAATTAGCTGATTATTTGGTAGAAAAAATTTAGATATTGAGTATATATTCGCTTAATTAGTCTCAGCCCCAATAAATCACACCATCAAAGAACTCAATTTGATACTTCAGTAAATTGTCTTCATTATTTACTCAATTGTTTGTTTTCATGAACCTTTTTTAAATCTCTAGGTATGTAGATTAGTTAACTGGAATAAACTTGGAGTTGCTATCTCCTATTTTTAGTAAATTCCTTGGCTTGGAAGCTCTTTAATTAGACCTCACAGGGCTACAATCTAATAATCTAGTCCCGTTTTTGTTGTCCATGAACTAATCGACCTTAAAAGAGTTTTCTGTCATATTTTATAAGTAAGAAATCAAATGAAAATTGACATTACCACTGATAGTTAATGTTGTAAAGGGGAATTCTATCACAGTTTACTGCTAATGAATTCATGGAAATAGTGTGCTCAAACAAGCACTTAAAGAAGCTTAATGTCAATTTCAAGTAATCAAATCGTTTAATTAACAATAATCAAAGAAGATAGTCATAACCATTTTGCTAATAAAACAGATTAATGAACTTCACCACATAGGATTATCTTCAAGTATTTCACATGTTAAAGTTATCCTCATCCTTAGAAACCTTAATCCTTTCCCTCCAAAACAACTATCTAAAAGACGAAGATATTCTTCCTTTTTCTGAAGGAATCCTTGCAGCTGGCCCTCAGCTGTCAAATATTGATCTTGATTTACTGAATGACTATTATAAGTTAAATATTTTGAATCTTTTTTTTTTGTTATGAAGATTCTAATTAATTATTTTTATGTTAATTCAGCAAAAGGCTTAGTCTTAAGTCCATCAATATTCTAGAGAAAGCAATCTTATAAAGGCCAGTTCTTTATAATGCAAAGATGACTTTTTCTTAGCAAAACAATGCTAACTCTTAGGCACCTACACTAAATAATTGGTCAACTAATAAGATAGCAACGATTATGTTCATAATGATATGTAAAATAGAAATACTTTCTATGTTAGTTATTAATCCAACATATGTATTACTTGATCTCTACATGTGAAGCAGCTTTTAAAGTATATTTTGAAAGCAAATAAAAGAACTGGTTTTACAAACATAAATTAAACATTTGATGAATAAGATTAAGTGAGTTTTAAGATATTTTTTAGCAAAATATTTCTGTAATTTTTGTTCTATCACGGCATTAAACTAGAATTTATTTTTCAAAAAAAGATATTCCAAAAAGAATTAAAGCTAATCATGGTTTGATTCTTCATCATCTTCACCATTCGTATTCTGAAAGAATGAGTATTATTCAGCGTTATTTGCTTAACGCTTGTATCCATATGAGTCAGTGTATCTTGTATTCTTGAATTTTTTCTTTAAATTTTTTTGAATTTTCTTGAAGTTGAAAATGATTTTTTCTCTGAAAGCGAAAAGCAAATTTTACATCAAGAAAAGAGCCACGAAGGTCCATAAAGAATATGGGGTAGATGATGTAGAGGGATGCTGAGCATACCTAGGGAGTGGTTTTGAAGGAATTTTAACTGTATTAGGCTGATCGTAATTTGAATCATTTTATTTGTTTCTTACAGAGGGGTTGGTTCTTCAATCACCCAATTTGCTTTATCTTGTTTGTGACTGCATGGGATCTTTTAATGATCATACATTTCTTCTAATCCGCCTTAGCATCCGTTATTAAGGATTTTTCTAAGATTTTATAAGCAATTAATTAATACTTACACCAAAGATTCTATTTCATTTTGTTGTTATTTATGCTTACCTGTATCCTTTGGAGATATAATAAAAATCTTTACTTTTGGAATAATAACAATTAAAACTATTTTTTAATATAATTGTCACTTGTGTATCTTTGTCTTTTAATCTCTCTCACTTCTACAAATAACAAATGTCTTTAATATTTTGCTTTTTTTTAAAAGACTGTAAATCTGAAACAAACCCAAGAATTATTCTTTTTAATAACAAATAAGAAGTTGGAGAAACAGAGAAACTATTTCCTAAAAGAAACTTTCGCATTTTCTTTGGGACAAAAAACTTCTTCGTCTCAAAAAATTAGCATATGAAACTGATAAATATATGTGTTTTCTTTATCTTTTTTTATCCACAAAATAAATTTTTTAATAAGGAAATTACTAATACCTCTTGAAGAAGAAGAAAAATCTAAGGAAATGATTCATCAGACAGAAGTAGAAATAATGCTTACCTATGAGCAATCTAAAAAGATTTACAAATCGATTGAGAGATATAACAAAGAAAAAAGCATGTAAACTTCATATTTGTTTAAAGAGCAAACTCGCTTACATAAGTTTCTATTATTATCTTAGAGAAAAATAACTGAGCCCAGAGATAGTTGAAAAATACTTGAGTGACATTCTCATTCGCTATTCCTAAACAGTGGAAAGACTCGCAATAGGGTGAGTCAAAGCAATTTGCTTGATCCCATGGAACATTGTTATTTTTCAAATTCAACAGAACTAAGTACTTTGATTTGGAGGGATAAAAAATTCTCAAATCAATCTAAGCTACAATGAAAAAGAAAAACCAAAAATTTCCAAAATTGAACTCCCTTTTCTTAGATGGAAAGTAAAAATATGAATCTACTTAAAAAAAACCAAAAAAAAAAATATCTAAAAAATGAGAATCTTTTTTTTATTAGATTTATGAATCTTGAGCACAACCAAGCTGATGTTATTTCGGATTTTGTTTCAATATTTTCAGCAACTTTGAAATGTCTGAAGATAGACTTAACGTAAAGAACAATGAAAGAGATATATCTAATAATCTTTATTATTTTTTGATAAACTATGAATTTTGTTTTCTAAATCAGAGGCAACTATCTTCTGTTGGAGGGATTCAATGAACTTATTAATAGGATTCCGCATGATTCTCCTGAGATTGAAGTCCTTTATTTAGACATGCAGTAATTATTTTTATTATTTATATTCCTTTCTCTTAAGAATTTTATGATTTTTGTTATGATAATGTTCTAGAACTAACACTCGACCTTCAAGAATTGGTAAATTAATAAAAAATAATAATAATTAATAATTTTCTATGATTGGTTTTAATTTAGTTGTTTCTTTCGTGTAATTTTAAAGGGAAATATAATCAAATTATGACTGGGCCTTTTGATGGACTTCTAAAGTTAGAAAAACTCTCTCAATTGACGTTTGATTTCTCGTAGACAATACTAATATGCTTATTAAATTTCAATCGCCTAAATTAGTTGATTTTTTTTGATAGAAAAAATTTAGATATTGAGTTTCTATTCGCTTAATTAGTCTCAGCCCCAATAAATCACACCATCAAAGAACTCAATTTGATAGTTCAGTACATCATCTTCATTACTTACTTACTTACTTCATTTCATTTTTTTTGATGAACCATTTTGGAATCTCTAGGAATATAGAATAGTTACCTGCAATAAACTTAGAGTTGCTATCACCTATTTTTAGTAAATTTCTTGGCTTGGAAGCTCTTTAATTAGACCTCACAGGGTTATAATCTAATAATCTCGCCCCGTTTTTGTTGTCTATGAGCTAATCGACCTTAAAAGAGTTTTCTGTCATATTTTATAAGTAAGAAACCAAATGAAAATGGGCATAACAACTTGATACTTGATGTTTTTAAGGGGAAGTCTTTCGAAGTTAACTGCTAATGAATTCATGGAAATGGTGTGTTCAAGCAAGCACTTAAGGAAGTTAAATGTCAATTTCAGGTAATCAAATGGTTTAAAATTTGCAATAATAAAAGAAGATATTCATAACTATTTTGCTAATTAAAACAGATTAATGAACTTTAACCCATAGGATTATCTCCAAGTATTTCACATGTTAAAGTAATCCTCATCCCTAGAAACCCTAAACCTTTCCCTCCAAAACAACGATGTATAAGATAAGGATATTCTTAATTTTTCTGAAGGAATCCTTGCAGCCGGCCCTCAGCTGTCAAATATTGATCTTAACTTACTGAATGACTATAAAAAGTAAATATTTTGATTCTTTTTTTGTTTTGACGATTCTAAATTATTATTTCTTCTTTAATAATTCAGCAAAAAGGTTAGTCTCAAGTACATCAATATTCTAGAGAAAGCAATCTTATAAAGGCCAGTGCTATATGATGCAAAGATTACTTTTTCTTAATATAACAATTCTAATTCATTGGCACCAACTCTAAATAATTGGTAAACTACTAAGATAGCTACGATTATGTTCATAATGATGTGCTAAACTGAAATCCTTCCTATGCAAGTTATTAATCCAACATATGTATTACTTGATCTCTACATGTGAAGCAGCTTTTAAAGTATATTTTAAAAGCTAATAAAAGCTCAACTGGATATTACAAACATACAATAAATATGTGATGAAGAAGATTAAGTGAGTTTTAAGATGGTTTTTAGCAAAAAATTTTTGTTATTTTTGTTCTGTCACTTAACTAAAATTGATTTTTTCAAAAAATAATCATAATCAATCAGGGTTTTGTTGATCTTCATTATCTTTCACCAGTAGAGGTAGGCTGAGCATACATAGAGAGTAGTTTTTAAGGAATTCTAACTGTATTAGGCTCTAGTAATTTGAATCATTTTAATTATTGTTTACAGGGGCTGGTTTTTCAACGACTTAGTTTTCGTTATCTTGCTTGCGACTGCATGGGATCTTTTAAGGATCATACATTTCTTCTTACCCGCCTTAGCATCCGTTATTAGGAATTTTTCTAAGATTTTATTCCAACAATTCATTAATATCTGCACCAGAGATTCATATCATTTATTTGTTATTTATGTTTTACCTGTATCCTTTGAAGAATTAATTATCAATAATTATTTTTTACAATTTGAACAATTAAATAAAGCTATTGTTTAAGAAAATGTTCATTTCTGAAAATTTTGTCTTTTAATCTCTCTCCTTTCTACAAAAATAATTGGTCTTTAATATTTTCTTTTATTTTCAAAGCCAGTAAAATCTGAAACAAACCCAAGAATTATTTTTTTTTAATAAAAAAGAAGGAGTTGGTGAAACAGAGAAACTAATTCCTAAAATAACCATTCAGTTTTTCTATGGTACAACAAGCTTCATCTTCTCACAAAATTAACATATAAAACTGATAATAATTTATCTTTTCCTTATCGTTTTTTTCCCGCAAATTAATTTTTAATATAGAAATTACTAATACCTCTTGAAAAAGAAAAAATTTATGAAAATGTTTCATCAGATAGAAATTTCGATAATGCTAACCTATGAGCAGTCCAAAAAGATTTACAAATCGATTGAGAGATATAACAAAGAAAAAAGCATGTAAATTTCAAATTTGTTTAAAGAGCAAACTCGCTTACATAAAGTTTCTATTATTATCTTAGAGAAAAATAACTGAGCCCAGAGATGATTGAAAACCACTTGAGTGATATTCTCATTCTCTATTCCGAAACAGTGGAAAGACTCGCAATAGGGTGAGTCAAAGCAATTTGCTTGGTTCTATTTAGTATCCCATGGAACATTGTTATTTTTCAAATTCAACAGAACTAAGTACTTTGATTTGGAGGGATAATAAATTCTCAAATCAATCTAAGCTACAATGCAAAAGAAAAACCACAAATTTCCAAAGTTGAACTCCTTTTTCTTGGAAGGAAAGTAAAAAATAGGAATTTGCTTAATACAACCAAGAATTATCTAACAAATGAAATTCTTTTTTTTATTAGATTTATGAATCTTGATCAGAACCAAGCTGATGTTATTTCGGATTTTGTTTCGATATTTTCAGCAACTGTGAAAATTCTGAAGATAGACTTAACGTAAAGAGCAATAGAAAGAGATTTTAAATATATTCTTTATTATTTTTTGATAACTTTCAATTTTGTAATTCAAATCAGTGGAAACTATCTTCTGATGAAGGGATTCAATGATCTTATTAATAGGATTCCGCATGATGCTCCTGAGATTGAAGTCCTTTATTTAGACATGAAGTATTTTTTAGTTTTTTTTCATTACTCTTAAGAATTGTATGCTTTTTGTTATGATTTTATTTTAGAACTAATTTGAGTTTTAAGAGTTGGTAAATTAATAAAAATAATAACAAATAATTTTTTTGATGATGGAAATAAATTTAATTGTTTTTTTCGTGTAATTACAAAGGGAAATATAATCAAATTACGACTGAAACTTTTAATGGACTTCTAAAATTAGAAAAACTCTCTCAATTGACGTTTGATTTCACGTACAAAATATTAATAAATCAGCTTTTAGATTTCACTCGTTTAAATTAGCTGATTTTTTGAAAGACAAAATTTAGAGATTGAATAAATATTCATTTAATTAGTCTCAGCTCCTATAAATCACACCATCAAAGAACTCAATTTAATAACTCAGTAAATCATCTTCATTACTTACTCCATTTATTTTTTTATCATGAACCATTTTTGAATCTCTAGGAATATGGAATAGTTACCTGCAATAAACTTAAAGTTGTTATCACCTATTTTTAGTAAATTCCTTGGATTAGACTCTCTTAAATTAGACCTCTCAGGGCATCAATCCTAGAATCTCGCCCCATTTTTGTTGTCCATGAGCTAATCGACCTTAAAAGAGTTTTCTATCATATTTTATAAGTAAGAAATCGAATGAAAATGGGCATAACAACTTGATACTTGATGTTTTAAAGGGGAAGTCTTTCTTAGTTAACTGCTAATCAGCTAATGGAAATAGTGTGTTCAAGCAAGCACTTAAAAAAGCTAAATGTGAATTTCAGGTAATCTAATCCATTAATTACCAATAATCAAAGAAGATAGTCATAATCATTTTGCTAATGAAACAGATAAATGAGTTTTGACCGATAGGATTATCGCCAAGTGTTTCACATGTTAAAGTTATCCTCATCCTTAGAAACCTTAAACTTTTACCTCCAAGACAATGATGTAAATGACTAGGACCTCCTTCATTTCTCTGAAGGAATCCTTGCAGCCAGCCCTCAGCTGTCAAATATTGATCTTAATTTTCTGACTGAATTTTAAAAGTTAAATACTTTGATTCTTATTTTTGTTTTGAAGATACTAAATAATGATTTTTCTGTTAATAATTCAATAATAGTGCTAGTCTTAAGTACATCAATATTCTAGAGAGAGCAATCTTATAAAGGCCAGTGCTTTTTAATGAAAATCTTACTTTTTTTAAAGAAGATAATGTTAATTCTTAAGGATCTATTCTAAATACTTGGAAAATCAAAAAGGTAGCTATGATTATGTTTATAACAATGTGCAAAAGAGAAATCCTTCCTATGCAAGTTATTAATCCAACATATGTATTACTTGATCTCTACATGTGAAGCAGTTTTTTAAAGTTTAGTTATTCATTTTTATGTTTCTATCCAACTATTTTTATTACACTAAATATCATAAAGATTTTAAAGGAAATTACAGAAATATGAAGAGTAAGGAAAGGAAAAGGGAGGGTTAATCTTTACAAAAGCAATAATCAATTAAAACTATTTGTTAAGATAATTGTCACTTGTGGATCTTTCTTTAACTTTTAATCTCTCTCATTTCTATAATTCTCAAATGCCTTTAACGTTTTGCATTATTTATACAGCCAATAAAGTCTGAAACAAACCCAAAAATTATTATTTTTAAAAACAAATAAGAAGTTGGAGAAACAGAGAAACTATTTCTTAAAATACGCATTCGCATTTTCTATGGGACAAAACGCTTCATTGCCTCACAAAATTATCACGTAAAACTGATAAATATCTGTGTTTCTTATCTTCTTTTATCCAACAAATTATACTTTTTAATAAGGAATTTACTAATACCAATTGAAGAAGAAGAAAAATCTAACTAAATGATTCATCAGATAGAAGTAGAAATAATGCTTACCTATGAGCAGTCCAAAAAGAGTTACAAATCGATTGAGAGATTTTGCAAAGAAAAAAGCACGTAAACGTCAAATTTGTTTAAATAGCAGACTAGCTTACATAAATTTCTATTATTGCCTTAGAGAAAAATAGTTGAACCCAGAGATGGTTGAAAAATACTTGAGTGACATTCTCATTCGTTACTCCGAAACAGTGGAAAGACTCGCAATAGGGTGAGTCTAATCATAATTTTCTTGGTTCTTTTTTAGTATTTCATGGAGATATTTGTTATTTTATTCGAATCCAACAGAACTAAGTACTTTGATTTGGAGGGATAAAAAATTCTCAAGTCAATCTAAACTACGATGCAAAACAAAAACCAAAAATTTCCAAAGTTGAACTCCCTTTTCTTGGATGGAAAGTAAAAAAATATGAATCTGCTTAACAAAACAAAGAATTATCTAAAACATGCGATTCTTTTTTTGATTTGGATTTTATTAGATTTATGAATCTTAGCCACAAAAAAGCTGATGTTATTTCGGATTTTGTTTCAATATTTTCAGCAACTGTGAAATATCTGAAGATAGACTTAACGTAAAGAGCAATAGAAAGATATTTTAAATATATTCTTTATTATTTTTTGATAACTTTCAATTTTGTAATCCAAATTAGTGGAAACTATCTTCTGTTGGAGGGATTCAATGATCTTATTAATAGGATTCCGCAAGATGCTACTGAGATTGAAGTTCTTTATTTAAATATGCAGTAAATATTTTATTATTTATTTATTTTTCTAAAGAATTTTATGATTTTGCTCTAGAACAAACACTCGATCTTCAAGTGTTGGTAAATTAATAAAAAAAAAATTAACATTTTCGATGATGGTTTTTAATTTAGTTGTTTTTTTCATATAATTTCAAAGGGAGAAAAAATAAAATTAAGACAGGAAATTTTGATGGACTTCTAAAGTTAGAAAAACTCTCTCAATTGACATTTGATTTCACGTACAAAATATTAAATAACCTTTTATATTTTACTCGTCTAAATTAGCTGCTTTTTTGGTAGAAAAAATTTAGATATTGAGTATTTATTCGCTTAATTAGTCTCAGCCCCAATAAACCACACAGTCAAAGAACTCAATTTGATAGCTCAGTAAATCATTTTCATTACTTACTCCATTTATTTTATCATGAACGTTTTTTGAATCTTTAGGAATCTAGATTAGTTTCATGCAATAGACTTGGAGTTACTATCACCTATTTTTAGCAAATTCCTTGGCTTATAAGCTCTTTAATTAGACCTCTCAGGGCTAGAATCCAAAAATCTAGCTCCATTTTTGTTGTCCATGAGCTAATCGACCTTAAAAGAGTTTTCTGTCATATTTTATAAGTAAGAAACCGAATGAAAATGGGCATAACAACTGATATTTAATGTTTTAAAGGGGAAGTTTTTCAAAGTTTACTGCGAATGAATTCATGGAAATAGTATGTTCAAGCAAGCACTTAAAGAAGCTAAATGTCAGTTTTAGGTAAACAAATCATTTTATTTAATTAACAATAAACAAAGAAGATAGTCATAACCATTTTGGTAATGAAACAGATTAATGAACTTTAATTCAAGGGGTTATCTCCAAGTATTTCACATGTTACAGTTATCTTCATCCTTAGAAACCCTAAACCTTTCCCTCCAAAACAACGATGTACAAGACGAGGATATTCTTCATTTCTCTGAAGGAATCCTTACAGCAG
>Ga0302284_1000841_pt1 | contig 13936 bp, 16 predicted proteins | sample III_Fen_E2_1_FD_198760 | JGI IMG/M metagenome (GOLD analysis project Ga0302284, IMG submission 198760) | Peat permafrost microbial communities from Stordalen Mire near Abisko, Sweden - III_Fen_E2_1 | ecosystem: Environmental > Terrestrial > Soil > Wetlands > Permafrost | place: Sweden: Abisko...
ATTGCAAGGATCCCCGAAATCACGTGAGTAAAATACAATACAACCACTACGACAGCAACCAGTATCCTGATTGTTTTGTCAATTGTTCCCATGTTTTTTTTCATTTGCGTACTTTTTGTTTTTAATAATTATTATTTTGATATACCATTTAAATATTTTGCATCAAGACACTATACAAATGATTTTTGCTAACCACCCCTGACTGTCTCCAAATCTGCGTTCCATTTTTAAACATAATGAGGGTAGGAACACTTTGAATATTGTATCGGCTGGCTATCTCACTATTCTGATCGACATCAATTTTTATAACCTTGATCTTGTCCCCAAGCTCATTTGCAACCTCTTTTAAAATAGGAGATTGCATTTTACATGGACTACACCACAATGCATGAAAATCAACAACAACCGGACGAATATCATGAATTAGTGAGTCGAATTTCCCTTTCATGTCTTTTACTTAATCTTATTGATTTGTTGCAATAGGAATTCTTTATTTTTTATTCCGACAAAACGGTTTACTTCAATACCATTTCTTAATAAAATCAGTGTAGGGATATTTCTTACCTGGAATTTTTGTGCGAGTGATTGGTAATGTTCAATATTTACTTTTCCCACATGTGAATTGCCGGTCAATTCATCAGCAACTTCATTCAAAACCGGAGCCATCATTCTGCATGGAGCACACCAGCTTGCCCAGAAATCGACCAGTACCAACTTGTTTTTAGTCTGGTGGTTAAAATTTTTATCAGTTAATGTCAGAATGTTATCGTTATCAGCAACAACTGGAATATTTTTCATTCTGGCACGGGCAATCAGATATAATCCACCAAAAACTGTAATTAGAATACCTGTTATTATAATTGTAGTCTGCATGTTATATTGTTATTAATTGTTTTTGTTTTACTTTCAATTCGTTAAGATAACCTGAAGCAGCCAGTGCTGATACTGTTCCATCCCCCACAGCCGTAGTAACCTGACGGTATCGTTTTGCAGTGCTGTCTCCGGCAGCATATACACCTTCAATATCCGTGGACATATCATTCTTTACAACAATCTCGCCCCATTTGTTTAAATCAACCTTGTCCTTTAAAAATTCAGTATTGGGCAAGTATCCAATAAAAATAAATGTGCCATCAGTTTTAAAATTATAGATCTCACCTGATTTAAGATTTTTTATATCAACACTTTCAAGATTCTCCTTTCCATGAAATGCTGTGATTGTTGATTCCATTATATAATGTATTTTAGGATTTTTCCTCGCTTCATCAACTGCATTCTCAAATGCCTGGAAATGGTCGAACTGATGAACAATAGTCACCTTGTTTGCATATTTTGTTAGAGAGACAGCTTCTTCGAGAGCAGAATTACCACCACCGACTACGACGATTTCTTTGCCAGTGAAGAAATCACCATCACAAGTGGCACAGTAGGATATACCTTTGCCCTTAAAATTGTTCTCTCCTTCCACGTTAAGAGTGCGGGATCTTCCCCCGGGGGAAAGTATCAGTGCATCGGAAGTAATTACACTTCTGTCGGAAAGGGTCACAGTTTTTATTTCTCCTGACAAGTCAATATTTTTTACAAAGACATTTCCAATAATCTCGCATCCAAAGCTCTTAGCCTGTTTTTTCATTATGTTGGCGAGCTGATAACCACTGATACTTTCGACTCCGGGATAGTTTGCTATTTCGTGAGTCAGAACCAATTGGCCACCAACAGTGCCTTCATTAACAATTAGTGTTTTCATCCTTGCTCTTGACAGGTAAATACCTGCTGTTAGACCGGCTGGTCCCGCACCTATAATAATGGCATCGTAATGGTTATTTGTGTCCATTTATTCAGACTGTTACTGCTACAGAAAACTCTTTGTTCAAAATTGTTTTTACCTGGTCTTTAGTCTGGATACTGGAAGTAGCTTTAACCACTTTCCCGTTTTTATAATAAATCGTAAATGGTATTCCCATGAATCCGCGAACTTCAGGTAAGGTACGAATGACCTCTGATATTGGATTGTCAAACTCCATATCGAAAAATTTTACATGCCGATATTCGGTTTCAAGTTCTTCGGCAATTCCATATACAGGAATACACATCGGGCCCATTCGTCCACATACTACCATTACATTTTCATTTTCGCTTATTGCCTTATTATGATCAGCAATTGATTCAAGATGTTTCAAATTAGTATACAACATGACTTTTTACATTTTAATTTATAGGACAAAAATACTACGCAATTGCACAACAATTGGGGAAATGTGGATGCAGTGCGACAAGTTAACAGTTGATTCAGAACAACTATTTTGTTGATTTAAATTAACTTTGTACTTTTTAATGAATTATAAATACATGAAAACCATACTCGAAACTGACAGCGATTTTATTTGTGATATCCAGGCACCATGCTTTCAGATGCTGTTACCGGAAGAGGCAGAAGTTGTCAGGGCAAGCAAAACTCAGGTGCTTTTCCGTAAAGACGATAATCTCACCAAACAAGGAGCATTTGCCTCTTATGTATTGTTTATAATCGACGGTTTTGCGAAACAATATCTTGAGGGTGATGGCATAAAGAACTACAACTTACGGATTATCAAACCAGGTGAATTTGTCGGACTTTCGGCAGTTTTTTCTGAAAATACTTTCAATTATTCGTCTGTCGCTTTAACTGATTGTCATGTCTTCCTTGTTGAAAAGGTAGCTATTGCTAAAGTGGTTAAGCAAAACGGAATGTTTGCATTCAATATTATTAAAAGATACTGTGAGCAAAATACTAACCTTCTTAATACTGTTAGGAACCTTATGTACAAACAGATGAATGGTCGTATGGCAGATACCTTATTATACCTTGATAGCTTAAAAAACGAAAAAGCCGAAATATTTCAGCTTCTTTCGCGGAAGGATCTCGCAGATTTCGCCGGAATTTCGACGGAAAGCACCGTGAAACTGCTTAAAATGTTCGAAAAAGATGGTTTGATTGCCCTGAATGAAAAGGATTTAAAAATTGTAAAATATGACGCACTACGTGAAATAAGTAGGCGAGGATAAAAATTGGCTTGTTCAACATGCTAACTACAGGGTTCGCTTCCTTATTTTTGCAGACCGGAGTTGGCCGCTACAGTTAATCAGCTATAAAACTTTCATCAATATCACAACTACAGAGCGAAATATTATTAATATTTCTTAATATTTCTAATATTCAATATTCCTCAAGCTTATATTAATTATTGCTCCATCATAGAATTGGGTTTGTTTTATCCAGTTGCCAGCACCATCGTATTCAAATTCATACGTAAGTTTAAATTCCTTATTGTCTTTAGCGATTACAGTCAGGCATTCTGTGACATCATTGTTGGCATTCCTTTTGTATTTGCTCGTACGAATAACATTTCCATTATTATCCTTTTCTGTCTGGGCAACCAACTGTCCACTTAAAATTTCTTTCTGAATAGAACTGATAGCCTCACCTTTTTCGTTAAGAGTTTTTTCTTCGGTTATATCATCGCCTGAATAAGCATAACTTAATGTTGTTTCAAGTTTGCCATTTTCATTATATATTTTATACCCTGTTATTCTTCCATCCTGTAGAACAGGGATTTGCTTTCCTACTGGCTTTTTTACGTTGAACATTGTTATTTCTGAACAAACTCCACGTTTATCATAATTATAGAATGTACTATCATTGATGAGACCGTACTCATCTATAGTATACCAAGCGAGTAAGTTGCCTTTTTCATTATAAACATATTTTGACTGATTACACTCGGTTTTCATTGAGCAGGCACACTTATATTCAGTATCATGAATTGTTCTGTCAATTTTCCAGACTTTCCCCTTTAGGTTAGCTGTTTCAAGGTCTGATTTCAGATGGGATTGCTCAGATTTACATGAGAACGCAACAAATGCAATCAATAAAAGGGTGACTGATTTTTTCATAGTTATTCGGTTAGGTTTAGGTAATAGGAAAATATATATTACTTCAATCGGTCAGATTAAAAATCTATTAAAAGATTTTTAAAACGAAATTAAAAAAATCACAGAAATAGTTCTCATTAGGCAATTGAATCGGATGCCTACGAATCACTCTGATAAACTATATTCAGATTTTTTGCTTACTGTTTTGATAGAATCAACCCGAAATGATAAGGCATAATGAAAGTGGGTGCTTTATGCAGAGTAAATTTTTGTTTATCAATCCATTTGAGAATCTGGTCAGGTTTTGGTCTGATGCTTAAATCAGGTCCTCTTGGTGTGGGAATATCGCTTCGCCAGTGTAATATTCCTAATTTCCCTTGTGGTCTTAAGATTCTTTGCGCTTCGATAAGTAAATCATTCGGGGATTCATGGTGCAGAATATTAAAAAGCATCACATAATCTACCGAGTTGTCTGTCAATCCTGTGGTTTGGGTTAATATATCTCTCTGCTCCAGAATAACATTCTTTATATGCATGTTTCTAAGTTCTTGCTTTACTGTTTCAATCATCCCTTCTTCTATATCGAAAGCATATAGTTGACCATTGATTTTTTTTGCCGAGGGTATTGTAAATGTCCCGTAACCACAGCCAATCTCAACTAAGTCTTTTATATCTGAATTGATATGCAGTTCGGATAAAATCAGGTCAACATCAAAGAAGGATGCCCACAAATTTGCTGCGGGCATTCCACTGTCTCTTACTTTCAATTTCCCTGTATTAGTGATTTAATATCGAACGTGTGATAAAAATTAATCGGAAGATATTCTGCACTGGTGGTCGTTTAAAATGTTACCATTTTATCGCATTCCATAGTCAATTGAGTCAGTTCTTTCATTGTGCTCAATTCAGAACCTTCTACAAGTTTCAATTCTTTAAGACCCCGGGCTTCTGCACATGATCCGCAAAGTTTTACCTTACCATTTTTCAATATAACTGCTCTTACCATCCTTTCGATATTATAATATCCATTCGGAGTATTCTGGTTTGGTAATGCACAGGTTACTGCGTCAGCCATAAGAAACACACACAAATCAGTGTTTTCATAATCTTTCTGAATTTGCATAGCCAATCGTAAAGCATTATATGCCTTCTCTGTCCCGTAAGGAGCATCATTCACCAGTATTAATACCTTTTTCATTTCATCCGTATTATGTTAATCAATCATGCTTAGTTATTCTGTTATAGATTCCCCGGTTTAAAATGTCAAAACAGTTTTATTTTTCCGGACAATCTCATAAAGGTCTTTCAGGGAAGAGAATTTGCATACCTGAGGTTCATTATTATTTCTGGCTTTTAAGCACGTACCGCATCCAAGTATTGTACCTCCGCTATCTAAAAAAGTATCAGTCTGTTCCTTAATGTTCTTTTCTGATTTTACCAGGTTATCCAACTCTACACCTTTACCAAGTAAAAAAATGCTTACTGTGTCGCCCTGTTTTTTCGAATAATTGGCAAAACGGAATGCATTCCATACCGTTTCTACATCGTTTGAATAAATAATAATACCAATACTTGTTGATTTTGAAGTAGTGGATGCAGGATTCCTACTTTGTGTTAGAATAGTAATAGCGATTAACCCCAGTAAAACTGTAAGTATTAAATATGATTTTTTCATAGTATGAGATTTTTAGCAATATAGCATGTTTTTGCTATTTTGTTTCGCAAGGAACTCAACAACTACATTGCTTTCCTTTCGCTTTTTCAAAGGCTTCCTTACCCTCCGATATGGAAAAGTAAATGAGACCAGCAGCACCGATAACATCAGCATACGCAAAGCCTGTTAGTTCGTAAACAAGACTTGATGTAAGAAGTACCAATGACATATATACGCAAATCTTGGTGCAATTGGCGTCTGCAATTATGGGTTCGGAATTTAGTTTTCTGCCAGTTCTCTTTTTTGCATTCATCAACCAAACCATTACTGCAATTGAGACCAATGATATTATAACCCCCCAAATTGTGGTTTCGGGTTTGTGATGGTTGATAAGATTTAAAACTATCCCTGCAAATAAACCGGCGGATAAAAGATAAAATGCTATGCCTGTAATTTTTAACGCTTTTATTTCGAATATACCCTTTGGACTGTCCGGATATTGTCTGATTCGTACTATCATTATTGCAATACCAATCCCCGACATTACTTCAATAAAACTATCTGCACCAAAACCAAATAAGGTGAGGGTTTCATCTTCATAACCTAAAATCATTGATACTATCCCTTCGATAATGTTGTAAAAGATAGTGAACAAGCTTAATTGGTAAGCAAGTTTATAAGGTCTGTTTTCTTTTAATTCCATGGTTAAGAACAATTAGCTACTTCTTAACACTTAAAGAATGGTTTCGTTCAATCCAACGTATATAATCAGAAATACAGTTTAGGTTGATGATTTTTATTGTGACAATAATACGGGACTGAAGAAGGGTCTCAGTTATAAACGACTTATTACCACCTGCAATTTATCAGTCACCTCTTTTGCAATTCCGGTCAAGGCTGGGTTTTGTATGGCCATCATGGAGGCAATGGGATTTACAGCAGCTACTTCAATGTTGGTTTCCGAAAGTTCCTGTAAAATTACATTACAGGGCAACATGGTACCTATTTTATCCTCGACCTGTAATGCTTTATATGCATAAGCAGGGTTACATGCTCCGAGTATAGTGTATTTCTTAAAATCGACATCAAGTTTTTCTTTGAGTTTTTCATGCATCCGGATTTCAGAAATTATCCCAAAACCTTCAGATTTCAGGACCTCTGTGACTCGAATTATAGCTTCATCAAATGAGAGGCTGATTGTCTTGCTGAAATAGTATTCCATACTTTTGAATTAATTAAATTAATATTCCTACAAGTTTCAAAAAATTATTGGATCTGAACCAAAAGTTATAGTTTCATATTAAACAATAATATATCTGTCACAAATGTAGATAGAATTACAGGCAACGGTTTGCGGGTACTTGCACCACCTGATGTAAGCATAACCATGGTAACGGACCAGACATAGCCAGGAATGTTGTTAAAGTGACCATTATCTTATCTAATCTATTGTAGATTCATCTGGCAATTAAACGCTTACAATATATTGTAACGACAATAAAGCAGATTCTCTTCGGGGTATTCATAATTTAACGTTATGGGAATTCCAGCTTCTGGAGTTATTATATCCGATCTTCTGTTTACTTCTCAATCCGATGATAGTACGAGCAGCAAAAGCATTAAGTTCCGTGAGCGTACTAAGTAACAGTTTAAGGCTAAAAATGTTTTTTTCATAGCCGAGCGTATACTAACCCGTTTACTCAAGTATTTAATTTGCATTTTAAAATCAAATGTCTGTCCGATATGAATATGTCGGTTACTTATATCTGATAAATTTTCAATTCAAAAATATGCCAGACACACAATTAATCAAATAAAAAGGATCGAAATAAATACTCCTGTCAAGGACGGACCTGCTTTTATCGGATTAAATTTTGCTTTTTTATCCATTTAAGATCAACAAGAGTACTAATATTAATGTAAACAGATTCTCTAGTATTTCCTCACCTGAACTCTTCCTGTCCATCCGAATACTTTGCAAATCTTCCCATTTCGCGCTGATGAATATTATCGAATCTTTTCCATGGCCAGCCACCAAATTGGGTTTTGCGATAATCAGAGAATGCCTGCTGTATTTCTGCGGCGGTGTTCATAACAAAGGGTCCATGTTGAACTACAGGTTCGCTAATTGGGCATCCCTGAAGCAAAAGGAGAAATGCATTTTCATTTCCATTTTCTACAATTACGGGTTGGTCGGCCAGTAATTCAACGGCATTATTTGGTTTAACATTAATTCCGGCAATATTTATTTCAGCACCCCTGTAAAAATAAAGAGTCCGGTTTATTTCGAGAGAAGAAGTCGGGATAGTCCAGAAACCGTTGGCCTCAATTTCCAACAGCCAAATTCCAACCTCATTTGCCGGATCAGCTGCCCATGAATCAGGTGCAGGAGGTTGTGCGGTTATGTCTCCTATCTTTCCCGCTATAATGGTAGCTTTGGTCAATTTCCCAAACTTATCTAGCTCTTTATACACAGGAATATCTTCTTCCCATAACATTTTATAAAAAGGCTTTGAAAATTTACGTAATTGAGGAAGATTAAGCCATATCTGAAAAAGTTCCAATGGATTCGGCTTATCCTGGTTGAGAAGAGGGAACATTTCGGAATGTTGCATACCGGCACCTGCAGTCATCCATTGTACATCACCATTACCATACCTTCCCGATGCACCGAATGAATCCGAATGGTCAATAAAACCATTCAATACAACGGTAACAGTCTCAAACCCCCTGTGCGGATGTGCAGGGAAACCCGGTACGGTTTCTCCATGGTACATGCGCCAACCATCCTTTGAGGTAAAATCTTGTCCAAGGTGTCTCCCTTCCAGTGAAGCCGCAGGGCCCTGCTGATCATTTCCAGCCGGGTAATTATCAAAGTGGTGTACGCAAAACAAAAAAGGATCGTTGGTCTCCCAGACGAAACCTAATGGTTTAATATTGATAATTAATTTGTTGTACATTTTTTTATTTTAAATTATAATGATTATCTGCTTTTTTATATAAAATCGAGATAGATATCTTGAAAGAATCAAAATTACGAAGAAAATTTGAACCAAAGGTCTGAAAGGTCAGGAGGCGTATTTTTCTCGTCAAATTGACTAAAATTGATTCCAATAGGTCAAAAATCACATTTCCGGGTCACGATAATTAATAAAACCGTCCGAGTTATAAGGCGTTTTATTGAAGATTTCTAATGTGATATGCATTTGCAGGTCATGATAATGCCATTATTAGCCAAATAGTCTTATTCCAAATTTATAGTTGCATTCAATGATTCTGAGAATCTTGTTGCTTTTCTTCAGCTTTTAATGGTGTATTCATCCAAAATCTTCCTGAATTGTCAGAGAGGGAAATACAGTTCTGTTCAAGGGGCGAAGACAGTATAAAACAATTATTCTGAAATTCCAGTGGCTTATTATATTCCTGCACAAAAAGTTCCCTGAACTGACGAAATTCAAGATCTTTTCTTTTGTTAAGGATATTGCCATTAATATCTTTCAGGGTTTTAATACTTATATTACAGGAATCAAGTTCTTTTTTCTTGAATTTGTCATCTCTCACGGTTATGTACAAGTTGGGGCCGTCAACTTTAATCCTTGTGATCTTCGCTTTTCTTTTGCCGATGGTCATGTTGTAATTTCCCATTCTGCCTCCCGATACAGGATCGATCTTTCTGTTGAAAAAAGTTATAATTGTCATATCGGGGAAAGGATAATCAGCATAAGGGCCATTAAAATGCCTCCATTCTGATTTCACAACTTTAAAGAAATCATTGTCACTCGAATCAGGTACAGTGAATGAATTATTGAAAGATATGTATTTAAGACACATCCTGGAATTAACTGCTGGCTCATGCCCATATTCAATCTCAATATTGAAAATCTCCTTATTCTTTTTTTCTGAATTTAAAAATGAAGCTGAATACTCAAGTTTGTGTATCGAATAATCATCGGGCTGAATGAATATTGCACCTTTTGCCAAGATTGTATCTCCTGTGATCTGTCGTTTTGCGGTGAAGTCGATCTTATATAATAAAGTCCTTCCATCATAAATTCCGATTGGATTTGAAAACCTGTGATTTCTGATAAAATCCTGTGTCAGAGTTTCAATAAATGAAAATGATCTTTTATCGAAATTTCTGATTGCATCGTGAACCAGCAATATAAAAAGCTCATTGCCGTATTGATCACCAACTATTGCATGGGGTATTCTTTTAAACCACGCATCAGAATGATCCGTTTCCGGAAGATCATAATAGGGAGTTATATTCATTCTCACGAAATCCATATTCTTTTTGAAATCGAGCAATCTGTAACTGTTTGAATCTGAGGTATAGGCAAAGCTTTTATCCAGAGTCTGGATGATCGCCTCGTTCAGGTTAAGATAATTACTGCTGTCCTTCTGATAATCCCGGTAATAGGATACATAACTGAACGGTATAGCCGGATTATTTTTCTTAATATTTCTGAGCGCCCTGGCTATTATAATTTCCGGGCTGAGTCTTTTTTTTCTGGCAATTATCCTGACCTCATTAAGACCATAGATATTGGGTACGAGCTTTAGATTGTTCACTCCAGATGTTTTCAGAACACTAAAAGCTACTGAAAGCCAGTGAAATCCAATACTGGACACGATCAGACTGTCGGATTGAAATCCGGGATTGTTTAAAATTCTGAAATCACCTTCAGCATTTGAAATGACGCCAACCTGAGAATTTTTAAGACGTACTGTTGCGTAAGGTACAGGTTCGGATGTTTTAGAATTAATCACTTTCCCTCTGATATAATCAAGCTGCTGACAATAAATTACAGGATGACTAATCGAAAATAGTAAACCGATAAAGATTAAGTGTCTTATCATCTGTTTTCAATTTAAGTAGTGTCTCGTTCTAGAATAAGGTTACACTTTTAAGTGTGACTTGAATTGTTTCAGGGTCTTGGTCAAAGTTTTATTTACAAAAAGTGTACCAGCATTTCGTGAATATTCACGGTTGAAAAGTTCTGGTTCATGAAAAATTGCCTTGACGGTACCAAGTCCCGATAAGTGGACGATAGCTGTCTGGTCACGATGAAGCTGTCAAGATGAGTTAGCAAAAACCATAACACACGAGCGTCTGCCTGCCGGCAGGCAGGTTAATTAAACCGTCCGAGTAGCAGCTGTTTTTTTTTGTCAATCAGCAAAATTCTATTAATAATGTAATCTAATCAAGACAATATGTAATTTATATTTGCTTATATGTAATGCATACATTACATTTGTTGAATAATTTAAATCTATAAAATATGGAAACAAGGCTTCTTTTACCAAACAAATTTAAATTGATTGGATGGATTCTACTAGTTCCATCAGCAATTCTTGGGATTATCCAAATATTCTATCTTGCTGGATCTGGATTGAAATTACTCGATGCTACGATGTTTACAATCTATTCCGGTAGTTTTGCTCCGTGGGGTGGTTCATCTATTATTTTTGGCTTTGATAAGGTCAATCTTACAGGTACAATTATTGGTATTCTCTTTATTTTGGGAGCTGTCATGGTAGCATTTGCAAAAGAGAAACATGAAGATGAATTCATTGCTAAAATCAGATTAGAATCATTCTTATGGGCAACTTATATTAACTACGCAATCCTCTTATTCTCTTTTCTATTTTTCTATGGAATAGGGTTTATGTATGTGATGATATTTAATATGTTCACAATCATAATTTTATTTATCGTCCGGTTCAATTATATCTTATATAGGTCTACAAAACAATTACAGTATGAAAAATAGTCTTAAAGTTGAGAGAGCTATCAAAGATATAACTCAAGAGGAACTAGCTAAAATCATAGGAGTATCAAGGCAAGCTATTAATTCTATTGAACTTGGTAAATATGTACCGTCAACGATCTTTTCACTTAAACTCTCAAGATATTTTGAGAAGTCGGTCAATGATATTTTTAGACTTGAGGAAACGGATTAATCTGCGTGAGAAATTAGTCAAGCGATTTTAAGTTTGCCAGGTGCGTGTACATTGGCTACTAACAGCGTAGGTGGCACAAGATTTAATACGTAGGTCAAATCCTTCTCTAATAGAAGTTTGGATGCCAAGACAAAATTGTCCGGGTTTCAAAAGGCAACCGAGGATCGACCATAATTTCCTTTGCGAAGCAACCTGAAATTCTAATTCGATCCGAGCTCGGCGAAGCCAACCGGAGATCCCGCAAAGCGGGAGCCGAACTCATCGAATCCAGCGCAAGCAGGATGAGATAATTAATCAAACCGTCCGAGTTATGTCGTCGTAGCAATTTTTCCCAATTCAAGCACTTAGCATGTTTTTCAGATAAATTATTATCTTGCATATATTCAATAGACTTAGGCATAATTAAAAACTATGAAAGAATATTCGCAACTTCAGAAGATATTTTATATATTGCTGATCTTCATTATGTTGTCACAATTTTCAGGTTGCATAGGTTTCAAAAATATCTCAAGAAATGAACTTCCATCATTTCAATCCAGCAACTATCATTATACAATCCATTGTAAAAATTCAAAGTACCCGATCGAGAGTGCTATAATCTCAAATGGGATATTATCAGGCAAGGTTGATTTCAAACATTCATATCGAAGAAATTCGATTCAAGTATATGTCTCTTCCGACACAGTTATAAAGATTAATAAGGGAAATATACTAAGTATACCTCTCGAAAGTGTTACAAAAGTTAAAAAGTCAAAATTTGCCGTAGGAAGAACTATCTCAGTTGTTATTGGAAGTTCATTCACTTTAATGGTGCTGCTTACCGTTGAAATGTTTTTACAGTTAAAACATTATTAATATTAAGTGATAAAAAATTTAAGAATATTCAAACTATTTTTGTTGATTTTTTTATAATAGGTACAAAAGTAGTCATTAGCCGGGGCAATAAACTTTCTTGAAGTCGTTAGGTGGCGTAGCTTTTTAAAGTCCTGGTAAACGGAACAAAACCAGACTTGAGAGGGAAGGCAAAACGTGCAGATGATGCTCATGAGCACGTTTTGCATATTTCCACCGTCCGAGTTAGCACAAGTATTATTTTATTTTTGTCTAGGTCCTAGATGTGCGTGTATTTTTCAACCAGCTTAAAATATTGGCAATCAACCTGGAATTAATCCCAGAATCGGTAAACTATATTACTTGAACTCAATGTTTATTTCCAGAATCTCCGAGACACTTCCTGTGCGAACAGGGATACTCAGATCCTGGTATCCAGGCAATATTGCATCCTGAACGCCGCAGGATACAAAAAGATGTGTATTATTGGTTTTTTTATAACCCCATGCAATATCGTATACTGCATTAGTAACATAATTAAGTGGCCAAATTTGCCCGTTATGTGTATGCCCTGATAATTGAACATCTATATTGTTTCTGTTATCTACTTCGAGACAATACGGCGCATGATCAAGTAGTATTACAGGAAGATCTTTTGTCCTTAACATTAATAGCGAATCGATCGGTCTTTTTTCATTATTACCTCGGTATTTTAGTCCGATAATAAAAATCTTGTTTCCCAGATCTATCAGCGAATCTGACAGCATCGTAATGCCTAAGCGCTTATTAAAATCGATTTTATCTGCCACACTGGGCCCTGGTAAATCATGGTTTCCTCTCACTGCATATATGCCATTTAATGATTTTATATCTTTCAATATTTCAATAAATTCATTAAGTTTTACCTCGTTCGTATTTCCATAGGTTTCTACAATATCTCCCGGCATAAAAATGATGTCAGGTTTTTCCAAACGAACTTTACTAACAAGCTTTTTCAGGAAGGTGGTGCTTGTTAAGTTTTTTAAATGAAGATCGGAAACACTTATAACTTTAAGAGAATTAAGGGTGGAGGATTTTTTTGGTAACGTTATATAATATTTGTTAATAACCGGATTGTTATTGATATGAGTCCCAATTACTAAAATGCTAATTCCATAGACGAGAGTAAAAAATATTGTAGCAAGTACTAAGGTTTTGTTCTTAAGAATATTATCAGGTACAATCTTTATTAATCTGTTAATTAACAATAGGATATGCAGACCAAGAATTAAAAGGAATACATAAAACACAAAAATCGCATAATAGCCAATGACTAAATTCAAATAAGTAAAAGATAGTAATTTTAGGTTCCCATAGACATAAATTATATGCCCGGTTGCATCTATTAATGGCAAAAGGCATGCAAGAATAACGATAGATACTAGTAAAGTTTTTGCAATTTTGATGTTCCCAAATACCTTATGGATTAAATTATAGAAATAAATATGTGTAAACAGGTAGAACAACAGAGCGGAGAAGATATATAAATTAAATGTCGCAATTGTGAGTAAATAGATGAAGCTAATAATTATTACA
>Ga0302284_1000842_pt1 | contig 13925 bp, 14 predicted proteins | sample III_Fen_E2_1_FD_198760 | JGI IMG/M metagenome (GOLD analysis project Ga0302284, IMG submission 198760) | Peat permafrost microbial communities from Stordalen Mire near Abisko, Sweden - III_Fen_E2_1 | ecosystem: Environmental > Terrestrial > Soil > Wetlands > Permafrost | place: Sweden: Abisko...
GCATTTCAGAAAGACGTGTCTATAGATTGATAGCGGGTCAGAGAGAACTTCCTGAATTTTTGGTTGCAAATCCGGGATTAAACAGTGGCTTTATGATTCCTCAATATACTGCAGCATCAATTGTCAGCCAGAACAAGCAGTTATGTACTCCCTCTTCAGTAGATTCAATACCTTCCTCGAACGAACAGGAAGATCATGTGAGTATGGGTGCAAACGGAGCAACAAAATTACTGCGTGTAGCTGAAAATCTTGAAAAAATATTGGCGATTGAACTCTTTACAGCAGTTCAGGCCCTTGAATTCAGAAGACCGCTAAGGTCATCGGAACTGCTTGAAGATCTGGTAAAATCATTCAGGGAATCTGTGCCCTTTATTAATAATGATAAAGTTATGTATTCTGAAATAGAAAAATCTGTTGACTTTCTGAAGACCTACAACTGGCGAAGGATAATAGAGTAATTTCAGAAATTTCTTCCCGGTCTTAACCTCTGCTGTTGCTTCGCAGTCTGTAACTCATTAAGAAGTTGTATCTTATATTGATTTTCAGCCTGATAATACATGATAACTTTTGCCGGAGGAAGTACTTCCTTGAGCTTTTTGTGGAACACGACTGCAAGGTTTGATTCCTGTACCAGACAATCAACATATTTATCACCCATTTCTTCAAGCTGTTTATCGCTTAAAGTGCTTTCATTCAGATTAAAGTTCCTGTTAAGTTTCAGTTTTTCTATTTGTATCTGATTCCTCTGGGTTTGATAATCATTATATACAGGCCAGAATTTTTCTGCTTCCTGAGAGGTCAGATTAAGTTTTTTTGTAAAAAATCCGATTTTATAATTATTCAGTTTTTCCAGATTTGTATTCTGGGCCGCAGTCTTGATTACCGGCATTGTCAACATTATCAACAAAATAAATACTACTTTTTTCATAGCCTTGAACTTAAAGTTGTTCATATATATCGTTTAATTCTATATTTTCAAACAAAAGATAGTCAATTATATCTTTCTTGCTTACATCTGGTCCTGCCTCCGCAGGAATAAATGCCGACGACTCTTCTTCAAGTGAAGATATATCTATATCATTAATAAATGAATCGGGATTTATTTCACTCAGAACCTCAGATACCTGGGATTTTTTATTATCTGGAATTAATAGTTTAATCGCAGTATAGCTTATAAGAATAATTCCGGCAACTGAGGCTGCAATAAGCAGGCTGGTCCTGAATTTGTTATAGAAGCTTACCTTTCTGACTTGCTCATCAAAACCAGAGGTAGCAGAAATTATTTTTCTATTTACCTCTTCAAAGTAGTTATCAGGTACTTTAAATGGAATCTTTTCAGGTATTTCACTTAACTTATTCATCTTTAACTTAGATATATATTGCCATCAAAGGTTTAATCGTCCGTAAGTATTCTTTCAATTTTTTTTACTGCATGATGGTAAGATGCTTTCAATGCACCTTCAGAAGTCTTTAATATTTTGCTCATCTCATCATAGGTCATCTCATCAAAATACTTCAGGTTAAAAACAATGCGTTGTTTTTCCGGAAGCGTCAGGATAGCATTATGGAGCTTAAAGAGCGCTTCGTCGCCATCAAACCATGTACTTCCTTCCCGTGAACTCGCAAAATAACTTTCTAATTCGTCAATAGATACTGATGCGTTTCTTTTTCTTTTATTTATCAGTGTCAATGCTTCATTTGTGGCAATTGTATAAAGCCAGGTATATAACGAGCTTTCACTTCTGAAATTCCCTATGCTCTTCCATACATTAATAAAAGTGTTCTGAAGTGCATCATCAGCATCCTCGTGAAGGATCACCAACCTGCGGATATGCCAGTAGAGTTTCTGGCTGTATTTTTCAACAAGCAGCCGGAAACCCTTATTCAGATCTGTCTTTATTAAATCAGATATATTATCGTCAGAGTTATTATTACTCAATTTCAATTTGCGTTTTCTTCTTTGATAGAAAAAACCAGTAAAGGTTTAAAGATAGCAAGAAAAGTTTGGAGTGAGCTAACGTTTGAAGTGCCTAAAGTTTAAGAATATGAAAGATAATCTAGTAATAATAATTACTAACCATCTAGACACTCCACCTACTTTAAACACTCCAGGCACTCTAGGCACTTTAGTCACTCTAGTCACTCTAGGCACTCCTCTCTTGATATATCCCCCAAATTATGATAAATTTGCTCCCTGACAATTTAATCCGGATAACTGATGGCTCTTCATTGTGGAATAATTGGGATAACCAATGTTGGCAAAACAACAATTTTTAACTGTATCTCCAATACCAAAGGGGAAACCAATGCTTTTGCATTCAGTGCAACCAAGTCAAATATGGGAGTTGTCCAGGTTCCTGACCCCAGACTTTATGAGCTTGAAAAACACCAGGTTACCGACAGAATTGTTCATACAACGGTAGAGATAGTCGATATCCCCGGCTTGGCAAAAGGTTCCAATAAAGGAGAAGGGGTCGGAAATAAATTCCTTGGCGATATAAGAAACACCGATGCGCTTATTCATGTTTTGCGATGCTTTGATAATGAGGCACTTCCGCATATTGATGGTTCAGTTGATCCTGTTCGTGATCTTGAGACAATCGATCTTGAATTACAGGTAAAGGATCTTGAGTCAGTTGAAAAAAAAATTGAACGCCTGGGACGGGCTGCCAAAGCTGGTGACAAAGATGCTAAACATGGAGCTGAAATTTTGAATCTCTATCGTCAGCATTTTGAAGAATTTAAAAATGCAAGAACTCTTGAAGTAAAGGAAGAAGACAAAAAATATGTTGATGATCTCTTTCTTCTTACCATGAAACCAGTAATATATGTCTGCAATGTTGATGAAAAATCTGCTATAGCAGGAAATAGGTATGTAGACAAAGTAAAGGAATACTTTAAGGGAAGAGATGTTGAAATTCTGGTAATAGCCGGTGCCATTGAAGCTGAAATTGCAGAACTCGAGAATACTGAAGACCGGATGGCATTTCTCAAGGACGCCGGACTGACAGAGCCCGGGGTCGATAAACTGGTTAGAGCCGCATACAAGATGCTGAATCTTCAAACATTCTTCACAGTAGGTGAAATGGAAATCAGGGCATGGACCATAAAAACCGGAATGACTGCACCTAATGCTGCCGGAGTTATTCACAGCGACCTTGAGAGAGGATTTATAAGAGCTGAAGTAATGAAATACAGTGATTTTGTTTCTCTTGGTTCAGAACATGCGTGTAAAAATGCAGGGAAATTCTATATTGAAGGCAAAAATTATATTGTTGAAGACGGTGATATCCTGCACATAAGATTCAACGTATAGGGTCCTTATGGGAAGACGGCTTCTGATATTATTGTCGCTATCTGGTCTTCTTTCGCTCAGATGTTTTTCCCAGATCTCTGGTCAGGATGATGCCCTGCGCCTGATTGTCAGTCAATACAGACAGGCAGAGGTAACACTGCCGGCTGCTGACAGAAAATCGATTGATATACTTTCAATTAATGTTTCAATATTATCTGTGAAGGACAATGAGGTAAGAATAAGTCTTTCACCTCTGACTGTTGAATGGTTTATCAGACAACAGTATAATTACCGGATTCTAGAAAAAAATAACCCCGCAGGTATTATTTATGCCCGGAGTTTAGCCGGTGCTTTGCAATGGGATGAATATCCGACATATCCCCAGTACGATTCTATTATGCAAAGTTTTGCAACACGTTACCCTTCATTATGCCGCCTCGATACAATTGGAACGAGTGTCAATGGCAAATTGGTTCTTGCTCTAAAAATCTCAGATAATGCAGGGACTGATGAAGATGAGCCTAAAGTTTTTTATTCTTCAACAATGCATGGTGATGAAACAGGCGGTTTTGTACTCATGCTTCATTTCGCCGATTATCTTTTGAAAAATTATCTGGTTGACAGCAGGGTTAAAAACCTGGTTGATAACCTTGAGATCTGGATAAATCCTCTTGCAAACCCTGATGGCACCTATCAGGGCGGAGACATAGTCAGTACTCCTACACGTTTCAACGCAAATGGTTATGATCTCAACAGAAATTTTCCCGACCCTCTTGATCCCAATACCGTTAAACAGAAAGAGACACTGGATATGATGAAATTTATGAGGAAACATAAATTTTGTCTTTCTGCAAATTTCCATTCAGGTGAGGAAGTTGTCAACTATCCCTGGGACAGATGGCTCTCAAAATTACATGCAGATGATTCCTGGTTTCATGCCATAAGCAGATCTTATGCCGATACAGCACATGTCTATGCCGGTTCCCAGTATATGAATTTTCTGGATGATGGCGTTACTCGGGGGGCTGTCTGGTATTTAGTTTATGGCGGGAGACAGGATTATATTACCTGGGAGCTGCATGGGAGAGAGGTCACAATTGAGATTGATAATCAGTACATTACTCCTGCCGCCCAACTAGCAACTCTCTGGCAGAATAACTGGCACTCTTTGATTGGTTACCTCGAAAATGCTTTATATGGTATTCATGGATTAGTCCGCAATAAGACTTCCCTCATTCCGGTGGCGGCAAAAGTTTTTATTAATGGCTACGATAAAGACAGCTCACAGGTTTATTGCGATACACTTACCGGGAGTTTTGTGCGATTTCTTGAACCAGGATCGTGGAACCTTACATTTACTGCTAAAGGTTATATGCCGGTGCTGATCAGCAATGTGAATGTAACTTCCGGGCAACGAACCGATCTGATTGTTGATATGGTGCCCTTTCCGGATAGTGTTGACTATCCAAATTCTTCAAATTCATTGCTGCTATTCCCTAATCCTGCAACGAATAATCTGAATGCAATACTTCCCGACACGATTGCCGGAAATATAAATGTGAGAATAATTAATCAAACAGGTACTCTGATATCGGATTACAGTACTCAAGCTATAAAGAGTGTTCCCATAATAATAGATATAAAAACTTTATCTTCAGGTATTTACACTGTTGTCATTTCGAATTATAACAGGAGTCACATTTCAATTGGAAGGTTTGTGGTGATTAAATAAACATCTTCATTTGCTTCTCTGATTAAATCAAGTATTTTTGCACCTTGCCTTAAGGAATAATAACCTTGAATAAGGTAAAAATTGTTTAAACCGACGTTTATTTTAAGAATAAGGAATAGATTATGAAAAGATATTCAACGCTTATTTTATCGTTTTTGATTTTTGTTAAATTGTCGGGGCAGGGAGCCTATCTTCCCCCCGACAAACCCCGGCTTGTAGTAAGTATTGTCATTGAGTCGCTTAAGTATGATCAGCTCGAGAAATTTCGAGACAAGTTAGGTGAGAATGGAATAAAAAGACTCATTAACGAGGGGACATACTTTAAAAATGCCTCATATGAGTACATGCTCACACAATCTGCTCCCGGTCATGCAACAATCTCAACAGGTGCTGAGCCTTCATTTCATGGAATTACTTCTGATGACTGGTATGTTCCTCTTAAGAATGAATTGATAAATTGTACCAAAGATGTTACGGTTAATTCAGTTGGCGGAAGTTTTGAATCAGGGTTGCATTCTCCTCTTAACTTACTTGTTTCAACCTTTTCCGATGAGCTTAAAATGGCTACAAATAAGAGCTCAAAAGTATTCGGAGTTGGCTTGAGGGAAAGTTCTGCAATATTCTCAGCGGGTCATTCAGCAAACGCAGCTTACTGGTTTGATAATAGGACCGGAACCTGGATGTCGAGTACATATTATATAAATTCACTTCCCCCCTGGGTAAATGATTTTAATGCAATGAAATATTCAGATACTTATCTTAATTCTACATGGAATTTGTTAAGATCCGCAAAAGATTATGCTGATTGCCTCCCTGATTCAAACAAATTCGAATCAGGGTTTAACAATAGAAATTATTTCCCCTACGATCTTAAAAAAATCAGATCAAAAAACGATTACTCGTTGTTAAGAGAGACCCCTTTTGGCAATTCTCTTACTGCTGACTTTGCTATCAGACTCATTCAAAATGAAAAACTAGGCAAGGGTGAGAGTATAGATTATCTATCAATATGCTTTGCAGCAACAGACTATATCGGCCATAGGTTTGGCCCTTCATCGGTAGAAATGGGTGACGCTATTCTGAGGCTTGATGATGATATTAAAAATCTTATCACATATCTGAACGATAGCATAGGCAAGAAAAATGTTCTGATATGTTTTACTGCAGCTCATGGAATGTGTGAGATTCCTGCTGTTCTGGAACAAAACAAGATACCTTCAGGTTATTTTAAACAGAATCAGGCTCTTCAGCTGCTCAGGAGTTATCTGAACGCAGTGTATGGTGAAGGAAATTGGGTAAAAGGATATTCCGAGCGACAGATTTTTCTTAACAGGACTCTGATAGAGGATGCAAGGTTATCGCTTGATGACGTGCAAAAGAAAGTAGCCCGGTTTCTGGTTCAGTTTACAGGAGTGGAAGCGGCTTATCCTTATTCTGCTTTTGAGGCAAATGACTTCGGAAATGGGAATCTTAAAAGAATTATTAATAATTTCAGTCCCCAGAGATCAGGTGACGTAATTGTTATACTTAATCCGGGCTGGGTCGAACAATCAAGTGATTATGTTACAAACCATAACTCTCCATATGAGTATGATTCTCATGTTCCATTGATCTGGTATGGCTGGACAGTTAACAGGTCAACAGTAACACGTAAGGTGAATATGACTGATATAGCTGCTACCTTATCAATTCTGTGTAAAGTTCCATATCCGAATGCCTGTACGGGGGAGCCTATGTTTGAGTTGTTCAGGTAAGGTTAGGGGGGTTGATTCTGAACTGATCCCTAATCCTGCAAGCTTCAGATAATAATTCCGGATTCCTTTCACATCCATTACCCAGGACAATAAGATCAGCACCCGCATTGAAGATCTCTTCAATTTCCTGTTTTTTCTTTATTCCGCCACCCACTGCTAATGGAATCGATATATTTTGACTTACAGCCTTAATCAGGTTTATTGGAACAGGATCTGATGCACCGCTTCCTGCTTCAAGATATATCATTTTCATCCCAAGCATTTCACCTGCTATTGCAGTTGCTACAGCAATTTCGGGCTTATCGGATGGTATAGCTTCTGTCTGACTTATGTATTCAACCGAAGTCTTATTGCCGCAGCTTATGAGTATATATCCGACTGATACCAGTTTTTCTCTTGCATTTTTAAGATACGGAGCTGCAACTACATGGTTGCCAATGAGAAGTTCAGAATTGCGTCCGGAAATAAGAGAAAGAAGCAGTATTATGTCTGTATTAAGAGTAAGCTGGAGAAGATTTCCCGGGAATAGAACCACTGGAATTGAAGAAAGCTTTCTGATATCATCTATCAGAATGTCAATGCTGTTGAAGGTAAGACTTCCGCCTGCGAATAAGTAATCAGTCTTGTTTTCATTTGCTGTTCTGACGATATTTTGCAGCGATTCCCCTTTTGCTTTATCAGGGTCCAGAAGCAAAGCAATGCTCTTTTTGCGTGGGAAATTAGATGTTTTCATTATTTCATTTATTCTGTCTATTACCCCCTTCCCAGCCTTTCCCCCTTGGGGGAAAATGAAAGGGGGTTTAAATTAACAACAGGAAAGATAGTTACCTAAATTAATTAATATCGAATTCACTTTGGGAAAATATATTTATTAGTTGACTTATTTTTTCTCTTCAGTCTGAACTGGTTCCTTTTGATATAGCTCCCAATTCTTCTTTGTCCATACGATGGCATAATTATCGTATTTTGAATAATAGAGATCAAATGACTCATTAATTTTATTCGTGCGAACATGGCCTTTAATCTCTCCTGATTCACCAACTTCAAATGGATCAATTGTAATATTGTTCCTGATGCTTATTCCTTCTTTATCGCATATTTTGTAAAGCGCTTCCTTGGCGCACCAGTGAATGTAAAGATGATATCTTCGTTCATCAATCTCTTTCGTGACTTTTTCCTTCCTGTTAATAAACTTGAAAGCAAATGCGGCAATGTTCGTGCTCATAAATTCCAGGTCTAATCCAACTTTCTCATTTGTGCTAAGAAGAATTGCGGTAAGTTTATGCGAATGTGAAATGCTGATAAACCTTGATCCATCTTTTAGAAATGGCTTGTTATTTTTATTATAAACGATTTTAGCCTCACTTCCTATTAATTCACAAAGTAATGCCCTGACACTTAAAAATTCAAGTTTCCTGGAATTACTGCTAAATCCTTTATATTTCTTTTTTTCGTCGCTATCCAGTAAAACAAGATCCAAAAGAGTATTCTGATCTTCTTCAATTTTCCAGACCCCCAGGATGGAGAACTCATTCAGATAATGTTTTGTTATACAGCCCATTGGTAGCTTTCAGGTATTTTTATTTCCACTTAAGTGTTTCGATCAGATGCACAATATCGCTCCGGAAAAAATTAATTACAGGTTCCAGTGAATCTGCATTTGGTTCAGAAGAAAAATAGAGTGATCCTCTGAGGTAGTGACTGATGCTGTCAGTAACATAGAACTCAACTGCTGATGCGGTATTCCCTTTTAAATCATAAAGAATGCCATAGACCTTATTATCGTGGTTACTATAGATCTGTTCATTAATTGCATCGGCTTTTGAAACATGGTATTTTACATTAATATCATAGCTCTGATCGAGAAGACTGTCCAGATCATTATGAACAGTTTTATATGTTAGATAAATTTTGGCTTTATAAGATGGGAATTCAATATTAAACCATCCGTTGGCAGAACCATGTTCGCCTTGAGATGAGAGGTGTCCGTATGCAGGATACTCAAATGAGACGGGGAAATTCATTTGTTTATCTGCCTGGCCATTAAACAAGACATATTGACGTGCAGGCAGATCTATTCTGAAATGGCCTCTGGGCTTTGGCACGGCCATTTGCCTGCAGCCGTAGAAAGCACCAGCTAAAACCAAAATTACCAAGATTCTAGTCCTCCTTATTATCACTTTGATTTGTATTAATTTCGACCCGGATTTCCTTAATCCGTCTTCTGTCTGCTGATTCTATTTTGAAAATAAAGTTGCTGTATCTAATTATCTGATCCTTCTGGGGAATTTCTCCTGTAAGTTCAAGGATTAGCCCTGACAGTGTATCCGATTCGCCTCTGACATCGTTAAATATATCTTCCTCGATATCCACTACTTTGCAGAAATCGTTCAATAATATCTTAGCTTCAAATATATAAGTCTTTTCATCCAGTTTGCGATACAATAACTGCTCATCATCACTTTCGTCGGTTATTTCTCCGACAATTTCCTCCAGAATATCTTCAAGTGTAACTATGCCCGAAGTGCCTCCGTATTCATCAATAACAACTGCCATATGCATCTTCTTTGTTTGAAATTCCTTTAGAAGATCATTAATCTTTTTTGTTTCAGGTACGAAGTATGGTGGTCTCAGAAGGGCCTGCCATTTGAAGCTGGAGGGATTATTTGTAAAAGGAAGAACATCTTTGGCATAAAGAATTCCCTTAACCGTATCAAACGAACCTGAATAAACAGGAATTCTTGAGAATCCCGAGCTGATGATAACAGGCACTATTATGTCAAATCCCGACCTGATATCAATCGCGGTCACATCAACCCGTGAGCACATTATAGCGCTAACATTGATATTTCCGAAATTGACGATACCTTTAAGTATTTTCTCATCCTCATCAAAGTCATCAGAAGTCATCTCAAGAGCATCTGAAAGGTCATCCATACTGATATTGGACCTTCTGCCACCTGTTCTTCTTTTTACAAATGCTGAAGAGAACATCAGAAGAAATGTAACAGGTTTGAATACCTTTTCAAGTAAAGTTAAGGGGAATGCCATAAACATAGCTATTACAATCCGGTTTCTTGAAGCATAGACCTTCGGCATTACTTCACCAAAAAAAAGTAATAAAAATGTAATAACTACGACATTTATTATGAATCCCAAAACCGGTGCAGCACTGAAATCGAAGATTTTTGAACTTAAAAAAGCCGCCAGTAATACTATTGCGATATTGATAGTGTTATTTGCGACCAGAATGGTACTCAACAGTTTTTCCGGATTGTTATGTAAATTAAGGACTGCTTTGGATTTATCGTCTCTTTCAGATTTAAATTTTTCAATCTCTTCAGGCCTGAAAGAGAAAAAGGCAACTTCAGAAGCTGAAACCATGGCTGACCCGATCAGAAGGATTATGATTATAAGGAAACCAACAACAATTTTATAATCAGGAGCATTGATGCCAATACCTGACAACAATATTATAAATGATAAAGGGTAATCAGTTTCCAATTTAGTTTCCGTTAATAAAACTATCTAAAAAGGGAGGTCATCTTCATTCTGAGAATCGGGCTTGCTGTCTGTTCCAAAATCATCAACCGGGGCATTTCCCTTGTCTGACCAATTTTTATTATTGCTGTTATCTGCAGATTGATAGGGGGAATGCGGTTCATTTACCTCTGAACCCGGGAAGTTTTTGTCGTGATGTTCTCCCTTTGCCGTATCTGTTTGAGCAGAAGATGAGAGAGGCGTCTGTTTTTTCTCAAGCAGAAGCAGAACATCAGCAAGTATTTCAGTAATATATTTATTTACACCATCTTTATCGACATATGACCGGGTTTTAATTTTCCCTACTATATAAATCTGGGAGCCCTTTTTAATGGTTTTTTCCGCAACTTCAGCCAGAGCCCGCCATAAAACAATATTATGCCATTCTGTTGAAGTTATTGTTTCGCCCTGTTGATTTGTAAAGGTCTCACTTGTTGCAAGGGGAAATGTCGCTTTAGCAACACCCTTGTCAAAATACCGGATTACGGGATCTTTTCCGACATTACCGACGAGTATAACTTTATTGATTGACATATAGTTATATATTTATTAATAATTCATTTTCCGGATTGTAAAGTTAATAAAAAAACCAGTACCTGCAATCCAGGTTCAGATTAATTGCTCAAAACCCAATCGGTCAACATTTTACTGATTAGACATCGGATTGTTTTCAGTTTGGAAGATTCGACTGATTATTGTCATCTTTATTCTATTTCACTGTATTTAAGGCATTAATAAAAGCTTAAAAAAAAAATTATTATGTAAGTGTTTCTATTTAAACAAATAATATTTTTATATTTGCACAGTTGAAAAAAACGAATACTCAAAATAATTTGTTGAATTTTAAACTTCACGAAAAATGACTAAAGCAGACATTGTTAACGAAATTGCCAAGAACACTGGTATTGAAAAGGTAACAGTACAGAAAACTGTAGAAGCCTTGATGGAAACTGTAAAAGATTCTATGGTAAAAGGTAGTAACGTTTATCTCAGGGGTTTTGGAAGCTTCATCGTAAAGAAAAGAGCTAAGAAAACTGCAAGGAATATATCCAAGAATACAACCATAATTATTCCTGCTCACAATATCCCAGCCTTTAAGCCGGCAAAATCTTTTATAACCAAAGTTAAATCACACGTAAAGAAATAATCCTCTATGCCAAGCGGTAAAAAAAGAAAAAGACATAAAATGGCCACTCACAAACGTAAAAAACGTTTGCGGAAGAACAGACATAAGAAGAAGTAGCAGATCAGTAAGTGGTCAGTCATTAAACATATTAAACCTAAAGATCTGATGGTCTTTAGGTTTATTGTATTAGTATATCGGATGTGGCGGACAATATATTAGCTCAGATTAATATAGTGAAGTGGTAAACAAGGATTTAATCATTGATGTTAGTGATTCCGAGGTTTCTTTAGCGTTGTTGGAAGACAAGCAGTTAATTGAGTTAAACAAGGAAAAACGTAATGTAAAATTTTCTGTCGGGGATGTCTATCTTGGAAAAGTAAAGAAGATTATGCCCGGGCTTAATGCTGCATTTATAAATGTAGGTTATGAAAGGGATGCTTTTCTTCATTACCTTGATCTTGGTGCCCAGTTCAGAACACAGAACAAGTACTATCTTTCCGCCCTTCAAAAACAAGGCAAAGTACCACCTGTTCATAAGTTCAAACCCGAACCTGATATTGATAAGGATGGCAAGATTACCGATGTTTTAGTGACTGGTCAGACAGTTCTCGTTCAGATAACAAAGGAACCCATTTCAACAAAAGGTCCAAGGCTTGCTTCCGAAATTTCACTTGCAGGAAGAAATCTTGTCTTAATGCCATATTCAGATAAGGTTTCTATATCTTCAAAAATTGAAAGCGTTGAAGAGAAAAGCCGTCTTAAAGCGCTGGTTCAGAGTATTAAACCCCGGAATTATGGAGTTATTGTCAGAACCGTTGCAGAAGGGAAAAAAGTTGCCGTATTGGATGCTGAGCTGAGAGAACTTGTCCAGAAATGGGAATCTGCTTTCTTAACTGTAAAAAAGGAGACAAAATCGCCCAAACTTTTTATCGGGGAAATGAATAGAACCTCGACTATTCTAAGGGATATGCTTAATGTTACATTCAACAGTATTCATATAAATGAACCCACAATTGCAGAAGATATACGGGCATATATTAGGGGAATTGCCCCTGAAAAAGAAAAAATAGTCAAATTATACAAAGGTACACTGCCAATATTTGACCATTTTGGAATTAATAAACAGATAAAAGGACTCTTCGGGAAAACAGTCTCTTTCAAACATGGTGCGTATCTCATCATTGAACATACTGAAGCGCTTCATGTAATTGATGTCAACAGCGGGAACAGATCAAGATCGGGAAACGATCAGGAATCAAATGCTCTTGAAGTTAATATGGAAGCTGCAACAGAAATTGCCCGGCAATTGAGGCTCAGGGATATGGGAGGTATTATTGTAGTCGATTTTATTGATATGCAATCTCAGGAGAATAAGCAACTGCTTTACGATAAGGTGAAGGAGACCATGGCTAATGACAGAACAAAACATAATATTCTCCCTCTTACAAAATTTGGGCTGATGCAGATAACCAGGCAGAGAGTAAGACCTGAGATGAATATTGTCACGAATGAAAAATGCCCTTCCTGTCATGGTTCAGGTGAAACAAAGCCTACAATCCTCTTTACTGATGAACTTGAGCGCTGTCTCTCTTTTATCGTTGACAAGATTAAAACCAAAAAGCTTATCCTGAATGTTCATCCATTTGTTGCCTCATATCTTACCAAAGGATTGATCCCCGTCTACAGAAGATGGAATTTTAAATACAAGATACGCCTTAAAATTCAGGCTGTCACTTCCTATCATATGCTTGAATATCATTTCTACGATCTCTTCAATAACGAGATAGATCTCGCCTGATCCATCAATATCCCAAGATTTCAAGTTATCATACTTATCAGGAGATTTATTACTTTTGTATTTATTCTTTTGCCCTGCAATCCCGCTTTGGCGGTACTCGTTCTCATTTTTAAGATAATTGAGTACGAACCCCAGGTGGCAGGTGGGTAAAAAAACCTTTCCGACCTTTATGGTTAATGGATTTTGGCATTTATTTATAATCAAGATTTGTAATGAGAAGACTTTTAATTTTTATATCGTTTTTAATTTTTGCACTAAGCGCCTCCGCTCAGATCTATGACCCTGTAACCTGGGATTTCAGTTATGAAAAGAAAGGAGACAAACAGTACGAGCTTATTTTTTCTGCTATTATTGAAAAGAATTCCCATATATATTCAATGGACATCCCTGCCGGAGGTCCGATACCAACATCTTTCAGAATTGACAGCCTTCCAGCTTTCAAAATTGATGGAGCCACATACGAAGTTACAAAGCCTGTTGAAGTCATGGACGACGCATTTGGCTTTAAGATCAGGACTTTCAGTAATAAGGCAGAATTCCGTCAGAAAATCAGGGCTGTGTCGTCTTCATTTACGGTCTCAGGAGCAGTGAACTATATGGCATGCAATAATGCCACTTGTTCTCCTCCCAAAGATGTTGATTTTTCAATCAAAATAGAAGATAAGCCCGAAACACAGGTC
>Ga0302284_1000848_pt1 | contig 13873 bp, 10 predicted proteins | sample III_Fen_E2_1_FD_198760 | JGI IMG/M metagenome (GOLD analysis project Ga0302284, IMG submission 198760) | Peat permafrost microbial communities from Stordalen Mire near Abisko, Sweden - III_Fen_E2_1 | ecosystem: Environmental > Terrestrial > Soil > Wetlands > Permafrost | place: Sweden: Abisko...
ATGAATTATAATCGTTAGACTAATAAAACATAGTAAAAAAATCTACTATTGAGCAATCCTTCTCAATAGAACAAGCGTTAAAACACCATCTAAACTCAGATAAAAAACTACTTGGAAATAGTTCTTTTCAATAAAGCCATATTCCATAGACTTCATTTCTTCCTATCAATACAATAATGAATCAAAATAACTCCATTGATGGTAATTAGTATTGTTTTACATGTAAGACTAACAGTTTGATTTTTGAAAAGATGAAAAAGATTTAGAGAAATCTTCCCGAGGTCTACGCAATCTTTCTTTAAAAGTAAAGCAAATTGTAGTCCAAAAAGGCACTACAACTTACAAAGTTGTTGCTGATATGCTCGTCGAAGAGCTTAGAGGAGAAGTTAGCGATCTAAATTCTGAAGAAATGGTAAAAAAAGTGATTTTAAAAAATTAGACTGACTTTTTTTAACTTGAAAAAAGACAAAAGATGAACAGAATATAAAACGAAGAGTCTATGATGCTTTGAATGTTCTAATCGCTGCTAATGTCATTGAGAAGAAAGGCAAATCAGTTTAATCTTGCCCAAAATCTATGTTAGATGGGAGATGTCTCAAAGCAGAGAACTGGAAGAATGTCAAATCCATAGAAGCATAAGTTTAACAAAAAAAGTACAATTTCATTAGATTTATTAACTTATTATTCATGAGCATATTTTGTTGATTTAAAGGTAACAGCTGCATGAAAAGAAGACCAAAGTGAGTGAGTATGCTACCAAATTATTAGCACTCAAAAATTTAATCGAAAGAAACAAAAGAGCAGAAAAGGAAAAAACACTTCACCAAATCTAGTAAAATGGAGAATGCTCAAATAATGACGAAAAGATCTTTTCAAATGCTAAAAATTAAGAGAATGTTAAGGACCAACGTTTAATAGACTCATTAGAAAGTCCTTCTTCAATCCTTAATTTTCCTCTTCTTTTTGTACACTCTGGATTATCTCTTTTCCCAGAATCAAAGGTATTTTAACAATAATTGTGATTTCTCCTAAATATTAACAAATTTGTTTAATAAGATTGTCATGAAGATGAGTAGTGATTAGAAGAATATGAAGCTATTTTGCAAAGAATAAATGACAGTCCAAGGTGATTTAGATATTTTGGTAAAACTCTAAATGGATTAAGTTGATATGCCTTTTGCTAAGAAGCATCTAAAACAAGAGTTTTTCTAAGATTTTTATCTCCCTAACGTGTCGACACTTAAGTCGTCTGAGAATAGCCTAATCAAGTATGATTCAATTGAAATAGAGCAAGATTGTGTTTGAATGAAGGACGTATTAAAATATCATCTTAATTCAAATAAATGATGAACATAATCTGCAGTTAGAGAATCGAATTTTACATATTTTTCCAAAGCAAACAAAACCAACAAGGATCGTAGCTAAAATGTAAAGAAATATTGAATGAATCTTGATATTTGTTGTGTTGTTCGAATGCTAAAAATTAATTCAGAGAATAAATTCTTTCTCAAACCTTTTTTGATTTACTAGATTAAATCCAAAAATAAACTTACTTTAGATAAATGACAATCTAATTATCTTTAGTGTTTGTGAATAATTATGAATATTAGAGGAGTTAGTTAAAGGTATTTTGGATCTCTCTTATAGATAGGAAAAAAGAGATAAATAAAAGGGGAATTTAATAGTAAGAGATTGATTGTTTGAGGAAAGAGACAAGAGGGAAGCAAGAATAAATAAAAAAGAGGAAAACTGAAATAAAAGATTTCAAAGAAAAAAAGAAGAAAAAACCATTATGATTTCAAGATCGAGCTTAATAGCTAAGTTCCTAGGCATCTCTTCAAGATAATTCTCCACTGCTAAAGGTCCTTTGAATCAATTTAGCATTGGTTATCAAATCCATACTCATTTATCATCTTGAACACAACAAATATTTCAGATTGATTCTTAATATAAAATTGTTTGAAATAATAGGAGGTAATCTTTACACTTGGGGCTAATATGCAAGCGGAACAGGTTTCTCTAGCGCCTCATCTATTCCCAGAAAAGTTGAAGCATTCTCCGGCAATGTTTCAAAGGTTTCTATGGGACCTTATCACACTGCTGTCGTTACTAGTATGTTTTGCTTTTAATTGTACTTCACTAGAGGCTTTATATTTTGTTTCTTTTTTGTCAAAAGATGATGGAGCAGTCTACACCTTTGGTCTTGGGACTAATGGAGCTCTTGGCACTGGAAATCAAGATTTCAGTCTGGAGCCTTCCCCTGTTTCTTTCTTTGCTGAATAGAAATTGAAGGTCAAGGATGTTGTCGCTGGAGAAAGCTACACAGTAGCTGTCACTGGTGATCTATTTCATAATCAATCAATCAATCACATATTTATCCTTCTTTCTTTTGGTTTTTAGAAAATGGCTAGGTGTTTTCTTGGGGATATGGTGGCCAACCTTCTAGCAAGGTCAACGTCGATTTCATTAGAAACATTGTCTTCCCTGAAAGTAAAATCATCATTTTAGCAAGATGTTGAATAGATTTCATTGGTTTCTGTGGGATTTTAACAATAAAATTTATTTTGAAATAGGATGTGGAGGTCTAGGATCTGGAAATAACTTAAATAGAATTACCCCTCAGCCCATTGAGAATCTCTCAGCAGAAGGATACAAACAAATATCTGGTGGAGATAACTTCGTGAGTTTGATCAATAAGGATGGTGATGTTGTCAATTGGGGATCTGGATTCCAAGGCAGTATTGGAAATGGAAGTGACTATCCTCTCTTCACACCTGAAGTCAATTAATTCTTCAAGCAACTTAAGGAAAAAGAAGGTCTCTCTGTTGTCTCTGTGAAATCAGCTGCTCACTTCTCAGTTGCTTTGCTTTCCAACGGATAGCTCTATTCCTATGGTCTTAACACCCAAGGACAACTTGGAATTCGTGAGAATCTTGGTCACAACACTGATCAAGTTGCTCGTTTACCTACTCCCGTCAATAACAAAACCTATGCAGGTCAAAAGGTTGTTGATTTCCAAGTCGGAGAAAACTCTCTTGTGTTCTTAACAGGTATGATAGAAACAAAATAATGTAATTCAACCTTTTTTAAACTAATTTTATCCTTGTTAAAGATAAAAATGAGGTCTACTTCAGCGGTCTTGAATTGGTTTTCTTACCAATTAGATGGGAAATCCCTACTAACAAAAAGATCGTCCAACTTGTTGCTTCCAAGGATTCTTTCGCTGCTGTTGACGGTAAAAAGAAATTCATTAACATTAACAGATAAATTCTACTGCCTTTTTAATTAATTTAATTTTTTGTTCTCATAATTTTTTCAGAGACTGGTAAAGTTTACTAGTTCAACGAGTTTATCGGAGCCAGCACCAACGAGACTGGAAACGATTACAATGTCGCAGATACCTCAGCTTTTGGAGGAAAGATCGCCTAGATTGGTGGCAGCTATGGCATTAGATTTGCCGTTGTTAATTGATTCTTCAAATGAAAAAAATTGCAAAAGTATTTGATTCTTGTATGTTTCATTCCTTTGTGAGTCATGTCCATTTTCTTGATTACCAGTCAAGAAGATACTATCGAAATATTAAATAGACCTTTTATTTATTCATTCTTTTGAAGGAGTTTGACAAATATGATATGAACTTGTATGTATGTGTGTTGGTATCTCTCTTACAGTTAATTTCTTGAAGGATTTAGGATTTACTGCTTGAATGCTAAATCAAATAAGATTTCGTTTTTTAATTATTTCAAATTCTTTGTTATGAGTAGTTTCGAATAATTCAAAGTCTCTCTTGGAGACAGACTTGTTTCCTCTAGACCAAGGTAACAACACTATTTGCATCGCAATACAACAATTAACACTATGTTTTTGTAACAGTGAGGCGATCAAAGCTAGATTTGGAAGTGGAACATAGATTGAAAACTCCTGTTCTACTCATAGTTATCTGCGGAATCCTCCAGAACGAAATCATTTGAATTTCAAGCATGCACGATATTCTGGATCGCTAACTTCCTCAGCTAAGCTTGAACTATCCGAATCAGGCTAGGAGCTGATTGCAAGGGAAAGGAAGAATGTCTAAGCAAAAGAACTAAAAAATAAAACATTCGGCAGTATTGTTGATAAGTTGATAGGGATGAATGACAAAACAACTGACAAGAAACCTTTATGGAAAATAGAAAAAGTATGGGAATCTCCACTTTCCACACATCTTGGATCATAAAATAATAGATCATCTAGCAATCAAAGAGAGAAATTCAATTAGCTAGAAGATTCATGCAGGGCTCTGAGTGCTTACAGAGAGGAAGAAAGAATCGAATATCCAAAATATCCAGTAAATCTCAAATTACCTAACAATATTATTATAAAAACAATTTGTTTAATTAAGAAAGAAGATACTCGAGAATTAGGAACAGAATGTGAAATTCTCAAAGAACGTATTCGAGTAGTTGAATAAAAGAACACTAGCATCATAGATAAGCTAAATTACTTGGAAACTGAGAGGCAGTAACATCATCATATGCAATATTTCCAGCAAAATAAGCGAAAAGGAAGTGTAGATCTAGGAATTTAAAAATAGACTAAAAAAGCAGCAACAGAGTAGAAAGCTAACAAACTCAAGACAACGACAGTGAGCTAATTTGATCTGGGATAACTTGAAACCAACAACACGCGATTTAAGATAATTCTAAAGCAAATTGAGAAACAATATTCAAGTAAACTGAAATAAATGGAATTAACTATTTCGGATTCAAATCAAAAGATTTCGTTTCTGGAAACCAAAATAGCTCCTCTATTAGCGAGAGTTCAAGAAAAAGAAAGATTCAAGGAATTAGAGGGAATCTTGAAGGACTTAAAGCAATTAATTAAAAACAATGAAGCTGAAGATTTTCATTTATTTAGTCAAAGAGATCAGTATTTATGCATATTGGAAGTAATAAAATAATAGCAAATCAAATAAGAGGCAATGCTCTTAGAAGCTAAAAGAACTGAAGAGGGAGTTCTGTTGGAGTTGATGAAGAAGAATAACATAATTGATGTGCTGGAAGAAGAGAAAAATAAGATTATTTAAGAATCAATCGTGTTAAGGAGAAACTATGATATTTTGAAGGAACACAATTCATTAAAAGCAAATGAAAACAAAGAAGAACAAGAATGGAGGCATATTCAAGAAATATAGAAGATTGAGAATAAGCACAGAGTTGTTTTAGAGAAATCTACTTAGAAAAGGAAAGAATCATAAGAGAAATACAGAGATATTAATGAGAAATTATTAGAACTTCAAGGGTAGATGAATTCATTAGAACAAAAGTACAATAATGAGGTATCCAGAAGAGAGGAAATACAAAGAAAAGTTCAAGAGTTGGAGGGTGGTTTAGTGGAAAAGACATAAGAAAAAGATGAACTTGCAGAGGAGTTAGAGGGAATAAGAAAATGTCTGAGAAGTGTGGATATCTAGTAATTTATTCCAAAAGAACTGAGAAACTAACACATGAAGACATAAGAATAGGTAGAAATCATCAAGGAAAATGCAATGAGAATGAAATCGTAATATGAAGAGATAGATGTTTAAATAAAGAGATTAAGTCTTGAGAGAGCTGATTTATCAGCGAATGTCAATTAGCTTACAAGAAAGTTTAAGGAAAAAGATGGTGAGTTGAATTAGCAAATAAACGAACAAAAGAGAATGATTGAAGACAAAAAGGAACTCGTTTTAAGGATAGAATTGATGTAAAACAAAGAACAGAAGTATGAAGAGTAGATAATAGCTTTAAAGGAGGAAATCAAAGTTGGATAGTAGTTGAAAGCTCAAGCGGAGACAGATCTTGAAGTTTAGTCTCTTTTCGTTGCCGAATTGACTTAAAAATTAGAAACAAATTACATAAGAATCTCAGAACTTGAGCATAGTAGGAAAGTTGAATCAACATAAATTGCTTATCAATTATAAACTGCATAACTTGAATCTCAAAAAGCATACGAATAAGTAAATCTACTCAAAAGATAAATCGATTAGATAGTCTAAGACAATGAAGACTAAATTATTTTAGAAGAAGAGTTGAGATCGAAAGAGCAAAAGATGCTCAAAGATGAAATTGATTAGCTGAGAAATCAAATATATTCAGCTGAAGAATCTGAAAATAGTTAGCTAAATTAAAGTAAATAGAATGAAGAAAGAATGCTAAGAGAGATTAAAGAAATAAAATAGTAAAATCACAAGAATTTAAGGGAATAAGAAGAAATATATTAAAGGTAAATAGAAGTATTAAACAGAGAAATTGATAATTTAAAGGAAAATTAAGAAACGGATAAGCAAAAGAAGTTGAAGGAACAATAAAGAACGAAAGAGGAAATTAATGGACTTAAAGAATAGATTATTGAAAGAGATAGAAAAGTAGAAAGAATTACATAAGATAATAATATTTTAAATGAAAAAACATAAAGTTTAAGCTTAAAAATGAATAATATTAAAGAGGAGAGTGTTCATTAACAGAATAACATTGAGCAGCTTTAGGGGAGTTGCTAAAAACTAACAGAAGAGAAAAATAAGTTAGAAAATGAAAATGAAAAGATGAGGAATTAAAACAGTGTACTTCTTGAATAGAATCAATAAAATATTGAAAATACATTGAAAGGTAAAGATACATTAGAGAAATTGAATCAAGAAAAGAAGAACCTTATGGAAGAAAATCATAGATTAAATCTAAAAATAACTGAATTTGATGGATAAATAACTATCCTAAATAATCAATGTGAGGATATCGTTTAGTTGAAAAAAGAAATGGAAGCTTTACTAGTGCAAATCGATGAACTTAACTAAGAATAAATAAATTATGTTTAAGAAAATGAATGCTTGACAATGCATCTTGAAAATGCTAATAGTAATCTAGCTTTAATTCATTAGTAATTTATTATCTAGTAATAAAAGGAATCGGAATTTGATATGAAGTGTGAATAGATCAAAGAACAGTTCACTTAGATCACTTAAAACTAATAAGTTGAAGGTAATTTTAATAATGATTAAGAAGAAGAATAATAAGGAACAAAGCAGTAGGATGATGAGGTTAAAATTATTAAAGAAATAGATCACAATTATGAGTCTAGAAATATTAATAGTTAAAACAATTGTCAAGAAGAAAAGGCCAAAGATATGCCAAGAATTATCAATCAATCACAATAGCAGTCTTTACTAGATGAAATGAATGCATTGGAAAACGAAAATCAAAAGGCTTCTTATGAAGAAGAGGAAGTATTTTGAGTTCGGGTTATGAAAGTGAAAAGCCTAGGGAAGTTTTACAAATAATAAAGGAAAATGTGTAGATATTAATAATAATTTAAGTGAATCTTTCATATTTTGTTATTTTTTTCAAATTATTTTCAGCGCCTAACAAATACAATTAATTTTGGATATTTAAGGTGAGAATGAAATGTAATGTCTTCTTTTTTTGAACTATTATAGAATGATTTGATTAAGTCAAAAATAAAAATATAGAAGATGCTTTCTTCAAATCACTCTTGGAATAATGTTATCAGATTAATCTTTCTATTGATACTTCAAAAATAACTCCTAATCCATCCCCCAAATTAATCTTGATAATTTGCTATTTGAAAAAATATAAAAAGAAAAAGCTCCGAGACCGGGAATTGAACCCGGGTCTCCTGAGTGACAGTCAGGAATACTAACCACTATACTATCTCGGATTGCATGGAAATATACTTTTTATCATCGATATGATTATTCACATTTTAGAGTACAAAGCAAAATTATCACTAAACAAAAAGATGCTCAAAATTTAATTGTTTAGACGACATTTTGAAAGGATCTAACTTAACATTCACAAAAGACAAAAGGACAAAAAACAATAAGAAGATGAAGAAAATGAACAAAAAATCCTTATTTGAAGTTTTAGCCTTTTTAATGTTGAAATTAACAAGGAAATCTATTTTGTTAAATCTCATTCTATTTTGAGTAACACTCCCATATTAAGTGTTGAACAGCTAATTTAAATATCTAAAAAGACTGTTTGGGAGAGAATATTGACGTCATAGTATGCTTTAATAAACTCTTGTGACTTTTCTCATAAAATAATCTAAAAACAATAAGAAATATCATAAGATTAATCAAGAATGGAAGAATAAAATACCAAAATTGTACTTGAAAGTAGACCTGGAAAAGATTATCCTCAGAAGGATTGCTTCCAGATTGTCTCTGAGAAAATACCTACGTAGAATGAGGTCAAAGTTGATCAGATTCTTGTTCGAGTTAAGTACATTTCCATCGATGCAAGCATGCGAGTTTGGATTAGTGGTGCTAAAACATACATGGATCCTGTTAATCCTGGAGATGTTATGCCAGCGTCATGCATAGCAGAAGTCATTTTCTCTAGGAGCCCAAGTCTAAATGCAGGTGATTTAGTGATGGGTCTTATGAAATGGCAGCGCTTTCTCATTCTTGACCGCAAAGGTTTGGTTTAATTACCTAAAGGGTACCTTGAGCCATAAAATTTCCTTGGAGTTCTTGGTAAGAAATCATATTTTTTTTAAAATTTACCTAAAAGTGTGTTTTCTTTTTAAAAGGAACAAATGGCTTGACAGCATATTTCGGTATGTTTGATATTGGCAAACCCAAGAAAGGAGAGACTGTTGTTATCAGTGCAGCTGCAGGTGCAGTAGGTTAAATAGCTATTTAATTAGCTAAATAAGCTGGAGCAAGAGTGATAGGCATGGCTGGTGATTCTGATAAATGTGCGTTCGTGAAAAGTCTTGGTGCAGATGAATGCATCAATTACACAAGTCCAAATCTTTTTGAGCAACTAAAAGCAGCTTGTCCAAAGGGAATCGATGTTTACTTCGATAATGTTGGAGGTGAGATACTTGACATGTGCCTTCTTCTTGTCCGCGATAATTGCAGAATAGTGCTATGTGGTTCTATCTCAGCTTACAATTCTTCTAAACCTTATGCTATCAAAAACTACTAACGTCTCATTATCAAGAAAGGATTAATGCAGGGCTTTATAGTCATGGATTATGCCAAGCGATACAAAGAAGCGATTTCTTACTTATCCAATATGATTAGAAAGAAAGAGTTGATTCACACTGAAGATATTTTAATCGGACTTGATTCAGCTCCCAAAGGATTAGCAAAACTAATCTCAGGCAAGAATAATGGCAAAGTTATCATTAAATGTGATGCAGATCTTCAGAAGCCAGCCCTCTGAGACAATAATGATTTTAAAAAAAATGAATTTACTATATTTATGTAGTATTCTTCAGTTTAGATTTGTTCCAAAAAATCATGTAAAAATATTGTAAAATTGAATAACCAATAATGGGAATAAAATAGAGGTTTAAAAAGAGTTAGAATAACTTCTGGAAAGATTTAATAAAGTTTCAATTGAAAGTGATTGTTAGAAGCAAATGTGTTCGAGAGGAGTCTACTAGCTGCGCAGAATTCACATTCAGTTCTGCGATATGGGAGGTATCACATGCTCGACTTTTAACCCGAAAAGAAACACATGTTTACTGATAAAACACAGGAAGTAGCAAGGGAATTAGAGAATTTTTAGAGAGCGACACAGCAAAGGAGTTTATCAAGAACAATCCACAGATTTAGTTTGATTTTTTAGCCAGACGCAATAAACATCCTTTCCTTTCTGCAACCTACATCAATGGATTCAACAAGGATATCTCCCTGAAGAACTATCCTAAAGAAGATATTCTAGATGAATTCCAAAGAGTTAGAACATCATGTATACATTCATAGATTCTTGCGATATATGCACAATCATTATTTTCAGATTAAGAAGAAGATTTTACTTTTAGATCAGTGAAAGTTTTGTTTGAAAAAATGAATTCAAGAAAGATAAATAGCATTTTAGCATTGATAAAACTTTTATTAATATGAACTTTTGTTAATAGTTGGCAGAAAGGCGCTTCCATTTGCTGGTAAGAAGCTGTATACTTCTAAGCCTTCAATTCAAGGTAACAATTAATTCTTTTGTTAAACAAAGATTCTTCAATAATAAACAATTCAATAGGTAAATGGACACCTTCTACATGGAGCACATATCCTCGTGTTGAGTTGCAAATGGTCAGAGAAGTAAAAGAACCTGCAGAATAGATTTAACTCGTCGACAACACCAACAAGGATATCGAATTTGTTAACTACAAAGATTTCGTGCACGAGTTCCTTAAGGAAAAGAGAGTCAACGAAGAACTTAATAAGCAGATCCTCTGAGCAATGTTTCTACCCCAGATTGTCTAAAGAAAAAATGTTTTTTGGTTTATTTGGACTTAGTATGCCCTTTATTAAGAGGATCTTCCTTTTCATTCTCCCTTTCAAGACAATTCAATTTTTGTTCAGTGGCATAATAAAATTTGGATAATACAAAGGGTTAAATAATATATTTTGATTAAATGGATCTTATGTTATCATTGAAATAATATGTATCTGTAAAAAAAAGGAGTTATCTTATGTACATTAGCTTATCTAAAAATGTTGGCAATATTGGCTTTTTTGAGTTTTTGAACATTTGAAATTGTCCACCAAATCATAGCATTAATAATAGTGATATTTTATGAGGATGTGTATCATTTTAATCTGCACAATTTTATGATAAATTGCTTTTTTAAAAGAAGAAACATTATGTGCTAATAATCAAAAATTCTTTCATTTTATTGTTATTTAACCTGGTTCAAAATGATTTGAAAGTATGAATTTATTATTGGTGAATACTTTATTATTTTCTCAAGACAAAGTCACCCTAACTTAATAATTATAATTCATATATTTTGGAAATTAATAATTCAAAGTACATGAAATGATCCCCTCCCTCCTGAAGGAGTGACAAAAATAGGAAATTTCAGAAAATATCCAATTGGTAAGGCAAAATAAAACAAACAAGGGAGAGTCTTTCGATATGTAGCCATTAAAGATAATTGATATCAATGTGATTGCGTCATCTAATTTAAATAGTGAAAATGCCTCACTTATGAAATATCTAACGCATTAAAGACAGTTCTAGAAGAAAGGCAAAGGGAAGGTAATCATTTTTTATTACAAAAATATAATTTCAGCCTAATAGTTGTAATGGTAAGAAATAGATTTTTCACAGATACTGAATTTATTTTGAAATTTAAAAATCCAGAGATAGATCCATTTCTTGTTTGCTTTTTTAGAGCAAACCAGCTAAAGCTAGCTGATTAGTCATTTGGCAATGTAAATAAATATTGAATCTGATCCATTCCCATTTAGACACTCTTTCATTGATAGGAAAAGCCAACCAGGCTAACTTTGAGTTGGTAATGACATTGTTTTATGCTTGTTTGTTTTTCTGAGAACACCGACAAACAAATTAAAGAATAGAACATTAGTAAATTTTCCAATAAACTAGTACGCTCTGTGGAAAAGAAAAAATAATTCTTGACTGATGTCATCTTAATTTTTCCTCATATTGTTTTTATGTGTCCATTAATTGAAAAATCCAATATTATCAGTCTACACTATTTTCTTAGAGTGGTTAGATGTGAAAAAGAGTAGGAAATAATTCACAATATCCCTCCATTCATCTTTCTTTGAGAGAGCTATCTTGTGGAAGTGATTTTTACTCTTTGAGAAAACAATTCATTTGTTTTGTCACTTTCAGTCTGATATCTCTAAGTTTAGCATAGTACAAATATTGCAAAGAAATATTAAAATTTGGTTAATGGAGCTAAAAAATAAATATAGATTTTTTAAATTCAGTAAAATAATAAGTGTTGTTGTCTATTTTTAGGCTTGATATTGTTATTGAAATTGTAGCTGGAGACTGTCTAAAAGGAAAGAAAGATATAATAATAAAAAAAATACATAAATCAAATATCGGAACTCAACTACAACACAAATCAAAGATGAATAAACTCTGTGCTCTTGCAGTATTGTCACTTCTTGTGATATAAATCTATGCAGAATGCCCTGAAAAATGCAATTGTCTTGATATTAACCCATCTTAGTGTAATTCTTGTAAATATTCATTATTTTCTGAAAAAACATTCACAACAGAGAATGATTGTGTCGATTGTAGTATTGAAATCATAACATTTGACAGTTACTGGAAAAATATTTGCAAATGTATTATAGAAAAATAATTTAAAACCAAGCCAGAAGAATGTGCTTAAATGAAAAGTTGTCCACAAAACTACTGGTATTAAAATGATACAAACAAGTGCAAAACTTGTTTAAAAGGAACAACCAAGAACAATATTACTGAAAAGGAATGTAATATTAAAATATCATGTAAAGATAATTAGATAATAAATCCAATCGCTGAAAAATGCTAAGAATGTTTCATTGGATATGAACCAGATAAATAACTCAATAAATGCATTCCTTGCTTTCAGAATTACTTTTACAATAATGTTACCAAATTATGTGAAGTCTGTAAAATGGATACAACAAATAATGCCATTAAATCAACTGAATGTGGAATAAAAAATAATGAATGTAGTAAAACCAATTAAATTGTGAATGCAAATGGTTAATGCCAAAACTGCCCTATCGGATATCAATTATCTAACTCTCTCAACAAATGCAATAAATGCAAAGATAACGAATATTCCAATGCATCGACAAATTTCATCTGCCTTGCAGCTTTTGATTTCAACAAATATAATAAATAAAAATATGCCTTGATTAAAGAAAATAATAAGTTAATTAAAACAATCTCAGCTTAGCTAAAGTAAGTGAATTCAACCACTTCGGATGTTACAAACAAAGTAGACTAACTAATAATACAGAAACCGAATCTATAAGACATTTTAGATACCTGTCAAAATAATAATCCGCTTGATTATTAATGGGAAGTGAAGAAAAAAAGTCGATTTAGTGCGACAAATGTGGGACTTCCAAAGTTGAACCAATGATTAAAACACAACTAATCCCTTCGAAACTGAGCTAGGCTGAGTCTTTAATACTGAATAATCGCATGTGTTTTTTTAAGCGATCTTTTGTTTCTAAAAAATAATACAAAAATCTGAACACTGTTGATTTTTTTTTATTCATTTTACAATGTTATAAGATTTGTTTCAAAAAAAAATCTTTAAAGAAAGGGTTAATATGGGAGGGGAAAGGAGAGGTATTCTATGGTTAATTAAAACCAAAAGACTATAAATTATTTTTTAAGGTCATTCAAGTGAAGGTAGCGATTGTCTGTAATGTTTCGATTATCCTTGTGTCTGTCTGTTGTAGCTTCTTTAAGCTAATTTACAGATTTTATGCAAAATAATAAAGGAGAAGCTCTGATGATTTTTGTAAAATGTTTTGCTGGGATTGAAAAATAATTAATTAATTTTGATTATTTCTCTTAATAAAAATGTGAAATAATTTTTATTTTAATGTTGAAATTAACTGTAATTCTTATTAATGAGGGAAAGTTATATAATTCAAAAATAAACTGTATGAAACAGAAATTATCATAAGGCCATACAGATTAATCTAAACCTCATTTTTATTTTCCTTTAATGCTATTGGCGGCTAGACAGACTGAGATCATTTGGCTAAATAGTTACTCTGCCTTAGCGGGAAGCACAAAGATGGGTAGCTTTGAATAGTTCAACTAGATAAGCTTCAGCTGCCTCTTGAAAAACCAAGATAGACTTGGATTAGAAATGGATATGATTACTTGTTTTACTGGCGATTTCTTTTACAAGTCTTTGAAAAGGGAGCTTTTAAATCAATAAGTCAGTAGTCGTCTAGTTCTTTTTTTTCTTTCTAAGAGCATCGATGTCAGACTTGAGCTTCTTAGGTTTATTTACCCTTTTTATTATAAGACTTAATTCTTTTTTTAGGCATCAGTGTCAAGTAGTTTTCTGGGTGCTTTGACGCCTCTTGAATATCTAGCTATTT
>Ga0302284_1000856_pt1 | contig 13810 bp, 7 predicted proteins | sample III_Fen_E2_1_FD_198760 | JGI IMG/M metagenome (GOLD analysis project Ga0302284, IMG submission 198760) | Peat permafrost microbial communities from Stordalen Mire near Abisko, Sweden - III_Fen_E2_1 | ecosystem: Environmental > Terrestrial > Soil > Wetlands > Permafrost | place: Sweden: Abisko...
CCTCTCTAATCTTTGGGTTTTTTCTATTAAAAACAAATAACCCAGAATTGATATCCTTTTTAAAACTGTTAATCTTCAAAAAGCTAAGATTCAATTATCTTAAAAAAAGGTAAAAAATAAATAAAACTCCTTGTGAGAAGAAGCAATATTAAAAAGAGAAATACTAACTTGAAACTGATTCGATCAATTTATTAATCAACAGAATTTTCAATTTAAACGACGCATTATGCCCCATCAAACATTGAAGATAACCAAATATAAGAAGATTCCACCCAGTATTGATTTTACTGCATAACAACTTTTCTCTCTAATATGTTAGAATCCAGAGATTTCAAAAGCACTTGCTTTCTTTAAGGTTAGTAAAAATAATCAAACTACACTATACAGTTTTTAATATTATATGGTTATTCTCATTCTAACTATCAAAGTAAACCAAATGATTGAAATGTTTTCCTCTCTCTTTTCTTTCTTTTTGCAGCAGGTGATTTATTTTGAATAGAAACAATTAAAAAATGAAAAGTTAGTTGAAGTTTTCAAAGTTTTTTTGAGTGTTTTAAATGTAATTAATTGACTCAAAATCATAATAATTGTGACTAAAATAGGCTCTTAAATAAAATCATTTACTTTTTAATTAATATTTTCTATGTTTCTTATTAGTATGAATAGTCGAGATTGGCCAAATAGACTTATCTTTGGTAAAATAAAAACAACAGCAAAATAGTCTCTCATTTCTATTTGAGAAAGAGTAATATCTTGAACTTAAGTATTTTATTCGGCATTTTAGAAATTTTTATTTGTTTTATCATTAACCCTTCCTCTATCTTTTATCTTTATTTTAGATAGTTTCTTCTTTAGACAGTATAAATAAATGATTTTTACCTCATCTAAACTACTGTTTTTGACTATTTTTCAAATGGCAAGTCAAAATCTATCTCAGAATAATTGCATACTTCTAAAATTACGTATGATTTTAATTCAAAATTCATAAAAATGTCTGTAATCTTCCCAAATAATCTCATTCCCCCTCACCATTTTTTACCTTTTTTAACTACCCACAAATTTTTTTTGATATTTCAGATCTTATTAGCTTTCTAAACAATTCTAAAAAAGATAATTAATATCACCTTGTTTCTTCTTATTCGTTTTTCAAAAATACAAATCACTGGCTTCTAAGAAATTATTAGAAATTATTGAGCATTTTCTAATAATTACCTCATATTAATTCAAACAATTTAAGTCCCGTGCAACTCAACTGCACCAGAATACTCAGCAATTTATTTGACATTATCCTTATTTATACCTTTTCCAGGCATAATTGTGATCCTTCCAGCTGCTTGCTAAATTAACTGTTTAAGGCTTTCTTAACCTTCTTGAGCATTTTTAAATTTTCCTCCTTTTGTTAGAACTCTTGTGATTCCAATTTCAATGAGTTATTCAAGAGTCTAGGCTTAGTTTTCTACTTCATCGAAGGCCATATGAACAGTAACTTTCAAAGGTGAGGCAAGGCTTGTTAGTTCTTTGGTGAGCTCATAGTCAATTTAGTTTTCTTTCAATACCCCAAAAACAACTCCATCAACTCCGATTTGCTTGCATATGTTGATATCTTGTTTCATGATCTCGATTTCTTCCTTCGAATAAGTAAAATCTCCTCCGCGAGGTCTAATCATTACGCTAACTGGGATGTTTAGTTTCTCTTTGCATACTTTGATTGTTCCGAAAGAAGGAGTAGTCCCTCCATTTGCTAGATTCTCACATAGTTCAATTCTGTTAGCTCCTCTGTTCTATGCTTCAAGACTCTAGGTGAAACTTTCAGTGCAACTTTCTAAAAGAAGATTTGTTGGTTCCATTTTTGTGAAAAGATTTCTTCTTTTTTAATAATATTTTTGTTTTCACTTTTCAATTAAAGAAATACAGATTTCCTTCATCATAATATTTGCAAGATAAAAAAGATGCAAACTTCATAAAAGATTATGAAAATTTTAGAATCACAGAAAGATTTATTGTTAACTATTTGCAAGATAATTTTAGTTTCGTTATTAAGAAACTAAAATCAAGAAGAAATAGCTGAGTAAATATTATTAAGATTAATAATATGAAAACAAGTTAAAATATGTAAAAATAATAATAATAAGAAATTTAATTTTGTGAGCTGATTGTTAGCCAAAGTTAATAGTTGTTATTTTAATGAGAACTGCTATTGAAAGAAGGATTTGAATTGCTCTATTCTATTTTTTCTTATTTTTGTTTGAATTTATTTTCAAGAAGGTAATTCTGTTGACAATTTGTATTTAAACGTGCTTTCGATGGGTGAATTTATTATATTTTTTCTTTTCTAATATTTGCTTCCTTCTAAAATTATGTTTGACGTTGTCAGAAAATATTGAATTTGTAAGTTGTCTGAGTAACTCTTTATTATTGTTGAATAAAGAGATGAAGGACTTTACCATTATTGGTAGTTTTTCTTCATATGCTAGAAGTTGCTAATACAGAGAAATAATAACTAAATAATGATCGTTCGAAATAATAAAATCTCTTGGCTGATTCAACTACTGTAAATCACATTATTGCATAAAATACTGCAATAACTACTGAGAGTCACAACAATATCTGTGCCCATTTGAAGGTCTCATACACATTCAAATAAGACTGTCTAGATAAATAAGTTATTGCTATTCTGATGTAGCTTTTCCAGCTTCAACCTGAAACATTTATCTCTACAATTCTAACTTGTGAACACTTGAATCTTAATTGTACTGTGGCTGATGTCAAAAAGGATTTGATAATTTCGATTAAAGAGGCTATTTTTTTGTGAATGCTTCATTCGGAATTTAAATAAAATTCACCTTTTTTATGTGATTCTCTTTGGTTGATAGAGGCTGAAGATTACAGAAAACAAATCAAAAAGAACGGCCAGCCTTTGGTTAATTTTTATGTTTAAATAATATCTCACAAGAATAATATGCACTAAATCAAAAATTTGTCTAGTTTTTCTATCAATTATTGTTCTCCTCACGCTGTCATCAATGGGCAGGCATACTTTTAATTCATATTCAACGAATCAAGTATTCTAGGTTTTACAATAAGAGATTTTCATAGTCAGAAGTTTTTACTTTCAAGCTTATGGAATTCCTTTCGAGTAATTTGCTTTTTGAAAAGTTAAAACTAGTTGTGATGAATGGGATTACAAAAACATTAATGCTTTAGCTCTGTCTCTCTTTCTCTCTCCATTCTTAAATTAAAATCAACATATGTAATAATAAGAGCTACAAATTCTTCTAGAAGTAATCTACTTGAATGATTTTTTGTTTCAACAATATTAGCAATTCTTGAAGCAGATTCAAGATTAAACCAAAAGAACAGTATGTCAGAGGATCGTTTTAATTCTTAAAAAAAGATAATATTTTTTATGTTATACTCTGTGTCTTGATTGAAACCAAAAATAAAGAGAAGATAGTTTACTCAAATCAATCAAACTAGTGTCTGTCTAACTAAAATTGGATCATAGCCTGTTGTAAATAACAACATTGATACTTAACCAACAAATTAAGAATATTAATGAAATTTTAATACAATTTCTAGAATTTTCAAATCAATTTCCATTTGGAACAACCGAATTCGTATAAAAAAAAGAACATTATAATCGTTCTGCTGTTACTCACGAAAATTGAAAATAGATATTTCCTAAGTAAGGTAATTAAGACTAGGAGTAATAATTAAAAAAAACTAATAAAACTAGCTAACTCTTTGATTCCCAGGATAATAATTTAATTCTTAAATTAACATTAACGCAAGAAAGCTCCACACATCTGGAAAGAGAACAATAAATATTTGAGTACACGGAAAATCAAGAAATTGGCATTGCTTAACTATGTCCTCGTCTTTTAAACCTAATTCATAAGATAATAATGATGTTCCTTCTTCTTCATTTGTTTTGAAAGACTCTCCGAAAGTAGAAGGAGTTGCTAAAGTATCACCAAACACGCAGAAAGTTTTATTGGCACCAATTTAACTAACTAATCTTAAAGCATCTCCAAAATAATATCTTTCTCCTCAGCTGAAAAGTACAAAGAAGGTCATTTTAGATGGTAGATAGAGCGTATTTTCCCCTCTTGTGAGGAATCGAGGGATTCAAGCAGTAAATTCACCTGGTTCGGTTTCATCTCATAACTTAGGACTTGGTACGCCTTCTCAATTCAAGAATCATGACTAAAAGCTCAGTCCTTCGTAAAATGCCCCTCAGTTTTTCGGAGAATTTCCAAATGAAATTCCTGCTTCTGTTTTGTAGAATCTGCAAGCTTTAGCATAGGCAAGAGTTCACCAGAAAGATGGGAATGCTGAGAGAAATAGTCTATAACTTCCATCTATTTCTGTGAATAAAAACAGCTAGAATGTGAATAAAGTGAAAAATACCTTAAGCCTTCTAGATGAAAAGCCTTCTTTTTTCAATGAAGTCAACAAGTATGCTAGAAAATCCTTACTTGTTCCTTCGACTACGAGTTTTTAGCCTTCTGATTCGAGTGCACCAAGTACACCAATGGATGGAATTAACTTGGAGTAATTGGCTCAATTATCTCCATCCATCAACAGTCCTTCAAAAAAAAATCTGCCTTATTAATAAGCTCACCCTGCTTCGACTTTTAAACGACCTTCAGCCTTAGTAGCATCTCAGACACCAACAAGCACAGATGTACTTAAAAATTTGTCGAGCTCCAGCAAAAGTTCTTAAGATTTATTTAGTTATAATAATTAAAAATTCTAGCAACTTCCCCCTTCTCATTTATCTTCTTTAGGCTCCGAAAAAGGTAGTTAATCTAATAATAATTCTCAAGATGAAGACTCAGGGACTCCTTCTTCTTTTAATGCTCTTGCGAGAGGAGCTACTCAAAATCACCCTTTCCATTAGAGGAGATCGAAATTTAACTAAATAAATGAAATCAAAGAAATAAGTGATCAATTTTTCAGCCTTTAAAACTCTCCTAATCTAGCTAATTATGAAACTTAGAAAGCAGAAAAAATAAAAGAAAACAAAGATAGTCCAGAGGAAGATAGCGCATAGTCTGAATCTTCAGAAGGAGAATTACCTTCTACTCCAAATGAAATGAAAAATTAAACAATCGAAAAAGTTGCTTTTCGTACGAGAAAGATAGAACCTTCGAAGTTTCTCTCTCCTCAGCTAACTGGCAACTCTAATTTTAGGCGATTAAGTAAACAAGAAGCTCCAAATGGAAACGCCAATAATGGAAATATTCTTTTGTAACTTTCAAATATGCCTGGGAAAAAGAAAGAGAATAAGCCGGACCAGTTCGAAATGAAGTAGAAGCAAGAAGAGTAAGCTGGATTACTCAGAGAATTACAATATTTATCGAATGAGATGAAAAAATATGTGATTGAAGGAGTTGACAAAGCAGAGAATTTAAAATAAGGAATATTATAATTTTGCATGATTCATGATTTACAAGAGTTTAGCTTTTACTTTGGTCAATTTTTAGATCATGTCTTTGAGGAGCGAGTTATTGGAGAAGCCACAAGCTCTTTGAAGATGCCAGTTTCTTTGTTTTCTCAAATTGAAGCTCTTATGAATTAATTCCTTGATGAATAGTAAAAAAGTCCAGAGCTGAAAGATCTCTTTAAATTGTAACTCTCTAAGCACAATAATTTGATTTCTCCAAGCACCTTGTTAGAGTAACTTGGAGGGTACAGAAAGATGAGCAATATTTCTCAGTAATTTGCTTCTCTTCTGCTTTCAAGCACACTGTAGAATTATCTGTTTCAGCACTAAGAATCTGAGGCAGCTGAGAAAATATAAGAATTTCTAATTTCTGGACTTCAGGGAGATACTAATAAAGTGACTTAGTTAATAGATTCCATGAAAAAAGTAACTTCCACGTCTCCAACTTGTACTGAATACTTTGTTCTTAAAAAGTTGCTGTTCTAATTCTTCCAAAAGCGAACTTACTTTAGTAAAGATGTCAAAGATTCATTTTTGGAACTGCTCGAAACATACCGCTACTTTTTCACTTCAGAAGAAGGCTTCACTTCGAAATAATTATAAGAAATCAAAGCTGAAATCATCAGATAAATTCTCATACTTTGGAAACAAGATCCATTTCTTTAAGTACTTCATGAAAGTTCAAAAGGATAGCTGTAAGTCTTTGTTCAAGAGCTATTCTTTTATATCTTTTCTCAACGAAACTGCTATGAACTGAGATCTTCTTTTAATTCTGCTTTCCTTGGCTAAAAGTTTGATATGTTCATAGTCGCTGCTCTAAACTAGCTCATCCAAGCAATGCTACGAAAAGTAGGAATTAAACAAAATGTCTTAGTTAAAAACATCGTGTACGCATTCGATAAACTAACTTGGTTAGTCTCCCCAGACAATAATCTTGTTGAAATAATAGGAGACTATCAAGAAATCTAGGAGGCTATGATTGTTATTATCTCATAATAAATGTCCTCCCTGAAATAAACTCCTTCTGATTAAGGTTCTTTGTCATAAAATACTCAAACTGAATTACAATAATCGTCTCAAGGAAGTCTAACTGCATTTGATACAATAGGATAAGATGGTTCGATGTCAGAATAGCAATCACATTCAATGAAATTCTAAAGACTAAAAGAACAAAAAGCTTCTCATCTCATAAATGAGTCTATTATGAGCGATGTGTCAAATTTTTCAGAGTTCTTAGGTATGTATTTTAACTTCAGAACAACTTATCACTACACAGATCTCCTTTGTTTTTTTGCATCTGAGAAAAATACTTTCGAAGTATTTGTCTATTGGTCGAGTGTAATTGCGGAAAGCATCATGGAGGTTAGAGGTATTTCATAGGAAAAATCAGATTAAATCAAAGAATACATTACAAATCTGTTTAATATTAAGAATAATTGATGAATTTCTTTGTATTTTTATTTATTTGGTTTAGTTCTTAGGGTAAATTCATTAACAGCAGTTTGAAACCATATGCTTTTTTAGTTTATATTTTTCAGATTAGCAGCTACATAAGATTTTGAATTTAAGGGAAGAATATTTGAAGTTTTTTCTTCCTTTTTTTTTGATACTCCCAAACAGCTTCTTCTTAATAGCAATTCGAGCGAAAAGATAATTTGTTTAAAAATTAAAATTAATAAAGAAACATATTAGCTCAAGCTAACAAAGGGGAAAAATGTTCTAAACCGTAGAGATTCTCTCAAGAAAAATAGAAAAATCTAGTAAAACCTTCGATGCTCCATTTTCAGAAAAATTATTGAAAAAAAGAATTACGGCAAGAATAGAAAGAGGAGATCGCGTGATTATTGGTAGACCTGGATCAGTCAAGGTCATTGACTTTGTGATTGTTGACAAAGAAGAGATGAAGAAAAAATCTCAAATAGCTGATGAAAAATCAGCAGAAACTCCGAAACTAAAGCCTCAAGGAACTACCAAAGGGAGCTAAAAGCTAATTAGCAGCTAAAACATTGAGCGTGAAACAACTGAATAGAAGGATTAAATTTAAAATGATTGGGAAACTACTTTAGGTGCTCATGTGGAGGATAATGCTCCAATGGGTGTGCTAGATGAAGAAGATGAAATATCGATTATTGAGGAAAGAAAATAAGTTGCTTTGAGAGGGTTTATTAATCCTGAATTACTAGGAAATAGAGATCCACGAAAAAAGGGGCTTTAACAGGAAATTTAAGCTCTGTTGTTAGAAAATCCTGATTAAAAAATGAATCTTGTTCTTGATCTAGATGAGACATTACTGAATTCAATATGGGTAATCAACGACAACAAAGAAGCACTTAAGAAATTCAGAGAAAACAGTTCTTAGCCTGTCATATCGACAACTTACTAAGCTTCTGATGATACCTCAAGAGAATTCCTGTCTCTTTTGCGCCCTCACTTGCATTCATTCTTAACTGAAATGAAAAATTATTTCAAGATATATATTTATTCCCATGGAAGAAGAGACTATGTCATGAAACTTCTTGATAAAATTGATCCTTCTCATGAGATTTTCAACCCTTCTTTTGTCTTCAGAAACGATGGGCAAGTCACATAAAAGACACAAAAAGATATTAAGAATCTCATTCCTTGCTTTTCACCAGCTCAATTCTAAAATCTGCAAAGGACTACAGTTATCGTTGATGATATTTATGAAGTCTGGATGGAAGAAACCTAAAAAAACGTTGTTCCTGTTAAAAGATTTCAGCCATTTCATTTGTTAATGCAAAAGAATAACCCATGCGTTATTACCTCCAACCATAACAAGGAATACATAAGATTCCCTAAGAATTATTAAGATTTTTTCCAAGAAATTGATACATCCGAAACCTCTAATAAATACCTGAAATCGCTCGAAAGATATCTCTCATAATGTGCTCTGTAGTTTTACAGCCGTAAACTATTAAAAAAAGAAACTGCTCCCGATGTTAGGGACGATTTAGTCTCTCAGAAGATGACGCTCCTTAGTTAGGTAAGTTTGAATCTTCGCCTGCTTGAAGGTGATGAGCTGTTCTCTGTGTTCAAATATATTGCTCTAGCAACTGGTGCAAATATTTCTAAAACAGAAGGGAGATATATTCTGATAAATCACAAGAATTTAGAGAATCAACAGAAGGCAATAACTGCGATGAAAGAAACTAATCCATCCATACTCGTAGTGGATGTTAAATGGCTTGTGGATTGTTTCTTTATGAATTTTTAGCTTGAAGTGACTTCTTATCTTCTATGAATTATTGTTTGTTAGTAAGCATATCTAAAGAGCATAACGAGCTCAATAAATGTAAGAAAAAGCAAATTTGTCAGTTTTCAAAGAGATTATTATTTGATTTGATAGCAATAGAAACAAAATGTATATGTAGTTTAGCTGTAAAAACAGAAATATTATGTAGTTTAATTCTTAACATTTTTTAAAATATGCCTCTTTCTTTTGATGTAAAAGTTGCTGAATCATTCTAATTTTAATCTATTACTGCCTTTAGATAATTGCATCATTTTAAGGGTAATCCTTTCGATGATTGAGTTCACTTAGATAGTAAAATAATAGTAGTTTTTGTCTTTCAACCAAAATAATTAAATTCCAAATAATTCCCAATTTCATCTTGATATCTTCAATGAAAAAGTTATTAATAGCAAAAATAAATATAATAAATTATGAAACTGTGCTTTTAAACTAAATATTAGCATAAATATTCAAAGTATTCTTCATTAGATTTCTGATTTGTGCTTTAAATTCATTATTATTGTCTGTTTGTTTCTTACTATGAGTTTAGACCAGTTGAAAAAATATCTAGTACTTTGTTGCTTTATTTTTCAATCAAAACTTTCTTATCCCATCAGAGATTGTTGTAATTCTTTAAATCAATCGTCATGATGACTATTTCCTGTTTTGTTCTAATACCATTCCCAAAAGAGCAGAAACTCAATCACTTCTAGGAATTTACTTTTTTAATGGAAAAATAGCATAAATCAGCTAGTGTAAAATATTAATTTAAACGATTTTCAAGACATAAATTGAAAAATGAGGAATTCTATTTGAATATCTTCGAAATATCTAGAGTTCACATTTAACATTGTAAACATAGAGGGAAAGGTTGAAATTGACGACAAATTAATAATCCAAATGCATATGCCAAATGGGAATTAATACGTAAATCATTCGGGGGAAAGGATTAATTATAATAGGAATAGTATTTGAATCTCTAGGATCCTTTGGATTTAAATTTACTTCCTAATTGTGTGTAATTATTTATCATTACGACATCTCCAGCTTTACCAAGAGGCACCGCAGTCCAATAAGTAAATAATTTTTGTTAAGGAAGAAATTAAATCAAAAAAAGAAAGATCAATTCCATAAAACAATTATTGAGCTTTTTTTCTAATAAATCACCTTTTACAACGAAATCAGATTTTTATTCCTGAACAACTAAACCATGAAAAAGACCTAAAGTCTAGATGAGAGCTCAAGCTCAGCTGATCTTTAATCACTTTAATAAGAAATCTAAGCACAAATAGCTAAAAACAAAGATATTAAATTGTAATCTGACAGTCCAAACTAATCGGAAACATTTTTCAGGACACCTCGAAAACACTCTTCTCGTCTTGAATTCTTACTTTCCAGTGATTTCCATCAATCCATTAAGAAAAGTGTTTCAAACTATCAAGAAATGAGCTAGAACTTTGTTCTCTCAGTAAACCTTTTTTTTTAATTAAAGAAATGAATAAATTAAATATTTTGGTTTATGATTTCAGGCATCCAGTGTTTCGAAGATGTTCTCCACTCTTGTCAGTACAAGCACAGGAAGAGAAAAGGTTCTATCTGTATTCTAATACTGGGGAGAATTTCAATGTGTTCTTGCTAAAAATTCCAATATCCCTGGAATTCAATAAATGCAAGCTAAAAAGATGCTTTCAAGTGTCCGTTTCATGCACCAAGTGAAAGAGAATCTTTCCTAAGCAAGGAAGACGTTTAGGCTCTTGAAGTTTTTGGACGATTTGAAGGGAATCCATGGTGTAATCAAAACTAAGAAACCATTTTTGTTCAAATTAATAGGGTTATTTGCACTTTATTGCTCTTTCATGTATTATGTCAGTGATAATATCCTTTTCAGCATGACACTCCTCATTCAAAGGTAAAGTTAACATATTTAAATTCTGGATTTTTAATAATTTTTTGTTTTCCTTTTTTCTCAGTAAAATCTTACCAAAAGAAAGACAAGAAAAATGGAAGGACAATAAAAATTCTTTTTCGATTCTCCGTATTTCCCTCAGTATGGTGCGTCATATCTGGAGCCTCTATATGCGTCGATAGTAAAATAAATGAGACATTTTCGTCCAAGACTAATTTTGATTCTTATTTGGCTTTATCGTTACAGAAAAGAAAAGCGACTTTACAAGCTCATTCAAAATCTTGAAATAACTAAGGAACAGATGGTCCATGGCACTTGCTTGAAATTCATTAAGCAGTGCAGGAAGAGACGACTAGAATTCATGGAATTATCAATAGATATCTGCCGTTTTTGCATGCTTTATTCTAATCTCAAGATGCCAGGCCATAAGATTGCAGATCCTGTTTTTATCGGTTTCTGTGGAGTGAGTAAGAATCAATTTTTCACAATTATTTTTATTATTTTTAGAACTAAGAGATTGATGATTCAAATGGTTAATTTGCTTATTTTCTTAAAATATTAAAGTCTCTTCTGTTATGTCATTGATGAAGATGATCATTGATAAGAAGATCTTTGTGAATGTGGAGTCAGCTGATAATAGAGTCAAATCTCAGCAAGTCAGTAGCAAGGAAATATCACATACTTTAAATCATCTAAATGAAAGAGATATTACATCTGGGTTGACTGATTTAGATGGAATACTAGGAAATCATTATAAATCATAATATGTACCTCAGGCTCCTTCTTGAACAATTTCTCAATAAATGATTGATATCTGAATTTACTAACTGCTACTCTTACTACTGCTACTTCCTTTGAAATCTAATCTAAATCTTTTTTGGACAAAACATCCATTTATTTTTGTATCTTATATTCCATTATTTCTCTTCTAAAATCATATTTATTGTTGCTACTATTCAAGCTATTTTGTTAAACAAAAATTCGCTATTTTTTAAGACTAAGAAAAAAAAATGAGATCATTTCAACTATTTTTAAAAGTTTTAGGAACAATTATGATCATTTAAGCAAGAATACCTTTTCCTAAAAATTAGAAAACCAATTAAAAACTACTTTTTAATTATTTATTCAAATAAAATAGAATTGTCTAAGATTATAACAATAATCAAAAGAACATTTTCTTTTATTAATTGCCTTGTTATCCAAGTATTTTCTCATTTTTTTTTGAAGAGACATTTTGATGATAGTAATTTCTTCCTTTTTTGTGAGGTAGATTTATCATTTGTATTATTTTTCTTCTCAATTAAAAGAAATTATCATTTCCGATTTCTCACAAAACAAAACAAAAATCACTTTTAATAGACAGTAATCTTAGATAACATAGCATTCTCAAGAAAAATGTCCTCTAAAAAGAGACTACTTTAGTTATTTGGTCTTCCTGACGATGTAAATTCTTTCAATTTCATATTCACTTCATAATGAAGGAACTTTTTTGCAAAGGAAATCATTTTCGAAGACTTTAGTTGTGCTTTCAGTGAAGGTATTCTGAAACATGGAAGAATGTTCATTGCTGAGAACTACATATGCTTTTATGCGACTGTTCTTGGATTAAAGACAAAGGTAAAATAAAAAAAGGGTGATAGATTCAGCAACTTTTAGCCAACTAGATCATTCAAAACAAAAATAATTTTTCAAACTTGAGGAATATTCTTTTATGCTTTTCCTTGCAGAAAGTTATAAAGGTAGCTGATATTCTAGACATCAAGAAAGAAGCTGTGTTGGGCTTCTTCAACAACGCCATTCAAATTGAAACTGTGGATAAAAAATCTTACTTTTTCTGCTCGTTTTGGAATAGAGAACGAGCATTCTCGCTACTCTATGAAGTATGGAAGAGAGAACCAATAAGAGATTCTGGAAAAGGTAAAAAAACATTATTTTAACATTAAGCAAAACATACAAATATCAACAATTATTTTAGGCTCAGATGAGGAAGATAATGGAAATGAAAGTCTAGGCTAAGCTGAGAATTTAGTTGTTGAACAATCCGATGTGGAGATTCTAAACACTGATATCAGCGAAGAGAATCAAGAGATCCTAAAATGCATATTACCTGTATCTGTAGATTAATTCTTTGAAAAGTTCATTGGCGACAATGCAATATTTTCTTTCGGGAATCATATGGAAAAAAAAGGAGCAACTGAAATAAAAATACCTGAGTGGAAATTAAACGAAGAACTTGGTTGCTATATTCGAGAATGCACAATGGTTATTAAAGTTTAAGGAGTACCTCTCAGAGACACTAGTAGACTACAGAAAATCTAATCTTACAAGCGTGAAGGGTATTTATTCGTTTTACAGATTTTTCTAAGACATTTCCTTCAAAATTCATGTATGTTTTTTTTCTACAAAAAGCGAGACATTGATTATCTTAGGGACAACAAAAGCATTGGATGTTCCTTATGCTGGGTACTTTACAACAGAGGAAAAATGGGAGATATCTCCATCAGAAGGAAGCACTGAAAAATCCATACTTGTTTGTAAAGGATGGGTGAATTTCAACAAATCTACTTTGATGAAAAAAACCATTACCTAGCGATCTTAGCAAGGACTCAAAGAGGATATTGATATCTGGATTGGAAGAATCACTAAGATATTACAAAAAAAGAATGAAGACAACTAAACCAATAAAACGTAGCAGTTTGAGTAGGTCCTAACTAAAAATGAACTCAGTCTCAGCAAAACATAGCCAATAGCTCCAGTCACTAAAAAACCAACTAAACCTGCAGGAGCGCTGAAAGGATCAGAAGAATATAAGAGAATCAGTATGAGCATTAATTTATTGATCGCATTGTTGGGATTTATTATTTTACTCATCGCATTGGATATCCTGATTTTCAACAATACAGTGTCAAAGATAGAAGATAGAATTAAGGGAGTTGAATATTCCTTATAAATTATTACGTAGTAACTGTTATAAATGCAATAGTAATAGTCACCTTAGGCTTAGTTGGTTATTAATCAAAATGATGTGAGTTCCATGACTCAAGCAAATTAGAATTCAGACTTGTGATCTTAATAGTAATAGTTCAAGATGAAACAAAAATAATTATTAGTTAATTTGATAAATAACTACATGTCGAAGTAAGGAGTGTTTGTTAAATAAAATAAACGATTTCTTAGTAAATATAAAAAATGAACTAATGAA
>Ga0302284_1000867_pt1 | contig 13764 bp, 13 predicted proteins | sample III_Fen_E2_1_FD_198760 | JGI IMG/M metagenome (GOLD analysis project Ga0302284, IMG submission 198760) | Peat permafrost microbial communities from Stordalen Mire near Abisko, Sweden - III_Fen_E2_1 | ecosystem: Environmental > Terrestrial > Soil > Wetlands > Permafrost | place: Sweden: Abisko...
TTTTTTTGATTTTGATTTTTTTTTAAAGTTATTATTATTTTATTTTTTAATTCATTTTTCTTATATAGTATTCTTTTTAAATACTCTAAATTTACTAGGTGTAGTTTTATTATCATTTTATCTATCTACTTCTCCGAAAACAATATCAATAGTACCAATTAAAGCTGCTAAATCTGCTAATAAATGACCTTTTGTCATCTTTGGAAGTACTTGTAAGCTATGATAAGCTGGTGATCTAATTTTACATTTATATGGAATATTAGTATTATCTGATATTAAAGTAACTCCAAATTCACCTTTTGGTGACTCTACTGCTTGATAAGTTAAATTACTATTAATCTTAAAACCCTCACTTCAATATTTAAAGTGTTTTATAATTTTTTCCATTGAATTATATTCATTTTTATAAACAATAGAATTAAATTTTTTTTTATTTAAATGTTTATTTAATACTAAACTATTTAAACTATTATTATTTTTATTATTTTTTAACAGTTTAAAGATTAGTTGACTTATTATATTTATACTTTCAGACATTTCATTCATTCTTATTAAAAATCTATCAAATGAATCACCCATATTACCAGTATATATTCTAAAATTTAAGTAATAGTAGTTAGCATAAGTTTCATAGTTATCTAGTCTTAAATCTCTTTTTATTCCAGTTGATCTAGCTAAGACTCCTGTTAAACCATAATCTAAGCATGTTTTATAATCAATAGTACCAATATTTACTAATCTTTGTTTTCAAATTTTATTATATGTTAAAATATTATGCATTTCAGATAACGTTATTAAACAATTATTATTAAATTCTAGAATATCTTCTAATAAAACTAAAGAAATAGCTTGTATATTTACCTCGTTAGGTCTATAAAATGCAGCATGCATTCTTGCACCGCAAACCCTTTCATAAAACTCCATTATTTTTTCTCTTTCTTCAAATGCTCAAAAAACAGATGACATACTTCCTATATCTAAAGCATGACAAGCAACAGCTAACATATGATTTAGAATACGTGTTAATTCATCAAATAATGTTCTAACTAAAACAAAGTTTGCAGAATAATTTGTTGAACTTAGTAATGATTCTATTGCTAAACAGTAAGCATGCTCTTGAACCATCATTGAAACATAATCTAATCTATCAAAATAAGGTATTGACTGTAAATATATTTTATCCTCTATTAGTTTCTCTGTACCTCTATGTAATAAACCAATATGAATATCTGTTTTTTCTATAACTTCTCCATTTAATTGTAGAATTAATCTTAAAACACCATGTGCAGCAGGATGCTGAGGACCAAAATTTAAGGTAATAGATTTAATATTTTTAGATAAAAAAGTTGACTCATTATTTAAAGGCTTTCAATTTTGAAAGATACTTCTATTCAAGTTTTACATTGTTTTTTATAAATTATTTACTTAATTTAAATATTCTTAGTACTATTACATTAATAAATATATTATTTTATATTGTCCCTTTATTTTTTTTATTTTTTTTATTTTTTTTAATAAAAGTAAATAAAATAAAAACTACAACACAATTATATTATTTCAATATAAATTATTTTTTTAAATTTTTTTTAGTAATATTATTTTTAAATCTAGCTGGTATACCACCATTACTAGGATTTTTTTCAAAATTTTTAATTTTCTTTTTTATTTTTTTTAAAACAAATCTAATATATATTTTTTTTTTTTTTATTTTTAACTTATTTACACTTTTTTTTTATTTATATAATTTAAAATTTTTTTTTAATAAATCAGAAAAAAATATTTTTATTTTTTTTTCTTATTTTAATAGATTAAAATTAAAATTAGTTTTTTATTTTATTTTTTTTTTTTTCTTTCTTATTTTTAACTTTTTTTTTTTAGATTCTATCTTTTTAATTATATTTAATATCTTTATATAAAGATAAAAAATTAAATTATTTTGTCAACCTTTTTTCAAATGTACTATAAAAAAAAAAGAATTTTTAGACACTCAAAAAGTGCTGGTTTAAAAATGTGCCCACAGAAAGAATCCGATGTTATTAGACCAAAAATTGTAACTCCAAGAAAACCAAATTCTGCAAGAAGACCTGTGGTAAAAACAAAATTATCTAACTCTAAGTATGTTATTGCACATATTCCAGGTATTGGACATAACTTAAGAAAGCACTCGGATGTTTTAGTAAGAGGAGGTGGTTCAAGAGATTTACCAGGAGTTAGACATACATGTGTTCGTGGAGTACTAGATTTTTTAGGAGTAAGAGACAAAATTAGACGTAGATCAATATATGGTGTAAAGAGACCTGAAACAACTGTAAGAAGAGTAAGGAGAAAATTTAGAAAAGTTTTTAACCAATAACTATGAAGGCCGATTTTTTAAAATTACCAGCAAATAATTTAGTTTCATGAGCTCGTCAGGGTTCATTTTGACCACTTACTTTTGGTTTAGCTTGCTGTGCGATAGAGATGATGCATGCAACAGTAAGTAGATATGATTTTGATAGATTTGGTATTATTTTTAGAGCAACACCAAGACAGGCAGATTTAATTTTAGTAGCAGGAACACTAACCAATAAAATGGCTCCAGGATTAAGAAGATTATATGAACAAACTTCTGATCCTAAATGAGTTTTATCTATGGGTAGCTGTGCAAATGGAGGTGGTTATTATCATTACTCATACTCAGTTGTGAAAGGTTGTGATAAAATTATTCCTGTAGATATTTTTGTACCAGGATGTCCACCAACAGCAGAAGCATTATTTTTTGGTGTTTTACAACTTCAAAAAACATTGATGAAAGATTTAAATGAAAAGAAAGTATTTTAATAATAATTTAATATTTAGATTTAAATTATCTAGAAAGAGAAAAAAAAAAATTAAAAAAAGAATAAAACACTTCTCAGTTTTATATGGACTTTTTTTTTATAAGTTATGTGAAACTAGATCTTTTTCAAAAAAAAAATTTTTAATCCATAAAAAAAATTTTTTCCTTTTTAATTTTTTTTTTTATAATGAACTAGCTCACTATTATAGAAAAAATAATCTTAGTTTTTCTTATAGTTATACATTTTTTTTTAATGAAGCTTTTTTTTTTAATTTTTTAAATAATGATCTTTTAAATAATTTTTCAATTACAGAAATAATAACTTTCTCTGTTTTAAAAACAAAAAAAAATTTTTTTGTAAATGATTGTGAAATTACAAATATATATATATATAAATATATATTAAAAAATAAATATTTAAAAAAAAAAATTTTAAATTATTTATTTTTTAAATATTTATTTTTAAATTTAAATATAAATTGTTTCTAATAACAAAAAGTTTAAAATCTAAAGCAAGATTTTTAATAGATACATCAAAATATTTTTCATTTAAAAAAAAAAATTGTTTTTTAGTAAATTTAAAAAATAATTCTGGTAGAAATAATTTAGGTTATATAACGGTAAGACATAGAAGAAAATTAAAAAAAAATACATTTTTAAATATAAATTACACTAGAAGTTATGTATTTAAAAGAGTCATAACAATTGAAATTTGTTTTTGAAAAAAAAAAAAACCATTTTTACTGCTAGTAAAAAATAGATTTAACTCACTGTCATATTTTATAGCACCACATGGTATTTTTTTAAATGAAATGTTAAGAACAGTATTTTTAACATTAAAACTATATCATACAAAAAAATTAGGTAATTTAATAAGTTTTAAACTATTAAAAGTTGGTAACTGTGTTTTTAATATTTTAACACTGGAATTTAAATTTTTTAAAATTGCATTATCAAGCGGAACTTTTTTTAAAATATTATATAGATCCCATTGTAAAAATTTTTATATATTAAGACTGCCTTCTGGTAAAAAAAAAAAATTTTTAATAAATTCATTTGGAGTTCTAGGTAAAAACTCTAATAAATTTTTTAAAAAACATGTTGTTGGTTTAGCTGGAATTAGTTTTCACTCAGGAAAAAGACCATCTGTAAGGGGTGTAGCAATGAATCCTGTAGATCATCCTCATGGTGGTAGAGCAAAAACTAATAAGCCAGAAAAATCTCCATGAGGTTGAATAGCAAAACATAGTAAATAAAATAATTTTTTGTCAAGATCTAGCTGAAAAGGAACATATGTTTGCAGGCAAACAAGAAAAAATTTAATAAAAATTATTTTATTAAAAAAAAAATTTTACACTTTTTTTTTTTATAGAAATTCAACTCTTATTAATTTTTTTAAAAAATATAGTTTAAAAGTACACACTGGTAAAAAATTAAAAAAAAATTATATAACGAAGATGCATAGTTTAAAAAAAGTTGGAGAGTTTTCTTTTACAAGAAAACCTTTTTTTTACCCGTTAAAAAAAAAAAAATTATAAAATAATCTTTTGGGGCAAGCTAGTACATTTATTTTACATAGACAGGGAAATTTTCAGCTTTGAAATGAAACCTGAGATTCAAAACATTCTTTTGAAAAAAATAATATTGAGCACAGTTTTTTAAAAAAATGTTTTAATATTTTTTTTAAAAATAAAAATTTTATTCATTGAAAGTTATTAAAAATTAAAAATAAAAATATTTTAAAAAATACTTTTTTTTATTATTTTAATAGTTTTCAGCTAGAAAACTATATATTATTATTAAAAAAAGTAAAAAATAATAGAATATACATAGGTAATATAGATATAATAAAAATTAATGGTTGATTATTAATTAATCTTTTTTTTTTTTATACTAAAAAAAAAAAAAGATTAATTAATAAAAAAAAAAAAAAAAAAATAAAAAACATTTTTTTAAATTTTCATCCTTTTTCTTATGAAAGAATTGAAAACTCTTTTTTTTAAATATAAAATAATTTTTTGTTTCAATTAAAAAAAATTAATAATATAGAGTTAACAGATAATTTTTTTTTTTTAGATTATTATAAAAAAAAATGTTATGGTTTAAAAAATTTTAATTTTAATTTTTTTTTAAAAAGATTTGAACTTTTTTCAGCTAAACCAGTAACCTTGTTTTTATTTTACCCTAAATTTAAACTAGTTTTATATAAGTATTTAAAAAAAAGTTTTGCATTAAATAAAATTTTAAAAAATAATCATATTTTAGCTATACTTTTTTTAAATTTTATAAATACTTATAAGGGTTGAAGACACTTTAAAGGACTACCTGTTAGAGGACAAAGAACATGATCAAATGCATGAACTTGCTATAAAAATAATCAAGTTTTAAGACATGAAAAATTAAAATTAATAAAAAAATTTTATGGAAAAATAAGTAGTTTAGAACAAAAAATTGCTTTTTTATGTGAATATATTAATTTTTTATGAAAAACACAATGATTTCATGAATGAATGTATTCAAGAAGATATATAAAAAAATCAATAAAAATTAGTAAAAAAATATTTAGAATAGATTTACTTGCAACAGCAAAAGGATTTATAGGTAATATTAGAAAAAATAATCCAAAGGTTGGTAAAAAAAAAAAAAAAATGTTAACAGGTTCTATAGGTTTTGATCAAGGATTTACAAAACTATATTTAAAAATAAAATATGAAACAAAAAATAAAAAAAAAATTTATAAATCTAGATAAAAAAATTTTAGTTTGTTAAAAAATAATGAAAAAAGTATAATAAGTTTTCTATCTATAAATAAAAATTTTTTTTTTTTATTTAATTTTTTTTTATTTAATTTTTTTTTAATATATAAATTTTTTTTTTATAGATTTAAAAAAATTAAACATTTTTTTTTTAAAAAAAATAAAAAAAAAATTAAGTTAAATATATTTTTAAATTTAAAAAAAAATTTAAAATTAAAGAAATTAATAAAATTTAAAAAATTTAATATATTTTTTTTTGAAAGAAATAAGGGAGCTTATTTAAAAAATATATATAAAAAAATAAAAATATTTTATAAAATAAAAAAAAAATTTAAAAAGTTAAAAAAACCAAAACAATTTTTAAAAAAAAAAAAACTTTTTTTAAATACTTTTTATAAAAAAATGAAAATATTTAAAAAAAAAAAAAAAAGAAATAGAGTATTCTCTGTAAAAAAAAATTTTAAAAAAATAAAAAAAGTAAATTTATTAAATATAAAAAAAAAATTTAGTTTTTTTAAAATGAATAAAAGTAAGCTTGGTTTACTGTTTAAAAGTATTCAAAAAAAAAGTTTTTTTGAAATGAATTCAATTTTTGTTAATTCAATTATTAATATATTAACTTTTTTTTTTTTTTTTTTAAATAAAATCATTATAAAATTCTTAATAAAAAGAAAACTAGTATACTTAAATTTTAAAAGTTTAAAAAATTTTTATATAAATTTAAAAAATGGAGATTTTTTACAATTTGTACATATAAAACTTATTATAAAATTTTTAAAATTTTGATCAAGAAAACAAAAAAAATATTTTAAAATAATAAGAAAAAAATTAAAAAAAATTTCAAAATCTAAAAAAAAAGTATTAATAAGAAATGTAAGCTCTAATTTTCCTAAATCATTCATTTTTTTTATTAAAATAAAAAAAAAAATATTAAATAATATTGATTTTGATTATTTAACTTTAAGTTTTTTTTTTTTAAAAAAAAAAAACTTAAAGTTAAATAATTTTTTAGTATTTAACCCATTTATATTTAGATTATTACAATATAAATAAATTCAAGAGTCATTTAATAAAATAAGTCTTTTTTTCTGTTAATAATGGGTGTTCAAAAATCAAGATCTTCTTTTTCTAAAAAAAAAAAAAATTTAAAAAAAAAATATATTTTAAAAAAAAAAAAAATTAAATTAGTAACTAATATATATAATTTAAAAATTGAAAATAAACTTTTTTAGTAATATGTTTAGTAACTTTTCTTTAGATAATAATAGTTACCTAAAGTATAATCCATACTTTCCATTAAGTTTGAATACACTGGTTTCTTATTTTAAAAATCTAAAAGTAAGTATGCACGAAATTTTTTCTTTATTTGGATTTTTTACATTTTTAATAATTTTTTTCCAACTAGTAAGTGGTATAATGCTTTCATTTAGTTTAATACCTGAGACTATGTTAATAGCTATTTCAAGAGATGAAGAAGACCTTGAAGATTTATATATTGATGACTTTTTTTGATTACATGAAAGAGGTGTAGATTTAATATTTATATTTTCATATATTCACTTATTTAGAAAATTATATTTAAATATTTTTGAAATAGAAACTGAAGCCTCATGAAAGAGTGGAGTTTTCTCTTTTTTAATTTTTCAAGTAGTAGTTTTCTTAGGTTTAATTCTATGCTGTACACATTTAAGTGAAATTACATTAACTATTGCAGCAAATATTTTTCACACATTTTTTTTATTTAAAGGAAAGGCATACTGATGACTTTTTACTGATAAACAATTAAATACTGATACATTAATTAGACTAGCATATGCTCATTATTTATCTGCATTTTTTCTAGCTTTTTTAGGTGTTATTCATGGTATTGATATTCACTATGATTGAAAAAATGAATCATTCTTTGATGGTTTAGATATTGAAATGGTTTGATGAGATGAAGCATTATCTAATGAATTAACTCTTTTCTTTTATATTTTAATAGTTATAACTATATTTTTTTTTATTCTTTTTGAAGAACCTGAAGCCTTAAGTTATGAAATTTTTATGTGAGGAGACGTAGGATTAGTTTCTGATGTAAGATTCTATGGTGTAGCACCACACTGATATTTTAGACCTTTCATGGCTTGATTAATTGCGTGCCCTTTTCATAAAACTGGTATTTTTGGTTTAATTTTTTTTTTTTTTATTTTATATTTTCAACCTAATTTACATGGAACAACTGAACAAAATAATTATAATAAAAAGATTTTAAGTTTTTTTAGTTCAAAATTTAAAAGAAATAATTTTTTTGTTAGCTCAGTAATTTCAATAGAAACAAATTTATTTTATCAACTAACATATGCTTTTTTTATTATGTGTGCTTTATATACTACATCATTTTTACCATATGGACGTTTTTTTAATCAAATAGGTGGAAACTGAGGATTTTTAGGGTCATACTTTTATTTATTTTTTTTTTTAGCTTTTTTCTGACTTAGAAGACCTATTTTTTTAGAGTTATATTATTATTATCTATATAATAATGTGTTTTATCTAAAGTTTATAAAATAATCTTTTGATAAAAATTATTTTATTTATTTTTTATTTTAATAATTTTTTTTTTCTTTCTTTTTTTTTCTTCTTCTTTTTTTACAGCTTTTTACATTTAAATTAAAATACATGATAAACACATTTTTTAATTTCTTAGGAAAAAAAAACATGATTAAAAATATCACTTTATTTATTATTTTTCAACAGTTATACATTCATAGAAAAAGTTTAACAAGATTCCTAATGAACTCAACAGGCTTAAACATAAATCAAGAATTATTAAATAACTTATACAGTTATTTAGATGGTAGTCATTTCAATTTTTTTTTAATTTTTTATTTTTTTTATTTTTTTTCAATAGTTTTTAGCTTTATATTTAAACATTTTTTAGGCTTATATGGTGTCTTTTTTTTAAATTTTTTTAGTATTTTTTCTTTCTGACTTTTTACTTTTTTGAATATAAATTATTTTTTAGTAGATTTAAACATTGTTCATTTTTCTTTATTTAAATGATTTTATTTAAATGAAACTTTATTAGTAAACTTTGATATATATATTGATAGTATTAGTTATAGTTTTATGCTTTTAACATTAACAATTGCTCTGTTTGTTAATATATATACATTTTCATATTTTAGAAATGAACCTTATGTTACAAGATTAATATCTTTAATAAACTCATTTGTATTAAGTATGATAATACTAGTAAGTTCTGGTAATTTAATAGTTTTTTTTTTTGGTTGAGAACTAATTGGTTTAACTTCATTTTTTTTAATTAATTTTTGATCTGAAAGAGCAGGAACTTTTAAGTCAGCATTAAAAGCATTTACTTCAAATAAATTTAGTGATGTTTGTATCTTTTTTGGTATTATTATAATTTATAATATAACAAAAGAAATACACTTTTTTAAAATTTTAAATATTTTTTTTTTAAAAAATGAAACTGAAGTATTTTTAAATAATAATATTACTAATGTTAACTTATTAGCTTTTTTTTTTTTAACCGCAGCTTTTATAAAATCAGCACAAATAGGGTTTCATATCTGATTACCAGATTCTATGGAAGCACCAGTCCCAGCATCAGCATTAATTCATTCAGCAACATTAGTATCAGCAGGAATTTTTTTAATTTTAAGATTCTATACTATTTTAGACTTATCTTTTTTTTTTCATTTAGTATTGGCATTAGTAGGAAGTTTAACTGCTTTTGTAGGAGGTGCATCTGCAGCAATTCAAACTGATTTAAAAAAAATTTTAGCTTATTCGACAATTAGTCACTGTGGGTTTTTAATGTTTTTATGCAGTTTAGGTAATTTTAATTATGTTTTTATATATTTGTTTATACATGGATTTTTTAAAGCGTCTTCATTTTTATGTGTTGGTAATATTATTAGATTTTCAAAAAATTATCAAGACATAAGAAGAATGGGCGGTTATTTAAAATTTTTACCTGCAGAATTTTTTTTTTTATCTTTTTCTTTATTAAATTTAGGTGGTCTTCCATTTTTTTTTGGTTTTTATATTAAACACACATTATTTATATCTTTTGATTATTTTTATTTTAAACAAATAGTTTTAAGTTTTTTATTTATTAGCGCTCTAACAGGTATCTTTTATTCTTTTAAAATTATTTTTTTTGTATTTTTTGATAATAAAAAAGCAAGAAAAAGTATATATTTTGATAATATAAAAAATGAAAAAAAATCTAAGTTTTACACTAATACTTCATTAGCATCTAATATTAGTATTTTTTTTTTAATTATGTTTGCTTATTATATTTCTTTAAATTATATGTTTTTAATATTGTATAAAAGTGATTTAAATTTAGATTTTTTTTCATTTTTTGGAAAAATTCAATCATTTTTTTTTTTTAATTTTGAAGAAAATATATTAATAAATTACAGCTGTTTTTATTGAGTTTCTTTAGTACTAATGATATTTTTAATAATTTTATCTTGAACAAAAAAAATTTTAGATAATGATGAACTAAATTTTTTTTCTTATATATTTTTTATACCATTTTGTTATTAATTATAGTTTTAAACTATTATGTGAGGTTGTATTTCTACAGATTTTATTTTTCAACCTAATTTTAGTACAGGTTTTTCTTCACTAAAATCTGATACTGTTATTCACTTAGCACAATGACAATACTGATGATGATTTTGATTTACTTTCGTTTGATCACTATATTTTTTTTTTATAAATAAAACAATAAGATCTAGAGTCTTAAAGATGAAACCAAGAATAAATACTAGTTATCGTTCTCATGGAAAATGAGGAGATTTTTTAGCTTGTATAATACCAACAATTTGATGTTTTAATATATTAGTTAACTCAAGCTTTATTTTACGTTTAATGGAATGACAAAATGAATCAAGTTTATTTACTGTTAGAATCAGAGGTAGACAATGATACTGAGTATATAAATTTGAGCTAAGAAATATTATAGATTTAATGTCTGTTCCAAAAAATATTGGTTGAAATAAATGAGTTATACAAACTGGAAATTCATTAGAAGTTACAGATGATTATTTTTTTGCATTAAAATTAAGAGCACATAATAATTGATTAGTAAAATATTGAAAAAATTTTTTAAAAAATTTTAAAAAATATAATAAAAATAATGATAACTTATATATTGATTTTTTTAATTTTAAAGAAAAAGAACAAAAAGAAAATAATATCTTGTTTTCTTTTTCAAAAAATTCTTTTAATTTTTTTAAAGAAATTGAAGATGATTATTTAAATAATTTTACTGAAAATTATTTAAACCAGTCAAACTGAGAAAATTTAAATGAAAACATTAGTAATAAAAAATTTAACAATATACTAAATAAAAAATTTGTTTTAAATAAAAAAAAAATTAAATATATTTTTTTTGATTTTAATTATAATTTTAAAGAAATAAATTTATTTGAAAAACCAACAGTCTATATAAACTTGTTAACAAAAAAAATAGATTATTCTGAGTTTTCACGTTTTACAAAAAAAAAAATTTTTGAAAAAAAACCTGTATTAGTAACAAAAAGTTTTTTAATAAATAAAAAACTTACAGAAAATACAGAGCTATTAAATATTTTTTTTAATACAGAAAAAACTATTGAAAAAAAAGTAAATAATGACTTATTTTTTTTAACTTTAAAACAAAAAAGATACAAAAGAAAAAAAAATATACCATTTAGATTTAAATTTTTTAAAGATGAAGAAAATAATCTTACAAAAAAAATTAAATTTAGTGATAAACCTTATCTTTCTTCAAATCAAATTTTAAAAACTTTAGAATTTGAACCAACCGCAATGTATAGACTATTAAAAAAAAATAAATTAAGAAGTGAAACTTTTTCTGTTCAGTTATCTAGAAGATTACTAAGAACAAAAAAAACTCTAGTTTTACCTGCACATATTAATATTACATTAATTTCTAATTCATATGATGTTATTCATTCATGATTTATACCTGCACTAGGTATAAAAATTGATTGTGTACCTGGAAGATCAACACATCATACTTTTTTTTGTGATAGCGTAGGTTTTTATTATGGTCAGTGTGCAGAAATTTGTGGTAGATATCATCATCATATGCCAATTAGACTATGTATTATTCCGTTTGAACATTTTTTAGTATGATGACATCATTTTGGATTACCAAAGTTATTATTTACTGAAAATAGAAATAGATTTGAGACAGATTATGGATTAAAAAAATTTATATGATAGAATAATAATAAAAAAAAAAAAAAAAGGATGAAATTAATTTTTTTTTAGGAGTGTGATCTTGGCTTTGACTTAATGCTGATTAAATGCATAACACATGCAAGTTTTATTTTGATTTAAATATTTTAAAATAGCGTCTCGGTGAGTAAAGTATGTATTTTATTTTTTTTGCAGCTTAAACAGTAAAAATAAAAATTTTTTTTAATTAAATAATTTAAAAAAAAAAAAAAAAAAAAAGATTAAGTTTTAATTTTATTTATATTTAAAAAAAAAAAAAATATATATAGTATTAGTTTGTTTTGTTATGAAATATATTTATGCTAAGTTGATTTGAGAGAAGAATCAGCCACATATAGGTATGAAAAAGACCTTATCTTAGACAGCAGTGAGGAATTTTGGGCAATGCGCTAAAGCGTGACCCAGCAAATTAATGTAGCGGAAGAAAGTTATAGCAACTGTAAACGTAAGTCAAGAATGAATATAATAAAAATAAATTTTGTTAGAAGCTATGGCCAATACATGTGCCAGCAGCCGCGGTAATACATGAGTAGCAAGCATTAGTCGTCTTTACTGAGCGTACAGAGTAAGTTGATGGTTGAAAATTAATAACTAAATTCGTTTAGAAGACTATTAATAAAAATAACTAGTGATTTTTTTTTATATATATTGAGCTTGTAATCTAGTGATGAAATACGCAACAGTTTACAGGAACATTCTGTATTAAGATAATATATAGAAAAAAAATAGACATTCAATTACGAAGGTATAGTTAGCGATAAGGAGTTGTGACCCTAGTAGTCTATACTGTAAAAGATGAGTATTAAAAAAAAGTTAACGCAAAAATACTCCGCTTGGGTATTACAGTCGCAAGATTGAAACTTAACAGAATTGGCGGGAGTTTGTTCAAACGGTGGAACATGTGGTTTAATGCGATAATCCACGTAAAATCTTACCAGCACTAAATTTTTTTTTTGAATAAAAAATAATTGTTATTTTTTATATTTTTAAGGAAATCGAAGTATTGCATGGCTGTCGTCAGCTCGTGTTGTGAAATGGAGAATTAACTTTTATAAACGAGCGTAACCCCTAATTTTTTTAAAAATTAATTTTAGACCTCTTGTTTATCTAAAAAAAAAAAAAGAAAACATAAGGGATATTATTTAGAAAAAGGGATGAAGTCAAGTCCTTACGGTCTATGTGCGCTGGGCTACACACGTGTTACAATGATAAAAACAAAAAATAAAAAAAGTTTAATCTTTAATTTTTTTAAAAATTATCTAAGTTCGAATTGTTTTCTGAAACTTGAAAGCATGAAGTAGAAATCGTTAGTAATCGTAAATAAGCATGTTACGGTGAAATATTAGTCAAACTCTGCACACACTGCCCATCACGCTCAAAAAATTGACGGTAATTAAGTTGTTTTTCATTAGTAGTTTTTTTATAAAAATTTTGTATATAAATTATTTTATATAATCTGCTGTAAAAAAAGGCAATGAACTTGTTATTAATAATCCGAGTGAAGTTGACACAAGGTACTGGTAAGGGAACTTGCTGGTGGAATATTATAGATATATATCTAATTATTTTTTTTTCAATAATTGAACTATATAAAAATTATGATTTTTTTTTTTTTTGAATATTTTTTTTACTATATTAGAAAATTATTGATTTATTTTAATTTTTTTTGGTTTTTTTTATTTTACTTTTTTTAGCTTATTAGGAGAATTCTTGTTTATTTTTCATTTTTTTAATAAAAATCAAATAAAAATCTCTAATTATTTTTCTATACTAGACTATTGAACTATAATTCAAAAAAAATTACTTATTGTCTACATATTTTAAAGAAATTATGATTTTTTTTTTTATGATAAATTTTTTTTTTACTATATTAGAAAATTATTGATTTATTTTAATTTTTTTTGGTTTTTTTTATTTTACTTT
>Ga0302284_1000870_pt1 | contig 13736 bp, 7 predicted proteins | sample III_Fen_E2_1_FD_198760 | JGI IMG/M metagenome (GOLD analysis project Ga0302284, IMG submission 198760) | Peat permafrost microbial communities from Stordalen Mire near Abisko, Sweden - III_Fen_E2_1 | ecosystem: Environmental > Terrestrial > Soil > Wetlands > Permafrost | place: Sweden: Abisko...
TTTTTGTTAAATCTCAATATTTCAATCACCTAAATAATCATAGTACCTTTGAAAGAGCATCTAGGTTTAGATTGATATCCATAATTTCACCTTCTTCTCCATGATGGCTTCTAGCTTTCAATTCAGCTAATTACTAAGATAACTTACTTAATATTGGCTCATTTTTGGTTTCTGAGCCGTAAATGAAAGAGTTCTTTGAGAGCAGATACCGCCAGGCAACATCTAGATTTCTTATCTTATTTGACGCAATGAAATGCATAAAAAAGAAATCATATTTATCATTGCCTTCAGTAAAGCAAGAAGTTGTTTTATCACCTTCAAGTTCTACACACGAATCAACAAGAATAAACTCAAAGTAGTTGCTCATTATTTCAGTTGTCAACCTGTAAGAGAAGGGGATCATCATGATCAAACTCACAAAGTATATTTTTTGAAATGAAAAACTAAGAAGTGCTGACAGAGAGCAGAACGCAAAGAGCGTATTGAAAATTTTAAGCCCAATTTGCAGAATATTAACTCTTCTTTAATTGAAGGCATGATACCTGATGTGAGCTAGAATACTAATAATCCCAATTCCTATGCAAATACTAGAATGAATCTCTTCCTAAAAAAAGCTATTCGAAATTACTAGCATCGTTTCCAAACCTAATTATGAGATATTCCAAGAACTGTCGTGTTTGCTGAGTGCATCGTTGGTATTTTAAAGGTCAATAGAGTAATCTTCTGAGACACAAAGTATTCCTTTTGGGGAAAAATAGGTAAAAATAAGTAGAAAAAGAGGAGTAAGCATAAGAGAGTTTTTGAGTTTTTTATAATAAAAAAGCAAATTTACCAAGGAGAATAGTTGGACCAATATTGAGGTAGCCAATAAAAGGGAAGCTGTTATTACTTATTTTCGAATAATTAAGACTGAAGAACAATTGTGGTATAAACAGCAAATACTCATATGACTACATAAACCAAGAAACTATCTGCATGCCCACAATTCCTTGGTTGTAAATCCTCTCTTTGAGTACAGCGACTACCAAAAAGAAAGCTATTGCTAATACATTGAGGCTTAAAAAAAAGATATCCAGGATAATTATGACATCCTCATTTGTGGAAGACAAAAAACAAAAGTATTTTGTGAATTCATCGGACTGCAATGTCTCGTTAAGAAACTATAGAGTTTTGCTTTGAAAGTGAAGTTGCATGATGAACCATTACTTAATCACAAAGAGACAGAAATTCAGTATGTGCCCTCGAGAAAAAGCTCTTATTATCCTAGGGAAAGTAACTACGTAGAATTCCTAAGCAAATTTAAGTAGAAATCTTGCTTAATTTGAAGACGCTTTTGTTTCATTAGGCAGCGTCTTCATTTTGTTTGATTTATTCTGTTTCTTTCGCAGAATTTGGCTAGCTTTTTCTGCAGTAGTTTGTTTGGAAGATCCCCGATTTCTGAAAAATTAAACGAGTATTAATCAACATTCACTGAAGATTATCACTTGTAATCTCAAAAAAGCATATTTAAAATTAGGTAGGAAATTTATGACTTAACTTGAGATAAATTCTTGGCTGATAAAAAAGTAAAGTGAATTTCCACTCTGTTTCTACATAAGTGTAAACCAAGTATAAAATTTTATTAATTTCTTAGCGATTTCAGTTATCCTAAGAAAAATTATTCAAAAACAAAGCCTTAATTTTCATTTCAAATAATTTTAAATTTCCAGAGAAGAATCTGTTGGTGTTGCAGTTCTTGTTTGAATTTTAAACATTTAGTCAAACTTAAAGAAATAATTTATGTTCTTTGTTTGAGTTAAGTAATCAATCACTACCAACCTTATTGCCTCATTTTTAATACATCATTTGTCATAGAACATAAAGTAACTTTAACTAATTAGCTTAAGAAGTTATTTTCCTTTTTGTGTATATTATTTGCTGAAAAAAATAAAAGAAAGCTATTTTATGATCTTGATTTCAAATTAAGGTTTTTAAGAAGGAAATGAATTTTGATGAAAAAATAGTAAATATTTTTACACATTCGTGTGTTAAAAAGAATATTCTGTAGATTAAGGTAATATTATATTTCAAGCTGATATGCTTTTTACTTCAAAATCAAGAAACCAAGAGATAAAATTACAAATCCAAAAAAGATACCAAAAAAGTTTATCAAGATAAGTTTGGTTAAGAGTTGCCCCAAAAAAAAAGATAAACATAATATGATTATTGAAACTATTTGAAAAATGAATTTTGCAAAATCTTAGTAGAAAGAAATTCAAGTCATGTAGGCTGAAAGCCAGTCCCAGCTATTCATTAATAATTTTGTCAAGAATTGTTTTGTATCAAAAGCATGAAGATTATTAGCCATATGATTTAGAGGATAATGAAAGACAGAGATGTATTCTATGAAAGTAAAATGTGCAAGAGTAAGTAAAAAAAGAGAAAAAAGAAGTAAACTAATAGAGTAAGATGGATAGATTGAAAAAAAATTGAAAAATACAAATAACTGATTACTGATTACAAATTGTTTCTTTCATCTTAATTTAAAGAGAAAAAAAATATTTTTTGTTCTAGGGACATTGAGTAATTTAACTTTGCTCCTCTCCCCCTTTGCCCCAGTTCTGAATGATGAAATGATATTCATTCTTATTTAAAGCTAATTTTTTTTAATCAATTAGACTATCTCTAAGCCAAAAATTATTTAAAATTGTTTAAGATCCTTTCAAAAGATTACAAACAAGATTTTATCAGAATATTTTGTTAGTAAAAATCCTCTTAATTATTAGACTAGACTTCTTCAAACATTTATTATGAAAATTTTAAGAGAAATCAGCTCATTTATTTTCATATTTACTTGATAGACTAGAGCTAAATGCAATTATTTTTTAATTCAAAATATTTCCTGTACAATCTCTAAGCAGACACAGGACATTGTCATAAATTAGTTATTAATATCAATGAACATTAATTATTTTCTCATAATCCTTGTTCAGCTGCAAATTATTCTTTTCTTCAGACAGCTTATAAATTATTTATCAGATGAAAAGAGGGTAATTCTCATCAATTGTGTTTTTTTTAAGAAAAATAAAGAAAATTAGTGGCGGATTAACACTTTCTTAAGCAGAATTTAAGAATGGGAAATAAAGGAGCAACAGCAAAATCGACAGGCAAAGGGTTGAAGACTTAACAGCCTCTACCAAGAAACATCGCTTCACTGTACGGTCCAAAGCCACCCGCATCAGAGAATAATTTGAGTGATCAATCTGGTTTCTCTTCTGTATCCTCAGTGTCCACTAGCATACTCGGAAATAAATTAGATGACGATGGAGATAATGATAGGATATAGCTGAGGCTCTCCAGAGTACACAGATGCGTAAAATAAGCTAGAATTATTCATAGAAATAGTTAGACAATTATTTTGGTTTAAATATAAAATTCAACAGCGCAGAAGTGATGGATTTCAAAACCATGAAAGCGAAGAATCACTTGCTTCAGCGATACGAAATGTCACGAAATTTATAGATACATTCTCCTCAGTTAATGTAAATGATTTTTTTAGATTGAAGTGATGGTTTTAAGGCATCCAAAGCCAAAATATCGCCTCTAACTTATTTGTAATGCTTGTTGTTTCTTTTCATAGGTTGGAACTTGTTTGCTTGAATCGAGCAATTTATCTGCTTTCCTCCATGAAAATACACTGGAATTAACCAAGAAATAATCTCTCATCGAAGAACTTTTGCAAGATCAAGGAACAGAAAATAAAAGCAAATAAACGAATTCAGAAGAAAAACATTTAGAAGCAGGAGATAAGAGTGCAAGTAAATGTGATGTTAATTAAAGAAAATAAGAAGATAAAGACTAAGAAATAGATAAAACTAGTGAGCCAAAAACGATAAAAGAAGATTAAGCTGATTAACTCAGTGATTAAGAGCCAACTGATGTATCGACTAGGCCAACAGCTTGTTTTAGAAATCAAGAACATATGTCCTTCGCTCCTTTTGCTAAATAATAGAATACTAGGGAAACATTTGGAGGTGTTGGAGGAATACAAGTTCCTGCTCTAGAGGATAAAGAAAGTTTAGAAAAAGAAGATGAAGACGATGATGATGATTTTGTCCCTTGTAGATAGACAGCTAATTTCGGGAGTATTGAAAGATTAAATCAACGAAAGCAATAAGAAAAAATAAAAGCATTCGAAAGATTAAATTAGCCACTAAACGAAAGTGAAATCAAAGAAGATGATAATGAAGATGAAGGTAGAGATGAGGGTAATGTAGATTACGGCAAAGATATTGATGGCGCTGACAATTATAATTACTAAAATGAATAATACTACAATGATAACAATAATTATGAAGAAGAAGATGAAGAATATTCTGAACCAATTTATTTGAAGATAGATTTATCTGCATAAACAAAGAAGAAAAGAGATATCGCAGGTATTAAAGACATTAATCAAAATAGTTTGTAAAGCAATTCGCAGAGAGTATTTGATGAAACAATCGAAAGATCCTTGCAAGAAGATGAAAATCTATTGGAAGATACAGAAAATAAAGAAGAATAAGAATTTTAACTGCATGAATCAGAAATCTAATAATAATCTGAATAAGAACAAGGTCGATAACAGACCTAGCAACAACAAGAACCTTCATAATAAATCGAATAATAAAAATAATAAAAGAGTGCCATGGATTAGCAAAACTTGAAAGACTTAAAGAAAACATCCAATATTCAAAAAATTGAGAAAGTTGAGGGAAATAAATTCTCACCTAAAAATAGCAAATCACCTACAGGAGCGCTCAAAAGAAAGGAGTAGGATCAAAAAGAAGAAGTTTAAGTAAAATAAGTGTTTCTGTAGAATACCATAAAAGGGACTAAAAGAAGCGTAACACCAAATGTTAAAAGTAGTACCACCAATTCAACGATACATGTTAATTCAAAAAGTAAATCGCCATTAAGAAGCGAAATTTCAAGAGATCACGAAGACATAAAGAAAGATCAAGTGAAGGAGAAGAAGAAAGTAATAATGAAGTCTAACTCATTCTCAATCATTAAGACAATTAAAACTAAACCAATTGAATTGGAAAAAAAGGAAAACAAAAAAGATGTAGTAAATTTTACTACTAGCAGCTAAAAGGATAAAAATGCATCAAATAAGATAAATCTTGGGTAGAATGAATTAGCCACGAAATAAAGCCACCTACAGCAAGGATAAGTAGATGACAAGAAAGCATCTTTCAGGGAAACTGTGGATGCTTTAGATGATCAAATGGATGAGTTACTTAACTAAATTTATGGCGATCTTTCAAATGTTAAAGCGAAAATTCAAAAAGATTCAAAATTATCTCCTAGCCCAAGTAAAAAGATCCTAGACACAAAAAAGCCAGCTAATTTATGAGCCTGTTTTAAACAAAAAATATTTTTTTTTTTTGTCAATAATAGTTTTTTGTGTGTAGCTAAGTGTCTTAGAAGTCTTTTGTTTGTTATTATTGTAACTTTTTCTGCCTATTTTTTGCTCATTTTTATGTAATTTTCTAATACTTCTTCCATTCAATTCTCATAAAGATCATACAGGACTTGTTAAGGATTAACTGTCATGTACTCAGCAATCCATTTTCTATATCCACAAATCTAGATTTAATTCGCTATGAAAAAGTGAATTGCATCTTAAGTTCGCTAACGCAGTGCAATTTTAGAAACTAAATGATTTACAGTGCCTTATCTTAACAGCTATTCTATGATATATTAATTGAGCTTATCAGCAAACTCTTTCGTCTAGCTTCTTTATCCTGTTAGCGAAATCTATCTGAAAGGTGTTACTTTATTTGTTTTTATCATCTTGAGGAATGCATCACCGAAGTTATTAGAATTCAGTGTCACCTATTCGCCAATCATCTCGAAGATGTCATCACCAATGGACACTTAGACTTACCTGCAGTCATCGAATTTATGTTGAACTAATCGAATCAAATTAGTTTAAAAGTCTTCAGTGGAATTGAAGCGTTAGTATATCATATTTCCTTGCACATTGTTGTGATCTAGATATCGATAGTTCTATTAGATTTGGTCGATTATTAAGATCTTAATTGCTTAGTAGTTCTTAGTTAAAGCAGTGATTTACTATGGAGAAGCATACTTAAGATGTAAATATTCAAATTGCTGAGAAACTATTTACCGAGTTATTCTGATGAAATAAGGAACTGACAGAATGGTATTCACTGAGAAAAATATCAAGTTAAATATCAAAACGTATGTTAATCTGTGGTTATCTTAGTTATTTAAGTCTTCTTAATGCTATTGTTCATCTTTTTAAGCAACAATTAAGATCAGAAGAATGAGCCCTTCGCAATAGCAAACTAGCCTATGAACAAAATGAGATAGACTTGTGTGCACTTAAAACGCTGTTCCTCTTTTCGAAACATCTATCCATCCATATTTGATGCTTCCGTATTTGAAGAAAGGTGCGAAACTCACAGGAAATCCAAACCAAGCCGTGAATGTCATAAATGAGATTTTGTTAACAGTCTGGAATAAGCCAAAAAAAGCATGGTTTTTACTGAAAATCGAGTAAATTGTAAATACTAGAAGAGATAGAATCTTGAAGATAAGGATAAGATTCTATTAATCATTTAAGATGCATAAGTAGATGACAGCTAAGTACTAAAAACTCTAGACCAAAACACTGAAGTACTAATCGAAAGAGTATGTTAGATTACCTGCTAAATCTTAGTTCAGAAAGAGATATACGTACTGTGCACTCACAGAAGTATTTAGCATTAATGAAATTAAGAAAGGACCATACAGCATATTCTCAGACAATTAATCGAAGCTAGCTACCAAGTACATAAATTGTAGAACAGTCATGAAATAGCCTCTATGGATTAATTTGCGTTACGACAGATTGAAATCTATGTCTGCTTCTATTTTCTTAGGGTAGAATTTGTAAGGAACGAAGTACAAGACAACATCTAAACCAACAGCTTCAAGGAAGATACATATCTTTTTGAACTTTGCGCTGTGGATAATTTGAAAATAATAGTGCAGACATGCTAATATTGCAGCTAATGCAGGATACATGAAATAATTATTCTTTAGAAATAATATGATAACTATCAAATTGACTAATCCAGATACACACAGCAAGGACTAAGCAAATCTTCTCTAGTACTTCTGAGATGAATGATTTCCATAAAACTAGAGCATATTTTGTTACTTGTTTCTTCAATCTGAATGACTTAAAGTGAAATTAATCAAAGATATAATTAACAAAACGTTTATTTTGTAGTTCAATATGATTAAGTAATTGGTAATAAATCACTCAACATGTGATTCATAATTAATCAGAATAGCACGTGGAAGTCAATCGCTGCAAGGGGGGTTTGTGTAATTAAACTATGTTAAAACGTGTGAGTATGTCTGCGATTTCAGTGCGATTAAATTAGTGATTGATCGGGTTTATTATGAAATTATTCTGATCGTAATCTAAAATCAAATGATTTAAAAAATAAGACAAAAAATTCTATTAACTATGGAAGAAGAAATAGACTTATCATTTTTAGATCAATTTGAAGTGAGACGTTAATAACAAAAAGTATGACTTACCCTTTAATAATATGAATGCCTACTGGGACTTACCCTCGAAAATAATCATTATTTCTAATTTATCATTTCAATGCTTTATTACTTTCCTACTAAATCATTGTTCAGCTTATGTTAATGACTTAATTAATATCATAGAACTAAAGCTAAAAAGTTTTAAAAAGAATATTATCCATCAACCTCATTTTAATAAAATACATTTAGATTCAAAAAGCCAACCCTTTTGAGACTGCTAAATCATTTTAGATTGCAATAAATTCTTTTTTGTTCAATTATGAGACTTGTATCATGAAGAAAAAACGTATTGAACAAGGAATAATTCATCGGTAAAAAATACAAGTTTTTATAATAATAATAAGAAACAATTTTTTAATTACATTTTAATTTCATATTTGCATATCTTTGGGGCAATATTACTCAAGAACTAAACATTTTATTGTGTTTCGTTAGGATATTAACCTTCTTGAAATTCCTGCTTTCAAAAAAAAGATGAGCCTTCCCGTTTAGCTGTGTGATGAAGTAATTCATAATGTATCTGCTGTTCATCTGTTCTATGAATATAAATTATATTTTTATTGTTCTTTCTCTTATTATTCCAAGATAAGTTTTTGAATGAGGGATCTTCGTCTGTACCCTGTGAAGAAGCAGTAACCAACCACCAATAGGAACACAATCAGAAAAATAGTTAGTATTATTATTAAAATGGTGGAAGGAGTTGATTCGCTTGAAGATTTTCTACTCATAATATATGATAATATGGAGTTTATTACACTAAAAGTTTGCTTTTATTCGAAGTCTGAAATTATTTTTGTTCTAAGAATCTAATTTTGGATAGAGTGAACCTTCTGAATGTGTAGTGCTAAGGCATTTGTGATTTGTCTATATGAAGAACGAGTTAATGGAGGGAAAAAAATGATTAAAATTAAGGCATGATTTTTTATCTTTGAGATTATGCAACGAACTTTTTTCTTCTTCTATTCATTGTGTTTATGGATTTTTAATGGGATCTAATAGCATGAGAGGCATAGTATTATTTGGATTTTGTATTAAAAAAGACCAAAAAATAATTATTATTATTGCCTTAAACTGCGCACTATTCTACTCATAGAAAACCAAAAACATTTAATCAAATTACTGATTTAATTCTAACTAAAAACTAGTTTTTATTGTTTCTGCTCTAATCATTCCAAGATCAGAAAATACTAAAATAATGAAACAATTTATCCATTTCACATGGACAAAGATCATTACAAATGGAAAATGATGAAAAATTATTCAAGATAACTTTCTTTTTAAGAGCTTTTTTTCTAGAAATGTATGATGCTAAAACGGGGATAACTTTAAAAAAATACAATATTCTTCTTTTTCATTTTTTGTTTATGTTCTCATTAACAAGAAAAAACTATTTTTTCATTCCAAAAGTTTGAAGAGCAAAAAGTAAAGACATTAATATTGAATCAAAAGTACCAAAACAACATGATTATTAACTGAAATCGATTAATTTATAATTCTTCAAATCATTTGAACCCCATTGTTGGCGGTATATTATTGAGATGCAAGAGGATTTACTACTCCATATTGTGGCTAATATGCATTGTACATTTATTAGTTCATGTTAGGTGCTGCCACTAATCCAAAAGCTTGTTGTTGTTATTGCTGTGTCATCATAGCCATATTATTATTGTAAACTATGGGAATATTTGGGTCATAACCAACTGGAACCTGATTAGCAATGAATGGAGTTTGCTATCCATATCCTCCGTATTATCCTATCATTATTGGTTACTACTAGCCAGCTGGAAGAGCGTTCTATTGCATCATCATATTATTCATATTTTGAGCTTGCATATTCTATGTTGCCTGCATATTGGCCCTTAGAGCAGCCAGCCTTCTCTTCCTGATGCAGTAGCAGACTATGAAAAAGAAGAGAAAAAATACACCGAAAACTACTGGCAGAATAATAGCAATGACGTTGATAGAAGAGCTACTGCAAACTGAGCTAAATCCGCAAAATCCATTCTGACAGCAATTAAAGAAGCAATCTGAATCATAATAACAAGTGTCACTGCAACTATACGAGCTGTATGTGCATCTGCCATTAATGTCCAAGCAATTTTTGTAGTTTCGAGCATAACAATATGATGCTGTGGTGGCTTGAACTTCCTTTACAAGAGTTATTACTACGAGAATTAGTGAAATTGAGTAGATATTCTTCATTTCTATTTGCGCAAAAAGAGTTGTATGTTTTATTATTCTTCTAGGTATTATTTTATTAATTAGTAATATGAGGTAAAGAAGGGAATTTCAATAAGATTATTGAAAAAGAAACTTGAACTCAATTTTGCTATTTCTTCAAATTTCCTTTGTTATCTTCGAATTTAGTATTTCCTCCCTATATTACTTTATTGGCGAATGTAGATAAACTCGAATTACCCAATTCAAATCTAATCTATTACCTTTTTTTGAATTCCATATCAGAAATAACAACTCATATTTTTGTCTGTAATAACTTGTCAACCATCACAAATTGCTGTAGCTTTAATTATCAGAAACTTTTTTTTGCTATTTTTAGATAATAAGTATAAACTCATTTACTAATAATAATTACTGGATGAGGTTGCTTAAGCTTCGATTATTCACGCTGAAGAAAAATACTAAACTGCAATGGGATAATACATGTTTCTTTAAACTCAAGAAAAAATAAAAACAGCACATGGAAAATCTATTAGTTTCATCTCCTTGAAATCTTCAGGAATGAGGAATTGTCTCATCAGCTAAAATATTAAAGAACTTGCTAAATATTCTGCTTTTCACTGAGAGGTATGTTTTTTCTAATACAATTTACTGAAAAACTGTTTCAGCACTGATATTTCTTTATCAATAATCCCCTCCTGCTCCCCAAATATTTAATCAATTCTCAACCCTAAAGGATAAGGAAAGCTCCCAAAATATAATTTCTGTTTTACTCCAACAATTCAATCCTTCATAATATGTTTGACCCCACTTGAGCCCATAAATATTATTCAATATATTTCACAATTATTAAAGTTTGTTATGAAAAAGAAGAAAATAATCAATAACAATCATGTTAAGGTTAATAGTTGTGATTTTCAAGTTTTTATTTTTAATTCCGAATATTTTGTTGTTGTTGCTGATTTCTCATTTATGTTTCTTTATTTTGTTGATGAACCCACAAAGGGACTACTATTTTAAGTTAAATCAACTCAAGCAACAAAGAGGAAAGAGCTTTTTCAAACTCTGAAAAGGAAAATCAATATAAATCCAAATAAACATAAAAGAAATCAATGGGGAGGGGATCAAACAATTTAAACAAAACATTTCTGAAATATCGAAAAAAAAATAATTAGTAGTCTCCAAACAAAAACTGATTTCATTTAGCAAAAACAAACCACAACTCTAATTATTTTACGTAATCCGAAATAGCTATGAGTAATAATAATGCTGGCTGCTGTAAGGATTCTTCGATTGTTCCATCGGAGGAGTAAAAAGTCAACAGTGAAAGCGCCAAGGATATGATGAGCTTTGATTACTTCGAGGGCAAGAACAGGAAACAGCAGATAAGTCTAGAGCGCTTTTAGGATTAGAGCATCGCAAGATAACAAATTGTTGAAGCAAAGAATGAATTAGATTTCCTTCTTTGCCCGATTTGCATAAACATACTGTTCAAGCCAATTTCTTGTTCCGAATGCACGCAGTCTTTCTGTAAGGCATGCATTGATCAATGGACAATGCCAAAAGTACCAAAACATCCTAATTATAATAATCCTAATAATAGATGCATGGGTAATAGTCATAACAGCAATGGGATGGCTGGAAATCCTGAAGAAGAAGATGAAGATCGTGCGTTTTTATTCAGACAGCGAGTTAGCAATAATGGTGCAGGTAATGATAATTTTCTACCAGGAAATGCAAATAGTGCTGCTGAGATGGCGTATTAGTAGTAAAATTATAATAATAACAATCGGGCAGCCTAATTAAATCAAGAGTATTTAGCACTTTCTGCTTTGAATAATAGCAATAACAACATTTAACTCCAGTAACAGCAATAATAACTGCAATTATAACAATCTCAGCTCATTTCAACTTAATAAATGAACAGATTATCGTGCCCTCACTGCAAGAAGCTTTTTAAAGGCAGTAACTTACCTTTGATTAACAAGCTCTTAGCATCGATGAAGGTGCGTTGCTTTTACTCTGAGAATGGATGCGAGGAAGTGTTGGCTTACGATTCCTATGAAAAGCATTGTTTAAAATGTGATTTAATGGGCGTTGAATGCGATGGATGCAAGGAAGTTATTGTAGTGAAAGACATTGAGTCGCATACACAGAATTGCTAGTTTATAAAAGAGAAATGTTCCATTTGTGGATTCAGTGCTGCTAGGAAAAATTACAGCTCCGCTCACACTGACAAAATGTGCCTGTAAACGTAATTATCTCTGAAAGATAAACAAATCGAGTAATTAACTGCGAAGGTTGATCTAGCGAATACGGAGATTAACATTATTAGGGCGTAATTACAGCGGATTGTGATGGGTGTACCTGAATAATTAAGCGTCTTCCCTTTCTAAACTGTGTTTACGAACCACTTTAAATTCTCTGAAAATCGAGCAACTCTTGAGAGAATTTCATTCAACGAGACTAAGAAAAAATATGATTTCCTGCATTTCTTCTTAAATCGTCCATTCTTCGTGCATGGACCTGTCATTTAGATTTTCAAAGTAAAATTCGATAGGTTGCAGGGAAATGTTCTTATGGGCATATCGGACTCGCAACAATAGAATTCATTGGATTTCATGGTGAACAAGCAAGGCGAAATCAAAAAGAAAGAGAAGTTGGAGAATAAATACAAGCAGAGGGATAAAGTTTAGAATTTCACAATGCAAGAGAATAACACTATTCTCATAAAGTACATGCCGTTTTGCTATACCTTGGAGTTTACGAATGTGGATCTGAATGTCACATGCAAGTTGGATAGCTCATATCTATTGGAGTTCTCGCATTCGTTCTTTTTCTTCTTCTCACTTGATCATCAGCACGATTCGATATCCTTCTCCCATCCAACAAATAATCAAAACAATAATAATTGATTCGTTGAAAAATTCTTTTTGTGGATTTTTGCTTTATTTCCTTATCTGGAACGCTGATTTAAAATTATTTTTTTTGGAAAACCAGAGAGAAGGTGAAGAGTATGCTAGCGTGGCTCATTTCAAATCAATTCATTATCTGCTTGTGTGTTTTGATTACTTTTTCTTTTCATTTTCGATTGAGTTTCAATTTTAGTTTATGAGCTTAAAGAAAATTATAAAAAGTCAAACCAGTAGTGTGCGTGTGTATGTTCCTTGCGAGGAAATAAACTACAGTCTATTAGTAAAATATTGATTAAGTGTGGTATTTTGTTGGTTTTGATGATAGTTAAAATCGTAATTTGAAACTGGTTTTAGGGAGATTTAAAGATAACAAAATGACTGAAAAAACACTTCTCGTTGACAATCCATTTTCGCTTGAAGTTAATCCAAAAAAGGTAAATCCAAGCAGACACTTAGGAAATGCTAAGCAAGCTCCTATTCATTTAGTTAACTCTTGTTTTTTTGTTGTTGAGAAAAGCTAGTTCAGAAGCTAGAGATACAGGAGCAACATGTAACAAATTTAAGATTTTAAAGTACTTGAAACTGAGCTGATTTAAAGGAAAATGCAGCAGACATGACCATTGAAGAAAGGCTTTACTCCAAGACTAAAATATCCAAGAAGTTTGGAATTATTCGAGCACTGGATGAAGAAGGTAAAACACATATCATTTTATGATTAACTTATTCTCTTTATTGTTCTCTTTCTCTCACATACACTCTTTCAATAAGCTGAAAAGATGGCAAAAGCAAGAGAAGAAACACTTGCAAGGGACCAAAAGCGATTGGAAGAGAAGCGCAAAGCCAAGAGTGCTATACCACTGTGGTAAAAATATGAAAAAAACACCAAAGAATGGATTAATGAGAAGAGTTTATATCTCAAAAAGAATACTTAAATATGAAAATAATTAGATATTTCATTTGTGTTTTTGGCTAAACTTAATTGAATAGGGAGAGTTCTGAGAGTGACATTAGGAAGCAGACATCGAGAATCAATAATTTACTGAAAGAAAA
>Ga0302284_1000876_pt1 | contig 13705 bp, 5 predicted proteins | sample III_Fen_E2_1_FD_198760 | JGI IMG/M metagenome (GOLD analysis project Ga0302284, IMG submission 198760) | Peat permafrost microbial communities from Stordalen Mire near Abisko, Sweden - III_Fen_E2_1 | ecosystem: Environmental > Terrestrial > Soil > Wetlands > Permafrost | place: Sweden: Abisko...
AAAGGTTATTTGGTGTGACGCTGAATGTCATGACAAGACTGATTTAGAAAATTTGTAATATCAGCACTTTCAGTCATTTTGAATTGTTGTAGATTACCACCTTTAACAGAGAATGAACTCGATTTCATCTGATTCTAAATGTCTTAGAATTTAGTAAGGTTGTGCACAAATTATTAGCTAGTTATTTGAAAAGGCTCATATTTATTATTGTCTACTGTTTATTAAAGCGTTGCTTATTACTGAAGCGTTTCTGGTTATTATTACTACTAAATGCAATTGAAATGGTCTTTGAGTTGATTTTCTTCTTAGGTCAATATGTTTGTTTTCTTGAATTCATTAAACTAGCTGATTTTTAAAGTTGGTACTTTTAATATCGATTATTTTTCATTTACCAATAACTGCGATTATTTCTAGTCTTTCAGTTTATTGAAGCTTAGATTGTCTTTGCTCATTTGAAATTAATAGGGTTTATCTGGAAATTTACTGTTGTTGTTGCAGTTGTTTTGACACTACGGCTACTAACATATCAGATTTCTATGTGTGTTTGGTTATTATCTCTAAGTATCCATAGAAGCAGCCTGCTGTGTGTCAAAAATACTCCTTCTAAATTCAGAGCAATTTCCATATGATTTCCCATGGTTATCTTCAATCTCGAGAGTGCTGATCGTTAACTTATCATTCTATCTATAATTAAACAGTTAGCTTGAGAGTTGCTGAGAGAATTTCAACCGATTAATTGGGATGCTTATCAGAAAACCAATCATAAGTAATGCCTTCGCTATTCCACCGATTTCAGCTAGCACGCTATCTAATTTCTTGTAAGTTCTATGGAAAACTGATTCTTTAGCTTTTTCGAAGCGCAAAAAAAACTAAAAATAATAGTCGCTCTCATCGAAGATTATCTGGATTAATTTTTCAAGGAAACATATTTTTAGTTTAGTTTTAATTTTGATGTAAATTCATATTTTTCCAATTACCTATTCCCCTTAGACACTATGAGCTGTCCTTCTTTAGTAAGTTTTATCCTCAAAGAACACACCTTAATCGCTCTCCACATATGTATTGCGGAAGTAAAGTGTCACATCCTTAGCAAATACTGGCGATGCATTCCAGAAAAAGTCCCTTCCAACTACAGAAAACGGATCAAAGTTCTTAGAATTCACAATGACATCATTTGAATTAAATGCAACGAAGGAGTTTGTCAAGATTTGTTTGATCTCAGATGGATCTCTACATGACGGCAAGCCAGAGCACATCTTCATTGTGATTTAGATTGTTGCAAAGGAATCTTGATCGAAATTGCCTTCAAGAAACAAAGGAACTGCTTCTTGATCTAAACAATACATTTCATTGAATCCAACTAAATTTGAGAAATATTTGATTGTTTCGGGTACTTCAAACTATTTTATATTGCAGGGTCTGACTAAAACAGGTGCATAGTCCCATAGCTGCTCGTACGATTGAGTTTCTTTATTGTAGACCTTTTTCATTGTTATTTACTGGGCACTCACTGTGTAGATGGTTTCATCGAGAAACTAAGAATAATTTCCAGGGAATTGTGCACCAAAAGCAAAGTTGAAGGTGTCTTTTTTGAGATCAAATCTAGCAGGAGAAGCTACGAATCTCTCAGCTGAGATGACTTCAGGATTCTCTTTAACAAACAGTTCCTTCCCAACTATTATTGTCTGGAGAATAATAGAGAAACCTATGATAAGAGAAATTACTGTTCCAAATGTTGTATGGAACTATTCTTTGTTGAGATATCGTAGGCCAATGGCTACTCCAAATAGATCAATTGATGACCAATCCATTCAAGAGGAGGATTGAAGGAAGGAGGATTTATTTATCTTAGAGATGATTTAACTTATTGTTTTTATTTGTTTGTTTTTTTGTTTATTTTTGGAGTTTGAAAAGCTTTATCGAATGATCTTGTTGAGATTCTGAAAATGTAATTCAAGAGTATCTTTTTCCTTTAGCTATTTGGTTTTGATTATAATTACAAAAGATAGGATGAAATATCTCAAGATATTTGAGGGGTGAGGCGAATTTATTCTTTAGCTTTTCAAATATTGTTTTTGGATAAATTACATTTAATAAGATTAAATAGTATTTGGATATCTAGATTAAATATCTACTGAGTAGATTGGGAGGATACTTTCAGAATAATCAAATTACAAAGGAAATTACCTAAGTTTGATTTTTTTTGATAAAATACTCATAAAGTAATCTGCTCTTTCATTTTTATGGATAACTCTTTTTTATCAGAATTAAAATCATTTTAGGTTCGTTTTTACAATAAAATTTTGTATTTTTGATATTAAAATACTCAATTAACTTAAAGAAAATCGGAAAAATATTAAAAGATAGATGATATCATAAAATTAAGAGGTCTTAAATTGAAGAAAAATATAAAAATAAATCGGAATTTGAGGAGACAGATATTGGAGTTAAGGATTATGAAGAAACAAAAATATTTATTTAATTATTTTGATTTTATTGTTGTGACAATTCCTATTCTCCTTTCAAGAATTTGGTATGATAGGCTAACTCGCCTCAGATTGCCTTTCTGAAACGGCATTTGCTTAACTCAAAGGCTATCTTTACGAACTCAACAGAAAAAGGCAATTCTATGATTCAGGTTGAAGATTATTATGTTTTTCATAATTCACATTATTAGAATTTGATTATTTAATCTTTTCATCAGCTTTTTCAGTTTACTGCAATTAAATCTACTACTCTTGCTGCTCGTGCTGTTCCTTCGGAGAGAGATTTTTTTCTTTGGAGGGATCATGATAATGATTTTCTATTGAATTTTTCTTAGATCTGGTTATCTCAATTACAATATCCTAATTATTCTCTATACAGCTATTCTCAGTAAGGATCTCGATTTATTTCTTCTCCTCATATTTTAATTACTATTTCTGCAACTAATCTTCTTATTCTTTTCCATTCTTCTCTTGGTCTCCTCCTGATGATATTTTTTCTTCGTCAAATTGAGATTTAAAATATGGATCACGCTGGATTTATCCTCCATTTATTAGATCCTCTTCATTCTCCACGGAATCGAGTTCTCTGATGTATTATTAATTATTCTGTATATTATCAAGAATTGTTGGATCAAGCATTTCCATGATTTTTTTGTCTATCGCAGTGAGGGTTGGCTTTTTGATGATATTCTTTAATGCTTAGAACGCATCTTTAGCTTTATCCTTGTCACTCTGATTCAAGTCTTTATCATCGAGGAATGAATTCGTTTAATGTGGATACGCAGAAGCTGATGAGGGACTTTTCGATATCTTTTTCTATTTATTCAGATTTTTTTCTATTTCTTCTAGGTTTATTTGCGGTTTTGGTAGGAATTACAGGAGCTTCACTTGATCATCATCTAGAAGAATTGTCTTGAGTCGCTCGAGTTCTGAGAGCTTCTTGATGATAAAGAGCATGTCTAAATGCTGGTAGATCTTGTCAACTGAGAAATCTATTTTCTTTTTGGTGCTTTAGAAAGTTCCAAATGGCCAAATGTAGTATTTCAAGTAGTCACTCCATTTTAAGTTTAAGATATCGTCAGAGCTCTCAGCGTCATGGAAGATACTCTTGACTATCTTGGTGCTTTATCTCCGTGAGGCCCGTCTGCTGCTTAATTCTCTGGCTTATTTTCTTGCCTGCTCAGAATCATTGTTCTCGTTGCTGATGTCTTTTTAACTGCTGTTGTTCTAGTTTTCATATTATATGATCCCATCGATATTTGTGTTTTTCTATGCAAACAGCTAAGCTGGCCTTAGTTTAACTTCTTCTTTTTCCTTGAGCTAAATTTTTAATAAATCCACTAAATTATCTTCATTCGGATACTAGTATTCTTCTTAATTTTATTAATATTCTCCTGATTTCTGAGAAGGCACAGGAGGTGAAGGAGATGATGCTTAATCATTTTATTCTGTGTTATTTGAAACATTTAATTAATTTCCTGGTTTTATGTTTAAACTAATGTTATTATTGACTGTTATGTTATATGGATTATTATGATAATAATCACTAAGCTATTATGACCGTTAATGATCTTACTGGTGTGTTGTTTTCAGCTTGTTTTCTATGGGTTTAGTGCAATTTTCATTGGACATAATATTCTGTGTAGTATAGATATCTTTTTCAGAAATCTGATCGAATTCTATGAGCTCTATCTTTTAATCTTCTTCTTAGCCACATTCAACATTATTATTACTACTCCCTTTTTTCAATGCGAGACCATCCGTATTGTTGATCTGCCAAGAAATGGGTGAAACTTCTGTTTATCCTGAGAAATGGTTTTTTCTTGGATTTGGGTGCTACCTCTATGATATTTATTAGTTGGATTTAATTATTTTTTATTTCCCTAATTCGATCATCTAGGTGAATTACTATCCTGGAGTTAAGGTCTTTCCGTTTTTTAGTACTAGTTCTGTCTTCGATTCCTTGAAGGAAAATAAGGAATTTGAGATTTATTAGTTTAGACTCAGTTGATTAATTGGCATGCAGATACCAAATCCAATCATTATTAATGCCTTAGCGATACCTCCAATCTAAGCTAAGACATCACTGAGTTTTTGGTAAGTTCTATTGTAAACCGATTCTTTAGCTTTTTCTAATCTCAAGGTCATGGAAAATAGATAGGTATTCTCAGCGAAAATTATCTAATTTTTTTAGTAGCAAAAGAAAGGATTAAAAGAGAAGCGAAATGTCTTAACATTAATGGAATAATTAGAAGCAATTTACATGCAAAATAAAATGAAGGATTAATTCATAAGAAATAATACAGCTGCGTAAAAGAAACAACTTTAATTGAATTGAGAGTAAAAATACAATTAATTAAATACAAAACAATTTGGCAGTAAAAATCCAAATAATAAAATTTGCACCCAAAACAACGATAAACTCTAAGTTGGAAAATAAAAAGCTCTAATAAAATGGGGAACGAAATTACTGAGGGATTTTTTGATTTTATTTAATTCAGGGGAGAAATTGAAGGGTAATCAATAGGAATATGTACTCTTTGAGAGAAAATATGATAAATAAAACAATCATTTAATTTTACTGATTCTGTTTGCATGCTATAAGATGTCTTATGATCGTAACTCTTCTCCTCGAAGAACACTCCTTTGTCGCTCTCAATGTATATATTCCGAAAGTATAAGTAGGCGTCTTTTGGAAAAACAGGCGAGATATTCCAGAAAAAATCTCTTCCCACATATGTGAAAGGGTCTATTTACTTTGGGTTGATTATAATGTCATTCATGTATATCGCCACAAATGAATTCGTCAGTGCTTCTACGATTTCCTCTGGTGGCCGACATTTCACGTTGCCAGAACACATACTGAACACAAGCTACACGTATGCGTATTAATCTTAGTCGAAATTCCCTTCTACATAGATGTCCATAGATTATTGATCTAAGCAGAAGAGTTAGTCTGATCCTGGGAGAGTCTTAAAGTAGTCAATGGTGGCTTCGACTCCGAAATTATCTGAAGTGCAAGGTGCGGCTGGGATGGTCTATGAATCCCATACTTATTCGTATGCTTATGTTGTTGTATTGTAGATTTTCTTCATTGTGGTTAATTTCGCTGACAAGGTGTAGATGCTCTCATCGATGAATTGAGTATAATTACCTGGATGCTATATTCCAATAGCGAAATTGAAATTGTCTTTTCTCATTGTGAATCTCTATGGAGAAGCTACGAATCTTTCAGAGAAAATAACCTACGGATTCTCCTTAAGGAACAACTCCTTTCCTACTAAAACAGACTGGATTACAATGCAAGCACCTATGATAATTGTAACTAATGCCCCGAATTTCGTTTAGTACTAGTCTTTCTAGAGATACCTTAGACTAATTGCAATACCAAAAATGTCAATAAGTGAGTAATCGAAGTTCATTTATTCTCAAAAGTTATCGAATTATGCGTTAGATTTGGTTTTTTTTTTCTCAATTTTTGTTGTATTTTAGTTTTTTTTTCTTTATTAAAAAATATCTACCCAATCCTCCAGATATTATATTAGGGTGTGTTGCAGAGAAATAAACCAAACAAAGAAAAAGAATCTTGATTATGTAAACAATCGCTTCTAATAATATCAAATGGTATATAAACAACGCAAATCAAAGGGGAGGGGGGAGAGAGTTTAAATTATTAATTTATTCAAAAAAGAATAATGTAATTTACCACATAAAAATCAAAAAATAACAGAAATAATACAATGCAAGAGTACAGCTTTATGAAAACCCTTATTATTAATAATCTTGGTTTTTGCGGGGAAGATTAATTCCTTACTGAAGGAAAACAGGAAAGTGGTTATCTGGGAGTATTATCTTTTTGTTTCTTTATTTTTGGTTACATTTCAAGTGCTTCCTCTTAGTTTTTGTTGTTTATTTTTTACATAATAAGGCATTTCTCATGCTATTAACAATTTGAGTCCATTTTTGTTTTTATCACTATTTTTGTTCAAAATTTTTTTGATTTAATTCCATATTTCATATTCAATTCAATTTGAGTAATAGTAGATAATTCACTCCTTAGGCTAATTGAGACTTTTCTCTTGTATCTAAAATATTGGAATATTATTCGAAATATTATTTGTCTCCGTTGATTTCTTCTTTTAATTTTCCTTTTCATTCCCAACTTCAAGATCTTCGCTGACGATTGAATTATCTTCGGATGAAAAAATCATATTCCCAGGTATTTCTTTTTAATCTTCGAACTTTTCTTAAACAACATTGTTTTATAATGCTATGTCGTTATTATTGTTTTTATCTGAAGTCACAGCGTCGTCATTGTCTATTTCTTCAATCTCTACAAGTTAATCGATGTTACTAGCTATGTTGTCCAACGTCTAGCTTTCTATCAACTCAATGATTTTTTTATCAATTTAAGAAAGTTTTTTCTTTTTGAGAATGTTCCTCATAGCCTTGTAAGCTGCTTAAGCTTTGGATTTTTCATCAATATACACCACATCGTTGAGCAGCGTTATCTGTTTGTGAGACTATAATCCTTCCCTGCTGTTGATTTTATAAGCTTCACCAGTGATTTCATCGACATTTATGTAAGGTTTAGGGAGGAACTAAATTATGCTAATTTGATCATCATCGAGAAGCAATTGTTTGAGTTTCTCTAACTCAAGCAGCTTATTTACAATGTAGACAATATCTAGATGCTGGTACATCTTTTTTGTGGAGAATTCAATGATTTCTTTTTTCTTTTTGAAGTCACCGAAAGGCCATATATAGTATCTCAAATAATCCGTCCATTTGAGATCCAGCGCGTTTTCTTTGAATTAAGTTTATTATGATCTTGGAAGATCGTTTATTTATTGATTTTAGGAGATATCTTTCTCTGGAGTTATTGGATTGGAGACAGAGTTGATATTAATTTAATATTTCAGTTGTGATTCTTATATTTTGTTGTCCACTGGTAATATTGGTGATTATTATTTCAAACCTCCCGAAATGCTCTGTTTTAATTATTATTGAATACTAAGTATTTTTGATAAGTTTTTCCCAAATTTCTAACTACTATTAGTATTTTCAAAGCAAAGACGATTAACTGATTCAATATTGAATTTATGTGAGTCAACAAGTTAACCATATTATAGCTTGCCAGAGAATTAGTTTGCTTGGAGTAATTCTTGTTTTTACGCAGCAAATTAACTTGCTGCCACAAATTTAAATTCATTTTTGCCCTTCACTAATTCAATTTTTGAATCTGACACTGGGTTTTTCTTAGATTGATTTAATTACTTACCTTTTTTGGTAAGTTCTTTTTAATTCAAATGGTTATCAGAGTTTATTTAAAAATCAAACTAATCTTAAGAATTCATGTTATTCTGCGAAACAGGAGAAATCAATTTTCTACTCGTTTCATGGTTATTTTGATCTAAGAATTAACTTTAATTATTAATAATATTATTAGAAATTTCTATTTTTAAATTATTTGAGAAATTCTGACCTGATAATTCCTTAGGAGCATTATTAATGGGATTAAGAGTCTTTGCATTAGATAATCTCTTTTCCATTTGAGATTCAGAACGATAATTAAAAAGTTGGTTCGATAATTACTGTGAGAATTTTAGTCTATTTATGGGTATGCTAACAAAGAATCCAATCATCAAAAGAGCCTTAGCAATCCCTCCAATTTATGCCAAAGCGCTATCTAGTTTTTTATATGATCTGTGGAAAACAGATTCTTTAGCTTTTTCGAATCGCAAGAAGAACTAAAAATAGTAGTCGCTTTCGTCAAAGATAATCTAAACAAAAAAAAAACAAGAGCATTTTTGTAACAGCAAAATACAACAAATCCTGCAATTTGGTTACTTATTCACTTTAAAAGCTACTAGCAGTAGCTCGATCATAGCTCTTTTCTTCAAAGAGAATTCCTTTATCACTTTCGACATAAATATTCCTGAAATACATGTAAATATCTTTTGCAAATGTTGGAGATGCATTCCAATAAAAGTCTCTGCCTACAGTGGTAAAAGGGTTGATGTTTTTCGGGTTCACTATGACATCATTTTAATACAGAGCCACGAAGGAATTTGTTAGGATTTTTTTAATCTCAGTGGGGTCTCTGCAGGATGACGAGCCTGTGCACATTTTCATGGTAATTTATACCACTGAATAGGATTCCTAATCGAAATTCCCTTCAATAAAAAGTGGATTTGATTCTTAGTCCAAGCAGTACATCTAGTCAAATCCAGGAAGTTTCTAAAAATACTAAATCGTTTCTTCCACTCCAAATTAGGTTATCTTGCAGGGCTTAACGTCTATTGGTGTGGTCACCCAATTTTGATCGTATTCATTCGTCTATTTGTTAAGGACTTTTGTCATGTACAGTTGCTATGCACTGACTGTATAGATTGTCTCATCGAGGAATTATGAGTAGTTTCCTGGAAACTGTGCTCCGAATGCGAAATTGAAAGTATTGTTCTTAAACTCGAAGCGCTCAGGAGAAGCTACGAACCGCTCAGAGAAAATAACTTCTGGATTTTCTTTGGCAAATAATTCAATTCCTACGATAACTGTTTGGATAGTGATAAATACTCCAATGATGATTGTGATGATCGAACCAAAGGATGTCTAGTAATTCTCTTTACTGAGATAGCGGAGTCCGATGGATGTCCCAAATATATCCAAGAATGCAAAATTCATGGGCGGGTTATACTTTTTATACTTATTGTTTTTAACTAAAAGGATGTAAATCAACTTTGTTCCTCTCTGGAAAGTTAAATTTTTAGGCTTTTGTAGTAAAATTATTAAGATTAATAGGATCCAGATGAATTCTTGTTTTTAATCCAAAATCCTCCCCCTGAATATCAAAGTCTCTTCATAGATTATTTTTGTTCCTCGATCAAGATAATAAAAGTAATTTTTCTAGTTGGCTTGCGTGTGTGTGGCTAGGCTGCTTAGATAGAATAAACTAGACTGTAAGCATCAAATTGATACAATCTTTGTCTGATTTGTTGTTTTGCTAAATTATAAATAATCTGATTCAGAGAGGATAAGATAAAATGAGAAGAAATGATGTTTGAAATATTATCTTTAACTCAAATATCAAATGGATTTGATGTTTACTTTTTTCTTTCTTTTTTTCATTTCGATTCGCTAAAATCAGAAATAAAGTCATTTTAACTTGTAATTTCTTTTCTACATTTAATTAGTTTTTTGAGTCGTCCCTTTGCAGAGTGATTTCCTATTTAATCTACATTTTTAACATCTTTTGAATCGTTTTATTACAAAATTACTTTATTCCTTGCTTTTTATGATTGATTTGGTATCATCTTACTGTACGATCAAAACACTAAAATAACGTCCTATTAAATATTTATTGGGAGGGGAGAATTACTAAAAAAAATTTAATAACTTTTTCAAAGAAAACAAGAAAAGATTATTCAAAAAGAAAGCACAAAAATCTTTAAAATCCCTTCTTTGAGGATAAATAGATTTTTTTGTTTCTGTAATAAAACTGTTAATTTTGTACTTTTCTTCTTATTTCATCCGAAACCCTATGCTAATTATGAGAAAATGAATAAGCATGAAGATTATTAAAGAATAAATTTTGATGGGAAAAAATTCCCTGAAAAAGTAGGCAGCAAGGTAGAAATTTACTTACCAGCAATGTTTTTAGCAAACACTGGGTAATAATTGATTTGGAAGATCATTTTGCCTTTAGAGCAACTTTCATAAGAATTTTCAGAATTTTGAGTATTCTATGTTTTAATGTAAAACGGCAATCAAAAATTTTAAGATTTTGAAGTGATTTTTGTTTTTTTATTTCTTAATCAAAGATCAACTAGAAAAAAGGAGATTTTAATGAATAAATTCACCATAAAAGCATAAAATATAAAAAGGAGTTAGTAATATGTATTAAATTAGGAGTAGATTTATGTTTACTTGTTGGAGATATCTAAAACCCTACTATCAAGGTAGAATAGATGCCGAAGACGATAACTATGATCTCATAAAGTTGAAGTCGCTGAGAGAGTCTTATATCCGCATATTTTTTGTTTTTACATTTCCAAGCATTATTCTTAATCCTATCTCTCCTTCTCTGATTTCTTCTTTTTGCCATAGAATTTCTCTAAGAACACGGACGCTTCTAATTCATACTGTAAAGAAGATTTCCTGAGCATTTCATCTTATTTTCTCAATGATTTCTCTGCATTTTGTCTGAAATTATTGACTATTGCAAGTGTGTTTTCAGAGATTTCCAGTGTGCAGACATGGAGAATATCTCTAAATTTCAGCAAATTATGAAATAAATCTGAATCTTCATCCGTGAAATCAACGTATGTCTCCACAGTATTCGTCGTTTCAAGGATATAATCATCAAAAGTCAGCATCTATGCCTAATATTTGATTGCTCCGGCTTTGAAAATACCTGGATGTATATTCTAACATCCTGATTTAGACATCATCCTGCCCATAGTTTCTAAGTATGAATTGAATAGAAAGTTATAGCTGTATCTGCTTTGGAAACTATATACCCCGATTCTCCTAACCATTTCTTCATAATCGTAAGCTGTCGACCCAAGTAGATTTATCAGATTCTCATTGATTCCCATTTGTTCCAGCTCAACACCACCTGTTTGGTAGTTTCGCTTGAAATAAAAAAAGCACATGTATTTTCCTTCACTATTGTTGAATAACGACTCCGTAGCTTTCTTGAATCTATAATATTTGACGCTTTTCAGCTAACAGAATAGTTAATAGTTTTCTTATTTTTTACAGATTTCTGTCATTTTCATTTATTTCGTTGCATAGGTTTTGTATTTCATGAGATTCTTACCAAATCTATGCAGAGTCTGATCAGGATATTCTGAGAAAATATGAATGAAACTATCGAATTCAAGGAAGGTTGTGTTGGTTTATTCGAAGGAAATCTCTACAAATTTTCGGTTTTTGTTGAATAAAATCTAAGTGATCCGCTTTTCGAGGTTGATAGGAGAACATGTTCGAACGAATTCCCCCATTGAGTTGATATCAGTGTGTACCATTATATCCCCGTAGATATGAAAAGAGTAGCGAGGATAGATTTGGTAACGCTGGAGTAGTGGCTTGTATTCGGTTTATTTCGAGGGTTTGTCTGCACAAGGAGAGGTTTAATCGCATGTAGATGATGTTGCACAAAGATTCAGAGTGAAATCAGGGGCTTGCTGGCTAGGTGTTCTATTATCGAAAGTACATATTTCTGTATTATTCTGGGTTGTATTAAGCAGGTTTTTAATTGTATTTTCAGAAAATTCTTTTTGAATTTCTAAAAAGGGAAATGAAGAATCTAGTTAAATTAGTATCTACTTATCCAGCTGCTATTATTGTATTTCCATTGAAGTGATCTCCCCTTTGCTTAGAACAGCAATAGCAGTAGCTGTATTTTTAGATCCATCTGATTCAACAGATTCATCCTGTCCCTCTATCTCCATATAATAAGTAATCTCTTTCCTTAGTTATTACAACTTATTTTTCTCTTAATCAATTCTAAAAAATAAAGATTTTTTTAGATAATCCTGTCAGGTTATGTATTACTATTCTCCTGACACACTTTGTTACGTATTTATGGATTAAAAGTTTAAATAGTACCCTGATAAAAATAAATTGGGATTAATTAAGTGCTTACATATTCAGATATCAGATGATGCAATCTAAAGGAGGACCGAAGGAATGAGGAAACAAAGAATGTAACCTTTATTGGATTATATCGTTCGCTTTTCGTATGATTAATAAGAAGAATCTTAAGGTTTATGATTGTTTTTGTTTAGCGGATTTAAAAACTCTTGAATCGAGTTTATGAATTGATGACGCTAATGAGGAGATAATTCAATGACCTCACAGGGAAAAATAAAGAAGGAGCGGTATTTTCTTAAATTCAATATTTTACTCGCTGAAGAAGCCAATCCAAACTAACCTCTAAATTTGTCTTCTTTCTGTTCCAAACGAATAAGGAAAAATATTGAAAAAAGTGAGATGGGGTTGTTTATCGGAATCTTAATTTCGATTACTGTGCTTTTGTGTTCTAGAAGCATCTGTTTTAAGTTTCTTAATATTTTCGCTTCTGTGAGGGGCTAATTATTACAATTGTTAAGAGCTAACAATCAGAATAATCTGATGTAATATTTTTAATCTTTGCAGTGATTATCTTGTGTTTTTTTGTTTAGAAATGCAAGAAGGAAGGAAGGAAAGGGAGTTACTATTTTACAATTGATTTTTTTGAGTTGTATTTTTTGCATCAATTCTTTGAGAATATTATTTTCTTTAACATTATTATCCTTTGTTTAAAGTATGATTTTGGTATTATTTTATAATAAGAATCTTAATGGATTTATTAGGAAAGTTAGTTTGGCTTCACAAGCAGCTTGACTATCTTTTAAGAGAAATAATTGAGATTTTCTTATGAAAAATCAAACAAATTAATGGAAAATTATGATCATTAAAAAACTATGAAACTCTGTTAAAAATGCTATTAATTTAAGAAAATAGTCTTTAAATATAAGGGTGAAGTGAACATTATTTTACGGGTTGAATTGGGAGAGATAATTGATGATTTTGTTAGTTAATACCATGCAATCTAGTTCAGCTGGGGTATTACATGAAATTAAAGGCCGAACAACTGAAAAAATTAAATTACAATTAACAAATTTTTTGGGTAAGAAAGAGCCCACAAAAGGAGAAAAAGCGTTAGTTTTTGAAGCCACATTCTCAACCAACAGGATAAGCTTGTTTCCGCAGCTGAAAGATATTTATTATTCTTTCCAGCAACTTCATCAATCCACGGATCAAGCTATTCCTAAAAATGTCCCTTTAAGTTTTTAAAAGCCCAATGAATAATCTTTGATATTTATTCAACATATTTAATCGCTTTTTCAGATCCTTTCAATAGCTCTCTGCAATATAAAAAATGCAAGATCATCGATACACTAGATGGCTGCTGTAATTGCGCATAGACTTTCAAAAATAAAACATAATGAGAATGAGAATAAATTCAATTTATGAATGATTTTGCGATGAAACGAGAGAATTGTTGTTGTTGTGGTTGTTGAAAATTTTCAATGCGATTTTGCATTACATTTCGAGAAAGAAACTGAAAGATAATTCATAAGAAATTCATAAAAAAATACAAACAAAAAATCTAACTGACAATTTAAAATTCAAAATGAATTAAATTGTGATGATAATATTAATGAAATATG
>Ga0302284_1000880_pt1 | contig 13651 bp, 10 predicted proteins | sample III_Fen_E2_1_FD_198760 | JGI IMG/M metagenome (GOLD analysis project Ga0302284, IMG submission 198760) | Peat permafrost microbial communities from Stordalen Mire near Abisko, Sweden - III_Fen_E2_1 | ecosystem: Environmental > Terrestrial > Soil > Wetlands > Permafrost | place: Sweden: Abisko...
TAGTTTATTAATACGCTGAAAGTCTTTGTAGTCAATCAATAATTCTTCGAGTGATGCACGGGCTACATTAGTGAGTTTAATTTCAGTTTCTTTTGAAGTGCCCGAAGCCATACTCGCTTCAACAATATTTTGTTTCCCGGATCGTGCTGCTTGTACCATTTGGTCAATTGTACGGTCATAACGTTGAAAATACTTGTTCGTAAAGTATTTTGTGCCATCAAATATTATTTCGGATTTCTGGTAGGTGATCAATCGCTCGTAACCACCATGTTTAGGAATAAAGCCATCAGGGTTGTACTGCTTCTCCATAGTTGTTAAGGGTATAAGTTTTTTTAATCCTGTAATTAATCGGGGGACGCTCACGACTCTCACGACCTTTATACATCGTCGAAAATATCAACAAGGTCCCCATTAAAAATTATTTATAACAATTGATAATCCTTTTTTGTTTATTCGATCAAGTGATTTATTTAAGCTATTCCCTTTCCCAGTGCTCAAATCCCATATTCTCTGGGATCTGTACCATTGGAGACACGGTTTTATAATACAATTGGGTGAAATCATAAAGTGACCCTTTATCCAGGCCGGATGCCGTAAACTCGAAGACCGCACTCACTCTTACCTCTTACCTCTTTTTTACAGTCCGTACTTTTTGTCCCTACGAATTTAGAAAAAAATAGATCCAATGAAGGAAGTTTATTCCCCTGAAGCAATTATTACCCTTATCCTATGGTAATTCATTCCATTTTAAATCGTACGCAACATAACTCCAGGGTATAAAATGTTTCAGATCATAATTTTCTTTCCTGAGTATCTTTTTCTGTCTTGCCCGATCAAGAAATACAAATCCGCATCAACATGATTTTTTAATAATGATATTTTATTTCGCGCTCAGTGTATTCATGATCTCCCTGAAACTTGCCAGTCCTGCTTCCAGGTTTTCTATAATATCTGCTGCCAGGTCTTCCGGATCGGGCAGGTTATCCAGATCCGCTAATGATTTATCACGTAGCCAGGAGATATCCAGGCTGGTTTTATCTCGGGCAATAATCTCTTCATAACTGAACTTGCGCCATTGTCCGTCCGGGTTTGTTTCGGCATTGTAGGTTTCCTTGCGTTTATGTCGGTTTTCTGCATGATAACACAGGATAAAATCTTTCAGGTCATCCAGTTTTAAAGGATTCTTCTTCAACGTGTGATGCACATTGGTACGGTAATCGTACACCCATATTTCCTTTGTCCAGGGTGTTTTGCTTGCCGGTTTGTTATCAAAGAATATTACATTGGCTTTCACCCCGTTGGCATAAAAGATGCCGGTTGGTAAACGCAGTATCGTATGAAGGTCGGTTGTTTCCAGTAATTTCTTACGCACTGTTTCTCCGGCACCCCCTTCAAACAATACATTATCCGGCACAACTACAGCTGCCAGTCCTGTTGTTTTCAGCATGGAGCGGATATGCTGCACAAAGTTCAGTTGTTTGTTGCTGGTGGTTGCCCAGAAGTCCTGACGATTATAGGTCAAATCATCTTTTTCCTGTTCACCTTCTTCGTTTGTAAAGGTCTGGCTGCTCTTTTTCCCGAAAGGAGGATTAGCCAGTACATAATCATAAGTAGTAGGTGAAGCGGCTATCAATGCATCTGCCGGTGAAATAAAATTATCACTGTCGATATCCCCGATATTATGCAGAAACATATTCATTAGAGCCAACCGTCGGGTACTTGCCACGATTTCATTGCCATAGAAAGTCTCCAGCTTAATAAACTTGTTTTGGTCTTTATCCAGTTTGTTGTTTGCTACCAGGTAATCGTACGCCGCCAGGAAGAAACCACCCGTACCACATGCCGGATCAGCAATAGTCTTCATTGGTTGTGGCTGGATACATTCCACCATGGCACGTATCAATGGGCGAGGGGTAAAGTATTGACCTGCACCGCTTTTTACATCCTGTGCATTTTGCTCCAGCAGCTTTTCATAAATATCCCCTTTCACATCGGCACCCATCACCAGCCATTGTTCGCTGTCGATCATATCAATGATTTTAGCCAGCATGGCGGGATCCTGTATCTTATTCTGACTCTTGGTAAAGATCTGACCCAATATACCCTTCTCAGTGCTTAATTCCCTTAATAAGTTAACATAATGGATTTCAAGCTCTGCCCCTTTTTGTCCGGTAAGGCTTTCCCAGTTATAATCAGTTGGGATATTTAATGTACGGTTATAAGGCGGTTTGCTGTATTCATCCGCCATTTTCAAAAACAGCAGGTAGGTAAGTTGCTCCAGGTAATCGCCATACCCGACGCCTACATCACGCAGCGGATTACAGAATGACCATACTTTGGAGACTATAGAGGAGGTATTTTTTATTTCGTTGCTCATTTTAATTTTTCTTTCATTTTTTCAGTAATATAATATCCTCCTGACTTTGAAGAACCTTGAAATTCAATCATATTGGTTTCTTTTGCAATTCGGAGATATCGTTCAATAGTTGGTTTTGGTTTATTTGTTGATTCAGCAATAGATTTTGTATTTATGCCCGGATTATTGTTTATGAGATGAACTATAAAAATCAATTCTCTTTTTACACCATCACTTACACCATTAATTACACCATCACTTATACCATCATTAATAAAATCATTTACACCATCACTTACACCATCACTTACACCATCGTTTTTAGTATTCTCTTTTTTTATAGAGAGTGCTTTTGGTCCATAAAAAGTAAGGGTGACACCATCGGTAGTATCTTTCCAACCTGGAATCTTTAAACCGGCAAGACTACATTCTTCTAGCACTTTCAGAGTTCCACGGCCAAGTTTATCAATAAGCCCTGTTAGAAATACAACATGAGCAATATCAGGATTCACCGGGTGGGAACGATGACTCGTTTTTAAATCCCTTTCGGTTAATCCATCAGGTAAATGGCCACTATTGGATATAACAAAACTATCGGAGTATCACTAATGCAACTTCACTTTATTAATACGATTAATCTATTTAAATCAAGTTTGGTTATAATAGCAGAAACCGAAGAATTGACCATGATTTTTAATTTGTCCTTCTTTGCCATTTCAGCTATTTTTTTAAACCAATATCCCTTAGATTGTCATGTCAATATATTTTCTAATGTCTACTTCGATCAACAGTATCTAATTATATAGATTCACGATAACCCACGTCAACATCACGTAGTGGATTACAGTAGGAACATACTTTTGAGACTATAGAGGAAGTGTTGTTGCTCATTGTCTGAACTATTGATTTAATTGAAATGATTTATTTTCCTAAACAGCATTTTTTGTATTTCTTTCCACTGCCACATGGACATGGGTCGTTTCTTCCAACTTTTGGCGTTTCTACCCGAGACGGTATTGCTTCAACTTCTTCATAACTTGTATTCTCATCAATCTTTGGTGAGCCTGAGACATCTTCAGTTGCATCTTTATAATACTGCCACGTATCAAGGTAATAGCGGTAACGATCGAAGGTGTTATCAAACTTTGGTTTTTTTCTATCAATTCCGGACTCCTGCAGAATCTCTGTCATGCAATCATTCAAATTGCCTGTAATACCCTCGAAAACCAACTCGTGCTGGAATAATTCGGTAATTTGTGCCGTTAATTCCATGGCTTGCAAATCGATTAAATCGCTTACCAGAAAAGCAATCCATTCAGAATCAATAATTGTTTCATCATCTTCCCGTTCAAGAATTTCTTCAGTAACACTTTTAAACCAGTCAATAACTTCTGCCCGTCGTTCAGGTTCGTGGAGGGCTATTTGTTGCAATACTTCGGAAATCATGGACCGCGAATAAAGATACCGGTTAGGCTCGAAGACAAAACTACGTAGTTTATCTAATTTGTCACTGCCCAACTGATATACAATCTCATAGAAATCATCATTCAGATAATCACTTAGCCACGTTTCGATGTAATTTTCATCTTGTCTGAGTATATCAAAAATGACATCCAGTCCACTGTCGTCTTTCAAATCGGCGAGCAACGACAATGCATGTATAAAGAATTCGTGTGTTTTTGGTTTCCATTCCATGTCATCAGTAAACACTTTATAACGTGCTATACTGTCGTACAACATCTTATGTAAATCTGAGATAATTGATTCACGTGGAAGAAGCAATATTCGTTGAATGATTTCGGGATCAATATACAGGTCGTTCTGATAAAGCTCCTGTATCAACTCATTCTCAAACACCGGAGCTTTGGTGGTCTCTTCAACTACTTTTACAGGTATAGGTACAACGTAGAAGGAATCCTTTTCTTCTTCCTCATCCTGCTTTAAGTTTTTATCGAGGCTTAAAAGCATTAAATTTCTGCGAAATTCAAATAAATCAATTTTTAAATTGAATTCAGTGTCTATTTTTTCAATGACTTCCAATCGTGTTCGTGCTTCCTCTAAGTTTTCAATCCCAATAAAGTATAGTAATGTTGTTTCATAGAAACTAAGTACTTCGCTATAATGATATACATCACGATCAGGACACAACGCTTTTAAGTCCATCGTTTCACCCAGTATTTCAGGCACTTTTTCATACTCCACGTTTGCAATGGCTATATTCGCCAAATGTTGTTTTCCATGCAGATATTTCGGATGCAAGATGACAAGCCGGCGAGTTACTTCGTTGGACATAAAATGGTTCCCTTGCTTGTCATAAAGCATTGACAATAAGGTTTTAAATTGTGGAATGGAAGGGTGTTTTTTGATTAAATCGTTTAATTCCTTGATAGCACTGTTTTTCTTCTTTTGCACTTTTAAGGACATTTCCGTTAGCTTCTCCTGGATTTCAGGAGTTACTCCGTAAAGTTGTTGGATTACTTCGGCTGATGCGCTTATCTGATAACCCGATATAAGTTTGGTTTCGTTACTTGTCATAAATTGTCTGAACTATGATATATTTGATTGATGTGATTTGTTTGATTTTTTATATTAACTGACCGCTAAACGCTTTCTTCAATATACTCTGTCTCAAACTCTCACTTTTTAGCAATGCTTCCTTGATGGTTTCTTCTATATTATCACAAACAGTAAGTTTACTTTCTAATTCATCAACGATTTGTTGTTGCACCTTTAATGAAGGTAAATAAATTGGAATTTCATTAACAATCTTCAAGTTAAGATTTGCCATAGTTGTCCCGCCTGCATTATCGGTGAGGTATTTTTTAATTGGCTGACTCGTTAGATAATAATAAAGGAAAAGTGAATTCAGTTTTTCCTTTTGTGGACGAAAATATAAACTTCCTGTCCCACAGAACCATCCTGATTCATTTTTTGTAACTAATCCACACCTTCCCATTTCGCCTCTTCTACCCATTATTACATCTCCTTCTTCTAAAATGTAATTGGGGAGACTATTTCTTTTTTCTTCTTTAATAGAATAAAAATAATTTGCTTCAATTATACCATTTTGAATATGCATTGGGTTTATTAAAGGAATACCATTATCAATATAATCTTCTTTATGTAATTGCGTACCAAAAGGTCCAATTTGAATTTTTTGAGTAGTATCGCTCAAAATATATTCTTCAAAGCCATTATTTTCAAACGCCGCCTTCAACAAACTCTGCCGATATACTTTTAGTTGCTGTTGTGCGGTGAGCAGTTGATGTTTGCCGTTTTCGAGGTCGCTAAGAAGTTCATCTATTTTGGATACTATGGCAAGTTGTTCATGGAGAGGAGGAAGAACAATTTCCATTTCTTCAATCTTATTTGAAGAAATATTTGGTTGGGCTCCACCATAAGCGTCTTTCTCAATTTGTCTTTTGAGAGAATTTATTTGATGAAATAAAAACTGGTTATCTAATACTTTTTCATTTGTAATCTTGAACTTACCTACTCGCTGATTTTGATATGCTTTCTCGAAGTTTTTATAAATTCCAAATTTACCAGTTGTAGCACCTGACATTGCAATTAAAATATCATTATACTCAACTAAATAATTGTCGTAAATGTTTTTAGCATCTACTCTTATTGATTTATTCCCTGAAACAATTCCCTGATTAATATCAGATATTCTAATTACTGGGATACCAAATTCTTTATAATCTGTACTTTTAAATGCAAAACCATTTTTAAGTTTACAAACTTCTCCAAGTTTCTTTACTTGCCAGTGTTTTGGTATATTCTTTTCAATATCAAACATTTATATTTATATAATGAGAATGTATTAATAGGAGTGTAGAAATAACGTACCTGACTCGTCTTTATCGTTGAGTTCAAGGCAAATTTCATTATCCGTAAAATGATAATAAACTCCTGTTGGGTAAGTAGGAATATCCGAATCTATTAATGAAAGGATATACTGAATATTATATTCTTCGCAAATTTGTTTTATTTTGTCTAAAAGTCTGATTTTAATTCTATTATCAAGACCTTCTAATATACCATCATGATAAACAAATCGGAAGAAAGAATCCTTTGAATAATGAATCAGCAATGAAAGGTCGAAAGCCATACAAAGCAATTTCTTGTAAGTTGTACCCTGTGCTTCGGAAGTAGATGCTAAATCAGCTGGATTCAGGTAATTGGCATCAAACTCTACATTACCCTGTTTATTGAGTTTTATTGAAATAACGGCATTCGTTCCTAAAATATCATGGATTATGGAATTGAATATCTTATTAATTTCCGCATGCCTTCGGGAGTTAATGGCAGTTCTTATTTCAGCAACTTTAATATCAACCTTTTTCTGCTCAATCTCTATTTCTCCATTAATTCGAAGCGATTGGTCTATCGCTGCAATCTTGTCATTTAATCTTTCAATTTCAGCTTCAGTTTTCGATAATTCAATTTGATATTTTTTGAATTTATCGTAACTATCACGCTCTGTCAGGTATGCTAATTTATCACCTTTTTCTTGTTCCAGCTCGTTAATAGATGTATTAACTTCACTATATTCTACTTTCAAAGTAGATAGGTTATCCGAAAGATACATTTTTCTTTCTTTTGAGATTGCTTCGTTGAAACTCAATAATTCAGCATAGTCTTTTTTTAGCTCCACTGAATAATATAAATTTACGTCTTCGAACAGCTTGATTAAGTTTTCAGTATTTACCTCACCAACAATAGATTGTAGAGATTCCTCAATTTTAGATATTTCATACGAAATGCGATAGCGTTCTGTATTCAGCTCTTGTATTCTGAAATCAATATTATCAATAAGATCTTTATTAATTTCTTTGTCTTTTTCGAAAAAGTTAAATTTATCAATGGTTGATTGAGCCGATTGTGCTTCTTGTTTTTTAATTTCCTGCAATCCTACTAATCGGTCACGTTCTCCAATATCCACATTTGATTCTGCTTTCAGAATTTTTATGGTATTGCGTTTGGCTTCAATCGTATCTTCAAAATTCAGTTTTTCTTCAATCAAAGCAGCATCATAACCAAGTAATTCAAATACAAATGGTTTCCATGTAATATGTTTCCCTTTGTTGAATTTATTCAACTGATATACATCCCCAAAATCCTGTTGTGTACGCAAAAAATAAGTGATTGATTTTCTATAATCAAAATCAGTCAAAACATTAAAACCAAGATAAGAATTAAGTAGTTCCCTCGACTTATCGAAACCTATATTTTCAGCATCCCATGCTTGAGGAGGTATAAAATCAATAGATTTTAATTCCGATATTTTGAAAGATATTTTAGTAGGATTATTTATTTCACGTCTAATAGTAAGAAATTTACCATTATTCAATTCAATTTCACCATAAAAGATCACATCGGAAAACACCTTTCTGTTTCCAAATACTTTCCTATCAAATGAACCAATCAATAGAAAATTAATTACATGAATCAGTGATGTTTTCCCCAGATTATGCACATCTTTTTTCGATATCTTATCAAAAATAGTCGCTAACACAACATTGAATAATGGATTAAATTCAATATTCCTGAAGTGTTTATTTGCATATACTTTTACAATTTTCATACTTCAATCATTTTTATGGAATCTAATTTTTCAATGTATTCAATTTTTCCTAACAAATAAAGAAACGACAATGCATACTGATAATTTTCAGTAGCACCAGTTCCGATTTTTTGAATCAGTACATTTTTTAAATCATCATACCTGATAATACCGTTTCTCTGAATTTCTCCCAATGAAACTGCTGATAAATAAGGTACTGACAATTTTATATTTGTATGTTTATCGGGTTTAATCATAATTCTTTTTTGCCTATATCACAGCTGCAATACATATAATTTAAAAATACTCTTACCAAACGTTTTTTGAATTTTAAATCGGGATTTGAAGATATAACATGATCGTACAGCTCTTCTAATATATTTTCAAATGCTGCATATTCATTTCTAAAGATAGCTATTTTGGCATTTAACTCATCAATTGTATCTTCGTATAAATCCTTGATTTTTGTGTTTATTGGGTCAGATAGAAATGTCTTTATAAAATCAAAGTAAATGTAGTGCTTTTTAATTACATCATCAAAATATTCCTGACTCAATTTGTTTAATTCATTCTTTTTGTTTTTATCTATAAAAGTCAAATCATGTATTGCATTTTCGAGTTCTTTATCTTCAGGTATTGCTTTATGGATTAGTGTGATAATTTCTTTTAAATCACTTTCGTCAAATTGTAACGGATTCAATAAATCTCTCAATTTTGCTTCACGTACAACATCAGGATATGATTTTAGCCATTGTTGTATCTTTTCTAATCCAATAACAATATTGGGTATTCCGGTATTGCCATTATTCAAATCTTCAATTTTCTCATCTTGTATTCCAGTAAGTTTTCTATTAGTAAAAAGCAGATAATGAGTAATCTTACCAACAGATTTTAAACGCTCTATTGCTGGTAAAACATCACTTCTAAGTATTTTTTGAAATTCCGGATCAGAACAACTGGCATTAACTTTAGTTGTATGTTTTGCTTGTATAACAATTTGTCCTTCCCAAGGTTGTGATTCACTTGGAATACAATTCGCTTTTCCAATAAATTTTCCATCTCGCCCACCGTCAGTTCCTTTTGCAAAAGGAATAACAGCTTCCCCTAAAATCTTCCGGCAAATTAATGTTGTAAGATTTTCAAAATCATCAGCGTTTAAATCATGTAAAGGATAATTTCTCATAGATATGATTTTTTAAGTTAAGCCGCTAATACCTCATTCAACTCATTAATTATCTCTTCCGTTTGTTCTCCAAACAATTGCCACATCTTTCCCAATCCTCCCTGTGCATTAAAGGGGTTTAGATCGAAATCCTCTTTTTCGATATGGAAACTATTGGTCACATAGTCTTTAATCATGCGCAACCAGTTCATTTGTTCCTCATTAAAACGGTTATGTTGCCCGGCATTCATTTTAAACAGCCAGTCTTTAAAATTTTTATCTACTGTTTTATCGAAAGATGTCAGGGTACTATCTATCCCACTCACTTTACGGATAAGCGATACAATGGCGGTAAGTTCGTTTAGTGCGGAACCATTGCATTGTTCCAGTGTTTCAAAAGCCCGCCATACATGCATGGGTGCCAGTGCAGGCCTGTCGGTTAGCAATTTTTCCAGCACTTCTTTGATCATGCTGTAAGTAAGCTCCCTCCTGCGATACGGTTGGTTGTAGAATATCTGCAAAGCTACCAATTCATCCTTGTGGAGCAGCATCCATTCAGTAAAATCCTTTACCAGTTCTGCAGCCTTGTCTTTGTTGTCTTTATCCCATTCTGCATGGATCACTTCGTCCGGATTTATCGAATCAATCCTTTGTTCGTGTGCCTTCCTTACATTTTCAATGTATTCGTTCAGTTCCCCTGTAAATAGTTTGGCTGTCTCATTCTGGTACTTTTCAACAGCTGTTTTAATTGCTTTTTCAATTTCCACAGGAGCTGATCCTGGATGATCATTCTGTACCTTTGTTTCGAGTCCTTCGAGAATATCGGGATCAAAGGCATTTAATAATCCCTGTACTACCTGGCTAATGGTTTTCCCGTTTGCCAGGCTGGTAAATTTTGTTTTTTCTTTTTCTGTAATTTGTTTATCCAACCTTGTCAGGCGGTTAGCCAGTGATGTAAACAATTCTTCATCGCGTACGCCCACCGCAACAGCCTGCAACAAATCTTTCAACGGGATTCCGGGTCTTTTCTCCAACGGGCGGCTGTCGGTTTTCAGACTTCGGGTAACGCCTATGGCATCCACAATGACAAAATGATCCTTGGTGTGCCTGGCTGTGGGTGTCACCTTTTGCAGGGTATCCAGATCAATGGTGCGGGTGCCGCGACCTTTCATTTGTTCAAAATAGTTGATGCTTTTCACATCCCTCATAAAGAGCAATATCTCAAGTGGCTTTACATCGGTACCGGTAGCGATCATATCCACTGTTACAGCAATGCGCGGGTAATAACTGTTTCTGAAATCTGACAAGGTGTCTTTTGGGTTCTTGCCTTCTTCAATCACATTGTCATCGGCATCCTTCCTGTCTTTTTCCGATTTGTAGGTGATTTTCTTGCAGAAGTTATTCTCTTCGGCAAACTCTTCCCGCACGATTTGTATAATATCATCAGCATGACTGTCTGTCTTAGCAAAGATCAGGGTCTTGGGTACTTCAAAGCTCCCGTATTTATCAAACCTGTCAGGGAAGATACCCGGTAAGTTCTCTTTAAATGAGCGAATGATGGTCCTGATCTGGTTGGGATTGACGATATCTTTATCCAGTTGCTGAGATGAGTAATTTTCATCTTCATCCTGCAGTTCCATCCGTTTCTTGCGGGTTAATCGTTCCCGGTGTTCAATATATTCCCCTTTCCAGAGTGTGGCTCCCTGTTGGGTTACTTTGGTATCGATAATAAATACATCATATCCCACATTCACATTGTCGGCAACTGCCATTTCATGCGAATACTCACTCACTATGTTCTGATCAAAATAACCAAAAGTACGTTTATCCGGTGTTGCGGTTAGTCCTACTTCAAAGGCGTCGTAATATTCCAACACCTGTTTCCACAGGTTGTAAATACTCCGGTGGCATTCGTCAATCACGATAAAGTCGAAAAACTCAATCGGTATTTTCCAATCATATTCAATAGGAGGTATTGATTTCGGTTGGTATTTTTGTTCGTTTGGATTCTCTTCCTCTGCCGATTCTTCCAGTTCGGTTCCTTTCAGGATGGAATACAACCGTTGAATGGTACTAATGCATACCTGGCTGTCGGTAGCGATATAACTTGATTTTAACCGTTGTACACTGTACAATTCTGTGAATTTACGGTTGTCATCATTGGGCAGATAGGACATAAATTCCTGTTCAGCCTGCTCCCCAAGATTTTTGGTGTCTACCAGAAACAATACCCGTTTTGCCTTCGCGAATTTCAATAAACGATAAATAAAGGTAATGGCAGTAAATGTCTTTCCCGATCCGGTAGCCATTTGTATCAGGGCCCTTGGACGGTTATCTTTAAACGAGCTGTCTAAGTTGGTAATGGCATTAATCTGGCAGTCGCGCAACCCAAGAGTTGGCAAAACAGGCAACTCCAGGAGTCTTCTTCGTAAAGACTTCTCTTTCTTTATCCATTCCCTGAGTGTTTCAGGTCGGTGAAAACTGAATACGGTTCTTGATCTTGGTTTTGGATCTGTAAAATCTGTAAGTTTTGTTATCTCACCGGTACTGATATACCCGTAAGGTAAAGGTTCATTGTTCAAATGCCTGAGTCTGGCAGTAGCGTATCCTTCGGTTTGATCCTCATGGATGGTTAAGTGAAACCCTTCTTCTTCCTTTTTTGCCTCTATGACTCCACAAGGTTTCCCATCCACAAAAAGCACATAATCAGCCGGTCCTGCATCTGTCAGAAATTCTTTGACTGCTACTCCAATCCCGGCATGTAAATTTATACGATTCATCCCCTGAATAATCCAGCCACAAGCCAGTAGCTGACTATCGATGTTATCGCGTGCAATTTGTTCAGGGTTTTGATTTGGCATTGAATTGTTAGTTATTAAACTAATAATGACATGATTTTTTTACAAGTTCCAAAATTACGCAAACTATTTTAATTTTCACATATACTTGTTAATTATTTTAGACTCAAACTTCTCTTTCACACCAATAAATGAACAATATTTACGTTACTCTATTCAATACTTTTTCCATGAAAAAATAAATACTCATTTTTGTTCATAATTCTTGAACAGTTTAGAGTGTTATTAGCCAACAAACTCTTAATTCTGAACTCTTAAATTAAAAATGACCGATACCTGAATTAAGGCATCGGTCATTCTAATTTGTATATTTTTTTTAAATCGGGTATAAACTTTCAGGTAAGTTCTGAAATTATTATTTTCCATTTCATAGGGTGAGAATAATCCGGTTTACATTTTTCATTTAATTTTAAATCTGGATAAAAATTGAAGTTTTTTTTTAGTTCTCTTTCAAAAACTGGTTCACTCATTAATTTGAATTAATCCCGAACCCTGTTTTGAAAAAATAAATCCTGTTATATTTAATTCATAACGCAACGCACTCCAAAACCAAATGATTTACTTGTAATTTGATGCGAAAACAAATTGATTTGATCATTAATAATCTCTTCAGTGAGAGCATACGTATCCGATTTTGTGATGGTCCAAAATGCAGATTGCAATCCAATACTATAATATCCATCATTAAAACGTCAGGCAGTTGGATAAAATGAACATCCGGAAGTATTATTCAACGCCAGTTCGTTTCCATCCCCTCTACTTTCTCTTCACTACCCCTTTTAGTAATGTTTAGATGTATTACGGTCGTATTACGGTGGTATTGCGGTGGTAATGCGGTGTTAATGCGGTGTAATATTAGACCGCAATATCTCCGCAGTACCTCCGCAAGATAACGTCAATACTTTCTTAATTCATCTATAGGGTATCCAAAGGGGAAGTAAAGGGGAGAAAAACGTTTTGTGTTTCGTGTTCCGCGTTCCGCGTTTCGTGTTCCGCGTTGAAATGGCTTTTAAATCCGGGAAAATTTAAATAACAATTGAATTTTTCTATTGATTATCCACTTTTTGGTGGATAATAATTGAATTAAATAAAAGTATGAATATATTAAATAAAATATAGTAAAATTAAATAAATATAAAAATAACTTTATTATTTGTTTATAAATTGACAAATAAATACATTTGTATAGGCATGTAAAACTAATGTATGATACATAAAGTTAAAATAAACAAATCAGATAAATTGTGATGTTGACAGTACGGAGGATCATCAGATGAATAAAATAAGAGTTGTAGATAAGAAAACTCTTAAATCGGATCTCTGCATTTTAATTTTTCTAATTCTAAACATAAAATAAATAATCTGTGTAAATCAGTGTCATCTGTGGACAATAATAACCCCCAGCCCCTAAAGGGGAGTAATAATAGATCAGTGGATAATAATTACCCCCAGCCCCTAAAGGGGAGTAAGAATAGATCAGTGGACAATAATAACCCCCCAGCCCCTAAAGGGGAGTAATAATAGACCAGTGGACAATCTTTTTCTTTATTTCTTGCATTAAAAAAAATCTGTGTAAATCAGTAACTACTCAGGACTCTGACAATATGATCAGAAGTTATTTGCCACAGCAAGGAGTGCTGAGAAAGGATTTTGATTATTCTTCTTAGCAGTTTGTGTGATTGAATGAATATGGCAAAAAGCATCCG
>Ga0302284_1000883_pt1 | contig 13612 bp, 5 predicted proteins | sample III_Fen_E2_1_FD_198760 | JGI IMG/M metagenome (GOLD analysis project Ga0302284, IMG submission 198760) | Peat permafrost microbial communities from Stordalen Mire near Abisko, Sweden - III_Fen_E2_1 | ecosystem: Environmental > Terrestrial > Soil > Wetlands > Permafrost | place: Sweden: Abisko...
CGATTTAATTTTTCGTTTAATTACCCCAAAAAAGTAAAAATAAACGTGCTCCCCTCACCAACGATTCCACTTTTTGTTTAAATTAATATTGATTCCCCCCCCTTTGATTTGGTTACTTCAATATGAGTAAGAAGGAGATCACAAACCCTAAGAATGAAAGCAATGAGAGTCCGAATAAAGCAGCTATTCCTTATTCCTTTCTACAAATTTCTTACACTGACCTACAAGTGACAGTCTTTCCCCAAATAACTGCATAACTAGCTCCGCAGAGTTCACATTTATGAAGTTATCTTTCAGAGTTTTGGAGACTTTTCTCTGATCTTTTGAAGAAAGCACTGTTTTATTTTTTGGAATTTAAATTGTACTTCTATTCTAGACTGTCTTTCAAGCATGAATAATGAATAAATCCAATTGATCCTTTGCAATCACAGATGTTTATGATTTCCCCAAGACTTGGCTCCTCAGTGTAGCTTTAAAGACATACTCTACAGGTAGGTTCTGCAGCCGAAGTTGATTCTTCAAGGGAAAGATTCTCCTTTGGAAATGTAGTCTTTTGAGATCGATTGTAAGAGGATGGTATCTAGAAAGAAATAGCACCATTATTTAAAGATGTAGCTACTGGATTTAGGTGTTATTTTTAGGTATTTTGATCTAGAAATGTCTGCTACCCATTTTAAGTTTGGCTTAAAGTTGCTGGAAGAAGAGCGGGAGTACTAAAAATAACAGCAGCATTTTGCTTGTTGTTACCGTAGCAAGGTTCAGTGTTGAAGTTGACAATAGAAGTATCGACACTATTATTTCTAGGTGAGAAAACAGTGATGTTAAGAGAAAGACCTTGCTGCATTAGAGAAGAATGTATGACAAAGAAGAGGGGAGCAACAACAGCAAAGAGTATGAAAAGGTATTTGCAAGTTTTAGAATATTAAGAACCTTAGAATATTTGTGATTTTATGAATTTACAAAGAAGGAGAAGACTTAACTATTTAATTTAAAGTATTGGTGAAGCAAACCAAACTATGAACTTGATCTAATAATAATCTAAGTTTGAAGAGCATTTCGTATGGAGAAAAGCATGGGAAATCAATTATAAGAAGAATTAATTTTTGTGTTTTTGTTACTCTTCTTGAATTGGATTTATCATTTGAATTAGATATTTTTATTACTTTTTCTTTAATAAACAAACAAAGTGGAAGAACTCCGTTAGCTTAATCCCAAGAGTATTCGTTTAATTCTAAAATCAGAAAGTCAATCAATTAAAGATAATCTATGAGATGATGGTTGATTTTCCTTCTCTAAGAATAGAAGATTTTAGAGACTGTTTAGATGAGTTAATTAGAGAGGAGGTTGACTCACTTTAAAATGGATTTCTTTGACAGAATATTAAAATTAAAAATAGTTAATTGAGACTACATTTTACATACATCTCATTCACAATAAGGGATAAGAGAATAGCTGATGAGATAGCGACTCATTTGACAGGTCAAGACGATTTCTTAACATGAAATATCCTTAGGCCTAAATATTGTGTATGTCTTCAGTTGATGGGACAGATCGACAGCATGACTCGCATTGAATGCGAGCTCTCTGAAGGGATTATTTATCAAAAAGGGTTAATTTTGAGTACATCCAGATTCTAGAGAAAGCAATTTTCTCCAGACCAGTACTTTTTGATGCAAAGATTACTTTTACTTCACAAAACTATTATAACTATTAGACACCGACTCTAAAGAATTGGTAAATGAATAAGAAAGCTACGATTATGTTCATAATGATGTGCAACATAAAAATCCTTCCTATGCAAAATATTAATCCAACATATGTATTACTTGATCTCTACATGTGAAGCAGAATTGAAAGTAAATCGAAACTCAACTTGATTTTCAAGCATGCCTTATACATGTGATGAAGAAGATTAAGTGAGTTATAAGATGGTTAATAGCAAAATATTTCTGTAATTTTTGTTCTGTCACTTTACTAGAATTGATTTTTCAAAAAAATAATTTCCAAAAAGAATCAAAGTCAATCATGATTTGGCTCTTCTTCATCATCTTCACCATCAGTATTCTTGAAGAGCGAGTATTATTTAGCGCTATTTGCTTAATGCCTGTGTCCATTATGAGTCAGTGTCTCTTGCATTATTGATTTTTCTTGATGTAGAAAATGTTTTTTCTCTGAAAGCGAAGAGCACATATACTGTCAAGAAAAGAACCAAGAAGGACTCCTTTCCTCCGCGAAGTTCTTAGAATACCACAGATCATAATCACTTCAAGGATCTTCAAGGATGCTAAATCCTTATTTTTGTTAAAAAGTTTTTAATAAATCATAAACAAAGTTGTAAGTAGTTGTTGATAATTGTACCTTCACATTATTTTTTGAAGAGCAGCATAATTAATAGCTTCAATCATACCGATTATCTCTCCTTAATGCTGTCTGATGCTATAAAATAAGAACAACCTTGAATCATTTGCTGAGTTCAATCACAAATTGATTCACTGTGAAAGGTGAATTTGGGAAAGTGATTGCTCTCCTTGTTTCTCCTTCATCAACCATTCCAATAATTCCACTTTAGTCAGCAATCTCATACTCTAACGATCTGCGTATTTTCCCTTTTAGTTGCGTCCTCCATCGATACACATATTTGTATGAATTACATTAGTCGATGCCACTTTGATGGTACCTATCAAAATAATTCCCTTTCTCATGAAATCATCATTCCCTACTTATTTCCCAAATCTGGTAATTAAGATTTCGTGATTGATTTCAATAGCAACTACTTTGCTACCTTAATGTTGTCTTCCTCTTGGAGGTTAATCTCTCTAATCCTAATAAGGTTCTCGAGCCGAGAGATCTTTTTCTCTGGATTCTGAGGAAAAAGTAATTAATTCTTTGACTTGTCTTTTGGCATTTCTCACCTTAGTTTTTAGCGCTTTAATTAGCAAAAGTTGACAACCCAACCTTTAAGATTTTCTTTGTAAGATTCACTTTTTAATCATCAAGTTTTTCTGATAAAAACCACCAAAAATGATAATTCTTGTGGGGAGGGGCTTTTTCATTTGTTTAGATTAAATAAATTAACAGCATTAGATCTGAAAAAAATATTGCTGTAATAAAAGACTTCATCGTAATACATTTTTTCAACTATTTCTAATAGGATAATTAAGCTTGGAGTGTTCAAGGAGCAGCAAGTAAAATAATCTAGATTTATTGATCTTCTTGCTAATTATATTCTAATTCTGGTTACTATTCCTGTTGCTGTAATTCAATTTCATTATGTTGTAGTTATTCTCCAACAGCTTCAACTTATTACTATTATTGTGGTTGTTCAGCAATTCCTGGAAGTTTTTCTAAATTATTCTTTTTTTGCTGTTTCTCCTATTCTTGCTTCTTCTGTTCTTCTAACTATCGTATCTGTTCTTATTCTTCAGATGATATTTTCTAAATGGAGCTCACTAGGAACGATAGAACGAAGAAGAGCTTTTTCCCAAGAATCCAAAGGAGTATCAGAGAGGTAAACCCTCCAATACCCATTGTCAGCAAAAGAATAGACTAGTTTTCAAAGCTTGAATTACCCTTCTTGTTCTTATTGTCCTCAGAAGAACTTTTTATAAAAAAAGTACAATTATTTCATTATTAGATCATCACATATTGGTCTTTTTGATAAAACATTAACTTTTCTCTGCTATCATTTTGGTTTTTTTCAACTTTTGGATTCATATTTCTTAAAAAAGGCTATTAATTATTTAGTAAATCCCCACACAAAAGCAATAAATAAACTTGTTCCCTCATCAATGAATCCACTTTTTATTTAAATTTATTTTGATCCTCTCCCCTTGTTTTGGTTACTTCATAATGAGTACGAAGGAGATCAAAAACCCTAAGAATGAAATCATTGTGAGTCCGAAGAAAACAGCTGTTCGTTATTCATTTCTAAAAATTTGTTACTTTGACCAGCATGTGATAGTCTTCTTCCAAATAGCTGCATAACTAGCTCCGCAAAGTTCACATTAATGAAATTTTCTTTCAGAATTTTGGAGTTTTTTTTCAGATCTTTTACCGAAAGATTTTTTTTATTTTTACTCATTGAAATTGTATTTCTATTCTAGACTGTCTTTCAAGCAAGAATAATGAATAAATCCAACTGAACCTTTGCATTCGCAGATGTTTATGATTTCACCAAGACTTGGCTCGTCAATGTAGCTCTAAAGACATACTCTACAGATAGGTTCTGTAGCAGAAGTTGATTATTAAAGGGAAAGATTCTCCTTTGGAAATGTAGTCTTTAGCAATCGATTGCTATTGGATGGTGTCTCGAAAAAGATTTCATCATTATTTAAAGATGCAGCTTCAGGATTTGTTTGTTCATTTTAAGTATTTTGATCTTGAAATGTATTTTGGTCATTTTAAGTTTGGATTAGAGTTGCTGGAAGATCAGGGAGAGAACTTAAAATCGTAGCAGCATTTGGCTTGTTGTTACCCTAGCATTCAGTATTCTAGGGGACAATAGAAGTATCAGCGCAATTGTTATTAGGTGTGATACAAATAACATTAACAGGAAGTTCTTGCTGCATTAGAGGAAAATGTATGACAAAGAAGAGAAGAGCAACAACAACGAGTCGGAGGAGGTATTTGCAATTTTTAGGAAATAAAAAACAAAAAGAATATTTGTGATTTTATGAATTTATAAAGAAGGAAAAGATATTAACTATTTAATTTAAAGTATTCGCGAAGCATACTATAATCTTGAACTAGTAGTAATCTAAGTTTGAAGAGTATCTAGTTTAGAAAAAGGCAATGGGAATCAATAGTATGAAAAATTAATTTTGTGTTTTTGTTAATTTTTAATTGGATTTTTATTATTTGAATTAGATACTTTTATAATTTCATCAAAAATGCAAAAAGTGGAAGAATTCAATTCGTTAAATCTCAAGAATATTTGATTAATTTTAAAACCGCTTAGTCAATCCATCACAGATATACAAATCGATTGAGAGAATTAACAAAGAAAAAAGAATGTAAATGTCAAATTTGTTTAAATAACAGACTCGCTAAATAAGTTTCTATTATTATCGTAGAGAAAAATAACTGAGCTCAGAGATGGTTGAAAAACACTTGAGTGATATTCTCATTCGCTATTCCGAAATAGTAGAAAGACTCACTATTAGGTGAGTCAAAATAATAATTTGCTTGGTTGTTTCTTTAGTATTCCATGGAAGACAATGTTATTTTTTTTTGAATCCAACAGGACTAAGTACTTTTATTTGGAGGGATAAACACTCAAATCAATCTAAGCTACGATGCAAAATAAAAACCGAAAATTTCCAAAGTTGAACTCTCTTTTCTTGGATGGAAAGTAAAAAAACATGAATTCGCTGAAACCAACTAAGAATTATCTAAAAAATGAGATTATTTTTTATTTGGATTTGATTAGATTCATGAATATTTAGCACAATAAAGCTGATGGTATTTCGGATTTTGTTTCAATATTTTCAGCAACTTTGAAATGTTTGAAAATACAATTAATGTAAAGAACCTTAATAATCGATTTATCAATTATTCTTAATCATTATAAAATTGCTTTCAATTTTGTAATCCAAATCAAAAGCAACGATCTTCTGTTGGAGGGATTCAATGATCTTATTTATATGATTTCGCATTATGCTCCTGAGATTGAAGTCCTTTAGTTAGAATTGCAGTAAATATTTTTATTAGGTACTTTTCTTCCTCTTAATAATTTTATGATTTTGGTTTAGAATGAACACTCGACCTTCAATAAATGGTAAATTAAGAAGAAGAAGAAAATAATACAAATAAAATAATAATAAATAGTTTTCGATGATGGATATTAATTTCGTTGTTTTTCTTTTCCTGTAATTTCACAGAGAAATAAAATCAAATTACTTATGGAACTTTTGATGAACTTTTAAAGTTAGAAAAACTCTCTCGCTTGACGTTTGATCTCACGTAAAAAAATATTAATAAGCTTTTAAATATCAATCGTCTAAAATATCTGATTTTTTAGTATTAGCCATTTAGAAATAGAGAATATATTCTCTTAATTATTCTAAGGCCCCATAAATCACACCATCAAAGAACTCAATTTGAGAACTGAGTAAATAATCTTTCATATCCTACTCCATTTCATATGAACCTTTTTTGAATCCCCTAGAAGAGTAGATTAGTATGTTGCAACAGACTTAGAGTTTCTTTCACCCATTTTTAGTAAATTCGTTGGCTTGGAATCGCTTAAATTAGATCTCACAGGACTACAATCCGAGAATCCAGCCCCATCTTTTTTGTTGTCTTTGAGCTAGTCAAAGTTAAAAGAGTTTTCTATCATATTAAACAAGTAAGAAACAGAAAGAGAATTGGCATAACAACTGATACTGGATGTTTTTAAGGGGAAATCTTTCAAAATTTACTGCTAATGAATTCATGGAAATAGTGTGTTCTAGCAAGCACTTAAAGAAGCTAAATGTATAATTCAAGTAAACAAATCGTTTAATTAACAATAATCATGACTATTTTTGATAATAAAACAGATTAACAAGCTTTAAACAATGGGATTGTCTTGAAGTATTTCAGATGTTAAAGTTATCCTCATCCTTAGAAACCTTAACCCTTTTCCTCCAAAACAACAAAATTACAGACGAAGATATTCTTCATTTTTCTGAGGGAATCCTTGCAGCCGGTCCTCAGTTGTCAACTATTACTCTTAGCTTTCTAGTCACTGAATTACTGTTAAATACTTTTGATTCTTTTTTATTTTGTTTTGAAGATTCTAAATAATTTATTTTTTGATAATTCAACAAAAGGGTTAATTTTGAGTACATCCATATTCTAGAGAAAGCAATATTCTCCAGACAAGTTTTATATGATGCAAAGATTACTTTTTCTTAACAAAACTATTGTAACTATAAAACACCGACTCTACATGATTGGTAAACTAATAAGATAGCTACGATTATGTTCATAATGATGTGCAAAATCCAAATCCTTCCTATGCAAAATATTAATCCAACATATGTATTACTTGATCTCTACATGTGAAGCAGAATTTAAATAAAATTTAAAGTAAATAGAAACTCAAGTTGATTTTCAAGCATACAAAATACATGCTATTGAAGAAGATTAAGTGAGTTTTAAGATGATTTTTAGCAAAATATTTCTGTTATTTTTGTTCTGTCACTTAATTAGAATTGATTTTTCAAAAAAAGATTTACCAAAAAGATCCAAAGCTAATCATGATTTGGTTCTTCATCATCTTCCATTAATATTCTGGAAGAGTGAGTATTATTCATCGCTATTTACTTAACGCATATAATCCATATGAGTCAGTATCTCTTGTATTATTGAATTATTTCTTTAAAATTTGTTGAATTTTCTTAAAATTTAAAAAGATTTTTTCTCTGAAAGCGAAAATTAAGAAAAAGCCATGAAGAGCTACAACGAAGATGATGAAGATGTTGTAAAGGGATGCTGAGCATATGCAGGTAGTGATATTTAAGGAATTCGAACTTTTTTAAGCTGCTCGTAATTTGAATAATTTTATTTGTTGTTTACAGGGGTTGGTTCTTCATTGCCATTTTAGATACAATCTCCAATTAATTAATACAATTCTTATCCTGTATTTTAACATTCTTCAACGATTATCAAGCAATATTCTCATAAAGTAATATTTTCAAATCCTGTAAAATCTGAAACAAACCCAAGAATTATTATTTTTTAAGCAACAGATAGGAGTTTGAGAAGCAGAGAAACCATTTCCTAAAATAAGTATTAGCATTATCTTTGGAACAAAAAAAACTTCTCAAATGAGGAACAAATATCTGATAAATTCCTCTGATTTCCTTACCCTTTTAATACACAAAATTATTATTTTGAAGAAAAAAAAATTAGTAATACCTATTGAAGAAGAAGAGAAATCTAAGTAAATGTCGCTTCAAACAGAAGTAGAAATACTGCTTACCTATTTGCAGTCTCAAAAGAGATACAAATCGATTGAGAGGAAAAACAAAGAAAAAGGAATGTAAATGTCCAATTTGTTTAAAAAGCAGACTCGCTGAAATAAATTTCTATTATTATCGTAGGGAAATATAACTGAGCTCAGAGATGGTTGAAAAACACTTGAGTGACATCCTCATTCGCTATTCCGAAACAATGGAAAAACTCACTATTGGGTGAGTCAAATAAGAGTTTGCTTCATCCTTTTTTAGTATTCCATGGGGATAATTATATACTTTTTTGAATCCAACAGGACTAAGTACTTTGATTAGGAGGGATAAACAATTCTAAAAGCAATCTAAGCTACAATGCAAAACAAAAATTAAAAATTTCCAAAGTTGAACTCTCTTTTCTTGGATGGAAAGTAAAAAAACATCAATCTACTTAAAATAACCAAGAATTATCTAAAAAATGAGCTTCTTTTTTGATTTGAATTTAATTAGATTTATGAATCTTTAGCATAACCAAGCCAATGATATTTCAGATTTTGTTTCAATATTTTCAGCAACTTTGAAATATCTGAAAATAGACTTAACGTAAAGAGCATTTATTAAGATTATCTAATATTCTTTATTATTTTTAATAGCTTTCAATTTTGTAATCCAAATAAGAGGCAGCTATCTTCTGTTGGAGGGATTCAATGATCTTATTAATAGGATTCCGCATTATGTTCCTGAGATTGAAGTTCTTTATTTAGAATTGCAGTAAGTATTTTTTATTGCAATTTTCCTTCCTGTTAAGAATTAGATGATTTTATTCTAGAATTAACACTCGACCTTCAATAGTTGGTAAAATTAATAAAAAATATGATTATAATAAAAATAATTTGGAAGATGGAAATAAATTTAGTTGTTTTTTTATGTAATTTCAAAGAGAAATCAAATAAAATTACAACTAGGCGTTTTGATGAACTTCTAAAGTTAGAAAAACTCTCTCGCTTGACGTTTGATCTCATGTAAACAATATTAATAAGTTTTTGAATATCAATCGTCTAAAATATCTGATTTTTTAGTATCAGCAATTTAGATATCGAGAATATATTCACTTAATTATTCTAAGGCCCCATAAATCATACCATCAAAGAACTCAATTTGATAGCTGAGTAACTCATCTTCATAACATACTCGATTTATTTTTCCAAGAACCTTTTTTGAATCTCTAGAAAAGCAGATTAGTTTGTTGCAACTGACTTGGAGTTTCTCTCACCCATTTTTAGTAAATTCATTGGCTTGGAATCTCTTAAATTAGACCTCGTAGGGCTACATTCCAAGAATCCAGCCCCATCTTTTTTGTTATCTATGAGCTAATCGAAGTTAAAAGAGTTTTCTATCACATTATATAAGTAAGAAACAGAAAGATAATTGGAATAACAACTGGTTCTTGATGTTTTAAAGGGGAAATCTTTCACAGTTTTCTGCTAATGAATTCATGGAAATAGTGTGTTCAAGCAAGCATTTAAAGAAGCTAAATGTATAATTCAGGTAAACAAATAGTTTAATTAACAATAATCAAAGAAGATAGCCATGACTATTTTTGCTAATAATACAGATTAATGAACTTTAACCCATGGGATTGTCTCGAAGTATTTCACATGTTAAAGTTATCCTCATCCTTAGAAACTTTAAACCTTTCCCTCCAAAACAACTATGTAACAGACGAGGATATTCTTCATTTTTCTGAAGGAATCCTTACAGCCGGTCCTCAGTTGTCAAAAATTGAGATTGACTTTCTTTATGCTTAAGAAAAGTTAAAATTTTGGTTCTTTTTTTGTTTTGAAGATTCCTATTCATTATTTTTATTTTAATTCAACTAAAGGGTTAATCTTAAGTACATCAATATTCTAGAGAAAGCAATCTTTTAAAGGCCAGTGCTATATGATGCAAAGATTACTTTTTCTTCACAAAACTATTTTAACTATAAGGCGCAGACTCTAGATGATTGGTAAACTAATAAGATAGCTACGATTATGTTCATAATGATGTGCAAAATCAAAATCCTTCCTATGCAAAATATTAATCCAACATATGTATTACTTGATCTCTACTTGTGAAGCAGAATTTAAATTATATTTTGGAAGTAAATAGAAAAGAAGCTCAACTTGAAATACAAACATAGATTATAATGTGATGAAGAAGATTAAGGGAGTTTTAAGATGATTTTTAGCTAAATATTTCTGTTATTTTTGTTCTCTCACATAATATGAATTGATTTTTCAAAAAAAGAATTTCCAAAAAGAATCAAAGCTCATTATGATTTGGTTATTCATCACCTTCACCATTAATATTCTGGAAGAGTGAGTATTATTCAGCGCTATTTGCTTAACACTTGTATCCATATGAGTTAGTTTCTCTTGCATTATTGAATTATTTCTTTAAAATTTGTTGAATTTTCTTGAAATTGAAAAAGATTTTTTCTCTGAAAGCGAAAATCAAATAAATGTCAAGAAAAGAGCCACGAAGGGTCATAACAAAGATGAGAAAGATGTTGTAAAGAGATGCTGAGCTTAGAAATACCTCTTGAAGAAAAAAAAAAATCTAAGTAAATGTCGCATCAGACAAAAGTAGAAATAATGCTTACCTATGTGCAGTCTCAAAAGAGATACAAATCGATTGAGAAAATTAACAAAGAAAATGAAATGTAAATGTCAAATTTGTTTAAATAGCAGACTCGCTGAAATAAGTTTCTATTGTTATCGTAGGGAAAAATTACTGAGCCCAGAGATGGTAGAAAAACACTTGAATGACATTCTCATTCGATATTCCGAAACAGTGGAAAAGCTCGCAATAGGGTGAGTTAAAATAATAATTGGCTTGGTTGTTTTTTTAGTATTCCATGGAGGACGATGTTATTTTTACAAATTCAACAGGACTAAGTACTTTGATTAGGAGGGATAAACGATTCTCAAATCAATCTAAGCTACAATGCATAACAAAAACCAAAAATTTCCAAAGTTAAACTCCCTTTTCTTGGATGGAAGGTAAAAAAACATGAATCTGCTTGAAACAACCAAGAATTATCTAAAAAATGAGATCCTTTTTTGATTTGGATTTGATTAGATTCATGAATCTTTAGCATAACCAAGCGAATGATATTTCAGATTTTGTTTCAATCTTTTCAGCAACTTTGAAGTGTCTGAAAATCAACTTAAAGTAAAGAGCAATTCTGAAGATTTATCTGATAATCTTAATAATTTCTAATAGCTTTTAATTTTGTAATCCAAATCAGAGGCAGCTATCTTCTGTTGGAGGGATTCAATGATCTTATTAATAAGATTCCTCATTATGCTCCTGAGATAGAAGTACTTTAGTTAGACTTGCAGTAAGTATTTTTATTAGTTATTTTTCCTTCCTTTCTTAAGAATTTTATGTTTTTGTTCTAGAACGAACACTAAACCCTCAATAGTTGGTAAATAAATAAAAAATAATATTGTCCGATGATGGATATTAATATCATTGTTTTTTTTTCATGCAATTTCAAAGAGAAATCAAATCAAGTTACAACTGGGCTTTTTGATGAACTTCTAAAGTTTAAAAAACTCTCTCGCTTGACGTTTAATCTCAGGTAAAAAATATTTAGAAATTTTTAAATATCAATCGTCTATAATATCTGATTTTTTAGTATTAGCAATTTAGAAATCACGAATATATTCTCTTAATTATTCTAAGGCCCCATAAATCACACCATCAAAGAACTCAATTTGATAACTGAGTAAATCATCTTTCATAACTTTCTCCATTTCATTTTTTTTCTTTTCATGAACCTTTTTTGAATCCCCTAGAAAAGTAGATTAGTATGTTGCAGCAGACATGGAGTTTCTTTCACCCATTTTTAGTAAATTAGTTGGATTGGAATCTCTTAAATTAGACCTCACATGACTGCAATCCGAGAATCCAGCCCCATCTTTTTTGTTGTCTTTGAGCTAATCGAAGTTAAAAGAGTTTTCTATCATATTAAACAAGTAAGAAACAGAAAGAGAATTGGCATAACAACTGATACTGGATGTTTTTAAGGGGAAATATTTCACAGTTTACTGCTAATGAATTCATGGAAATAGTGTGCTCAAGCAAGCACTTGAAGAAGCTTAATGTAAATTTCAGGTAAACAAATCGTTTTATTAACATTAATCAAAGAAGATAGTCATGACTAATTTTGCTAATAAAACAGATTACCGAGCTTTAAGCCATGGGATTGTCTCGAAGTATTTCACATGTTAAAGTTATCCTCATCCTTAGAAACCTTAACCCTGTTGCTCCAAAACATCAAATTAACAGACGAGGATATTCTTCATTTTTCTGAAGGAATCCTAGCAGCCGGTCCTCAGTTGTCAAATATTACTCTTGGCTTTCGAATTACCTAAGTTCAGTACAAATATTTGATTCTTGTTTGTTTTGTTTTGAAGATTCTAAATAATTTATTTTATGTTAATTTAACAAAAGGGTTAGTCTTAAAGGCATCAATATTCTAGAGAAAGCAATCTTCTCAAGGCCAGTGCTATATGATGCAAAGCTTTCTATTACTTCACATAACTTTATTAACTTTAAGGCACCGACTCTAGGGAAGTGGTAAACTAATAAGATAGCTACGATTATATTCATAATGATATGCAAAATATAAATCCTTACTAGTCAATATATTAATCCAACATATGTAATACTTGATCTCTACATGTGAAGCAGCATTTGAAGTTTATTTTGAACGCAAATAGAAGCTCAAATTGATTTTTTAAACAAACATTATTCATGTGATGAAGAAGATTAAGTGAGTTTTAAGATGGTTTTTAGCAAAATATTTCTGTTATTTTTGTCCTCTCTGGAGGTTAATCTCTCTGATCCTTTTAAGGTTCTCTTACCGTGACATCTTTTTTTCTAAATGCTAAATAAAAATTAATTAATTCTTTGACTTGTCATTTAGTTTTTAGCGCTTCAATTAGCAAAAGTTTTCAACCCAATCTTTAAGATTTTCTTTGTAAGATTCACTTTTTAATTATCTTGTTTGAATGATAAAAAACCACTAAAAATGATAATTCTAATGAAACAGCTTTTTCATTTTTTTAGGTTTTAATATTTTTGTTGTTGTTGGGTGACAATTGATTATTAGTAGGTTTCTTTATTTTATCCCTTCGAACAACAAATATTGAAACAATTAGATCAAGAGAACCAAGCGAACATCTAATAACCAAATCTTTGAATCATCTAATATGCTAAATAAATACTACATATTATCAACACATAACAAATTCTTAAGCAAATGAACAAATCAACCTAATATTTAAGTTATCTCACATTTTTTATTACCACATTAATACATATTCTCAAGTTTATTTTTCTTATCATTTTCCTTCACGATTGAATGGCTAAATTGCTTTTGCAATGTAATGAGATCAAATTGCCTTTTTCACATCATTCTCAAAAGAATAATTTATTCCACATTCGAAATATTCTTACTTTAATATTCTATACTACTAATAGTCACTTCCCTTTGTTATTCTTTGTATATTTATTCAATGCTATTTTGTTTTTCCCTTTTTCCAAAGACTTTTTCATTCATTCATATGACTATTACTCAGCATAACTAACTTCTTCTCGAGATAATTCAATAATAGGCTGATCTT
>Ga0302284_1000884_pt1 | contig 13605 bp, 9 predicted proteins | sample III_Fen_E2_1_FD_198760 | JGI IMG/M metagenome (GOLD analysis project Ga0302284, IMG submission 198760) | Peat permafrost microbial communities from Stordalen Mire near Abisko, Sweden - III_Fen_E2_1 | ecosystem: Environmental > Terrestrial > Soil > Wetlands > Permafrost | place: Sweden: Abisko...
CATAAACGCATCCTTTAACGTATTCTCACACGATTTCAACACAGCGATAGGGGGAGATAAATTTCCAAATAGAAATACAACTTATAAAGACACTCTTTCTTACCTGCAGGCTTTTAACGGGGTATATACAAAAATATCTTTACCCGGACTGGAACAGATTAAGAATGATCCTGCGTTCAGTAAGATTGCAATTAACAGAGCCAGACTGGTTGTTCCTGTATCTTTTAATGCAACAACCAGCATTCCCTATATATCAAAAGTTCTGCCGGCCAGTCTGCGTCTCAGGTATAGGTCAAAAACCGGATTACGCTATGATGTTCCTGACTATTTAATGTCGGCTAGTGTGGACCAATATCATCTTTTCTTTGACGGAAGTTTGGATACCACAAAAATGGTTTATAATTTCAACATTCCCGCTTTTGTTCAGGCATATCTAAGAGATGCCACCGGAGATGTAAAACCAGAGGTGGAAATTTACCAGAGTACCGGAACCAGAAATGCTGTCTTCAGAGTAAATAAAAACAAAACGCCGGTTAAATTCGAATTTACCTACACTCAGTTCTAGATTTTGTGAACTAAAATATCTATTTTCGAAATTTAATATTTAATCTCTTCATTATGTGCGGAATTATTGGTTATATAGGTTCAAGACAGGCCCGTGAAATAATAATTAGTGGTCTGAAAAAACTTGAATACCGGGGATACGACTCGGCAGGTATGGCTCTGGTAAATGGAGAGGCCAGGATATTTAAATGTGCCGGCAGAGTAAAAGATCTTGAGGATCTGGTAAATAAATCGAGCTTTGACGGTACAACAGGAATGGGGCATACCAGGTGGGCCACACATGGCGAACCTAATGAAATAAACGCACATCCTCAGGTATCTTATAAAGGCAACTTCATCGTTGTCCATAATGGAATCATTGAGAATTATGCCCGTTTGAAGAAACACCTCGAAAGCAGGGGAGTAAAATTTTCAAGTCAGACTGATACTGAAGTTCTTGCCAATCTCATTGAGCACATGTACCTTGAGGGTGATCTCACAGCTGAACAGGCTATTACTCTGGCCCTTAACAGGGTAGAAGGCACTTATGGACTGGTGATAATCTGCACGAAGGAGCTTGACAGACTATTTGCAGCCAAGAAAGGAAGTCCTCTTGTTATCGGAGTGGGAGAAGGTGAAAACTTCATTGCCTCCGATGCAACCCCCATAGTTGAATATACTCAGAGGGTAATATATCTGAATGATGATGATATCGCTGTCATAAAGAAAGATGAACTTGTCCTCAAATCAATAAGAAGCGAAAAGATACAGCCGGAAGTAAAAGAGCTGGATCTTAAGATAGGAGAGATAGACAAGGAAGGTTTCGCTCATTTTATGCTGAAGGAAATATTTGAGCAACCCAGGGCAATTCATGATACTTTCAGGGGAAGAATCTTACCTGATTATTCTGGTGTGAAGCTTGGAGGTCTCCATAATGTTATTGAGTCAATGACCGAGGCAGAAAGAATTATTATAATTGCCTGCGGTACATCATGGCATGCCGGGCTGGTGGGGGAGTACATTTTTGAAGAATATACAAGAATTCCTGTTGAAGTTGAATATGCATCAGAATTCCGTTATAGAAATCCGATTATAAAAAAAGGGGATTTTGTTATAGCAATAAGTCAAAGTGGTGAAACTGCCGATACTCTCGCAGCTGTCAAACTTGCCAGGGAAAAAGGGGCAAAAGTAATAGGAATTTGTAATGTTGTAGGTAGCAGTATTCCACGCGAAACAGATGCAGGTGTTTATACACATGCGGGTCCTGAGATCGGTGTTGCATCAACAAAAGCATTTACTACACAGGTTTTAGTTCTGGCAATGATGGCATTTGAAATTGGTCATAAAAAAGGAATAATCTCCGATACAGCATATAAAGAACTGATAACAGAACTGGCATCAATCCCTTCTAAAATTGAGAATGCTCTTAAGGTGAACGACCAGGCCCTTGAACTTGCAAAAGTCTTTCAGAATACACATAATGCACTTTACCTTGGCAGAGGATACCTTTTCCCTGTTGCACTTGAGGGAGCACTTAAACTGAAGGAGATTTCATATATCCATGCCGAAGGCTATCCGGCAGCAGAAATGAAACATGGTCCTATTGCCCTGATAGATGAAAATATGCCTGTTGTGGTCGTCGCAACAAAAGATGATACTTATGAGAAGATTGTAAGCAACATACAGGAGATCAAAGCCAGAAAAGGAACGGTAATTGCCATTGTCACTCAGGGTGATGAAATAATCAGTAATATGGCTAACTATGTTCTTGAAGTTCCTGAGACACTTCCTATATTTTCAGGTTTGCTTGCGGTAATCCCTCTTCAATTACTCTCCTACCATATAGCTGTGTTAAGAGGATGTAATGTTGATCAGCCCAGAAACCTGGCTAAATCGGTGACTGTAGAGTGAGAAATACAAATATTATATCATAATAATTAACCTCTTCCCAATCCCGCTTTGCGGGAGGCTAAGCAAATCCTTTCCCCCTTAATAACAGGAAAGGGGGTGAAAAATTCACAGAAGTATTGTGAGCAAAATGGATATTTATCAGCATCTGACTCCCCCGGAGGTTAAAGCCTTAACTCATAATGGTTGCAGTTGTGATGATTGGAACCGTGTAATGGTTAAGAAAGGATTTGACCCTGCAAGATGTGTCAATGTAATTTTTTCAGGCGATATCAGACTCGGCGTTTTCAGGAAACCTTTTACTGATGAATCCGGAATAAGTATACAGAGTGGAATCCTAAACGCTAGACTCCATAACTGTACTATAGGATCTGATGTTATAATCAATAACATTGGCGATTATATCGCAAATTATAATATTGAAGATAACGTTGTTATAAAGAATTGCGGTAAAATACGCACAGAAGGTCTTTCAGCTTTCGGTAACGGAACGTCAGTAAATGTGCTGAATGAAACCGGGGGAAGAGCAGTCAAAATATGGGACAGGCTTTCAGCACATGAGGCCTATATTATTGCTCTTTACAGACACAGGAAAGAGGCTGTAAGAATAATTGAGAAGATGGTTGATGATTACTCATTATCACATTCATCCATAACAGGAACCATCGGACACAACTCCGGAATTTTTAACTCCAGCAATATCTGTAATGTGAAATTCGGCCCGTTCAGTCATATAGAAGGAGCCATAACCCTTAGTGAAGGATCTGTAAACAGTTGTGAATCAGATCCAGTTTTTATCGGTCCGGGTGTAATAATGGAACATTTTATTATATGTTCAGGATCAAAAGTTACTGAGTCAACACTGGTAGATAAGTGTTTCATAGGACAGGGCTGTATACTTGCCAAACACTATTCAGCAGAGAATTCGCTGTTTTTTGCAAATTGTGGCGGATATCACGGAGAAGCGTGTTCAATATTTGCAGGACCCTACACGGTTACCCATCACAAATCAACTCTTCTGATTGCCGGAATTTTCTCATTTATGAACGCAGGCAGCGGCTCTAATCAGAGTAACCATATGTATAAACTTGGGCCCATTCATCAGGGAATCATGGAAAGGGGCTCAAAGACAACCAGTGACTCATATCTTCTGTGGCCGGCATGCATCGGACCTTACACACTTATAATGGGCCGCCATTATAAGAATCTGGATACTTCGTCTCTCCCTTTTTCTTATCTGATCGAAAGTAATGATGAGAGCGTACTTGTTCCGGGAATTAATCTGAGAAGCGTAGGAACGATAAGAGATGCACAGAAATGGCCTTTACGCGACATGCGAAAGGACCCTTCGAGAATAGACCAGGTAAACTTTAATCTCCTTAGTCCTTATACAATTCTTAAAATGTTTGAAGGAAGGGAAATTCTAAGGAAGCTTAAATCAGAGTCTCCCCCCGGAACAGTTACATACTATTACAACAACATGAAGATAACCGGATCATCCCTCGAGCGGGGAATAGATCTTTATCAGACAGGTATAAATAAGTTTCTTGGAAACTCAATAATAAAAAGGCTTGAAGCCAGCGAGATCAGAACGAATGAAGAGCTTCAGCGCAGGCTTACTCCCGACCAGTCGCATGGTAAAGGAGAATGGGTTGATCTGGCCGGATTGATTGCCCCGAAGAGAGATGTCGACAAGCTTTTAGAGGATGTCGAGTCGGGAATGATTGCCTCGGTTGAATTACTGGCACAATCATTTATTTATTTACACAATTCATACTATCACTGGGAATGGACCTGGGTTAGCGAAAAAATAGAAGAAGAGTCCGGAATCTCTGTTAGTAATCTTACAGCCGGGGATGTTATCAAAGTAGTTGAAAAATGGGAAAAAAGTGTAATTGATCTTGATAACATGCTTTATGAGGATGCAAGGAAAGAATTCACACTCTCGTCAATGACAGGCTTTGGGATTGATGGTGGTGCGGAAGTTAAAAAACTTGATTTTGAACAGGTAAGAGGAGAGTTTGAATCAAATAGTGTTGTAGCAGCAATAAAGGAGCATATTAAACAAAAAAAAGCTCTGGGTGATGAGTTAATAAATCGATTGAAAAGGATCGTGTAATATCAGATTTTATCTGCCTGAATACATAAGGTCGTAGTATTTGCTATAGTCTCCTGATAATATCCTTTCAAGCCATTTAATATTTGAGAGATACCATTCAACAGTTTTTTCGAGACCGTCAGCAAATTCCGGTATAGGCGACCATCCAAGTTCATCCTGTAATTTTGAAGAGTCAATAGCATATCTCAGATCATGTCCGGGTCTGTCTTTAACATAGGTGATGAGCTTTTCGGATGTTCCTGCAACACGGTTTAGTTTCTTATCCATTATCCTGCACAGAAGCAGTATCAGATCAAGATTTTTCCACTCATTATTACCCCCGATATTATAGGTTTCCCCAACTTTCCCCCTGTGAAAGATAAGATCTATCGCCGAAGCATGATCTTCAACGTATAACCAGTCGCGGATATTCTCACCCTTCCCGTAAACCGGGATAGGTTTATTATTTTTAATGTTGTTTATTGCCAGAGGTATGAGTTTTTCGGGAAACTGGTTCGGCCCGTAGTTATTTGAGCAATTGGAAATTATTACAGGGACACCGAATGTATGATTATATGCTCTCACCATATGATCGGAGCTCGCCTTTGAGGCCGAATAGGGGCTTTTGGGATCGTATGCAGTCTTTTCTGTGAATAGTCCCTCTTTTCCAAGAGAACCGTAAACTTCATCAGTAGAAATATGATAGAATAGTTTTTCCCCGAAGGTGTTCTTCCAGGTTTTAAGAGCTGCATTAAGCAGATTTACGGTTCCGACAATATTTGTAAAAACGAATTCATCGGGGCCGGTTATTGAACGGTCGACATGCGATTCTGCAGCCAGATGTATTACTCCATCGAAGTTGTATTTATCGAATAGGTCAAGAACAGATTGTTTCTCAACGATATCAGTTTTTTCAAACTTATAATTCTTTTCTTTTTCGACATCGGTAAGATTTTCCAGATTACCTGCATAAGTTAGTTTATCGGCATTAACAATAAGGTATTCAGGATACTTGTTAACGAATCTTCTGACAACGTGCGAACCAATAAAACCTGCACCGCCTGTAATAAGAATTATTCGTTTCATTTTAATAATTCATAACTTATTACTTCTGATCATCTTTTCCCAATCCCAGGCTGTTTTCATTGCTTCATCGAGGGAGCTTAAGGTTTTCCATCCCAGTTCTTTATTCGCAAAGGATGGATCGGCCCAAATTTTTTCTATATCTCCGGCCCGTCTTCCCACTATCTCGTATTTCAACTTAATTCCCGAAATACGTTCGAATGATTTTATTGCTTCAAGAACGGATACTCCATTACCAGTACCAAGGTTAAAGACTTCATAATTCTTCTTGTTTTTACCTGCAATAAGCCTTTTTATAGAAATGACATGTGCTTTTGCCAGATCGACAACATGAAGGTAGTCTCTTATGCATGATCCATCGGGAGTGTCATAATCATCCCCGAAAACTTTGAGCTCCTCCCTTATACCGTATCCGGTTTGAGTCAGATATGGCACAAGATTTTCCGGTATCCCTCTTGGCAATTCACCTATCAAAGCTGAGGGGTGCGCCCCGATCGGATTAAAATACCTTAAAGAAATTGCTTTAACATTTTGGTCGGAGCAGGTAGTATCCCTTATAATACTTTCACCGATTTGTTTGGTATTCCCATAAGGGGAAGTAGCAGGCTGCAATGGTGCATCCTCATTGACCGGGAGTTTTTCCGGTTGTCCGTAGACAGTGCAGGAGGATGAGAATACCAGGTCGGGTATGCCATAGCGTTTCATCACAACCATAAGATTAATCAATGATAAAAGATTATTCCTGTAATAATCCAGCGGTTTATTAACTGATTCGCCCACAGCCTTATAGGCGGCAAAATGGATTATAGCTGAAATATCTTGGTGTTTCTTAATAAAATTATCAAGTTTATTCTTATCGCACAGGTCAAAAACTTCAAGAGCAGGTCTTACTCCGGTAATCTTCTGTATTCTGTCAACTACATCTGCTTCAGAGTTATATAGGTTGTCGACAATTATTGTGTCGAATCCTTCCTCAATTAGTTCGACTGTTGTATGTGAACCAATATATCCGGTTCCTCCGGTTACGAGGATTTTCTTTTTCATTTAAAGGCTCCAATATGAATGATTTTTAATTTTCCCACGAAGAACACCTTTTACATCAACAATGATTCCATCTTTATTTAATAAAGCAGCAAAAAATGATTCATCCAGAATTATATATTCTTTATGACTAACAGCCAGGATCACAGCATCATATTTTCCGGAAGGTTGTGTCTTCAGCTCAATCTGATATTCTTCTTTAACCTCATGTTTTCCTGCTCCGGGATCGATAACATCGACCGATATTCCAAAATCATCGAGCTCATTGATAATATCGAGTACCTTCGAATTACGAATATCCGTAACATCTTCTTTAAAGGTAATGCCCATTATCAGAACTCGTGTGCTCTTAAGATTCTTACCGGCGGCTATAATTTTTTTGACAGTCTGTTTTCCAATATATCTTCCCATGCTATCATTGACAAACCTTCCCGAATCAATCATCTGGGGGTGATATCCAAGTGCTTTTGCCTTAAATGAGAGATAATAAGGATCTACACCAATACAATGTCCTCCTACAAGACCGGGATAAAATTTCAGGAAGTTCCATTTTGTTCCGGCTGCTTCCAGTACTTCAAATGTATTGATACCAAGTCTGTTAAAAATGATTGAAAGTTCATTCATGAATGCGATGTTAATATCGCGTTGGGTATTTTCAATAATCTTTGCCGACTCAGCAACTTTAATTGAACTTGCCCTGTGAACACCTGCCTTTATAATAAGTTCGTACGTTTTTGCTATGTTTTCAGCTGATTCTGCATCGCATCCGCTAGTAACTTTAACGATTTTGGTAAGAGTATGATCATGGTCGCCCGGATTTATTCTTTCAGGGGAGAAACCAACCTTAAAATCGGGTCCGCATTTTAATCGTGAATACCTCTCAAGTACAGGTATACAATCATCTTCGGTACAACCCGGGTATACTGTAGATTCATAAACAACATAGTCTCCTTTTTTTAAAATTCTGCCAACTGTCTCAGATGCCTTAAGAACAGGAGTAAGGTCAGGAAGATTAGTCTTGGTTGTGGGTGTAGGTACAGCTATAATATGAAAGGAAGCTGTTTTTAAATCTGAAGGATCACTTGTAAGAACAATATCAGCATTCTTAAATGCTTCAGAAGTGAGTTCATTACTAGGGTCTATACCCCTTTTCATAAGTTCAATTCTATCAGGTTTAATATCAAAGCCAACAACCTTTATTTGTTTTGCAAACTCAAGTGCTATTGGTAAACCCACATAACCGAGACCGATGACTGAAAGCTTAGTCTCCTTTGAAATAAGTTTATTGTACATGAATCAATTAGTTTTTAAAAATGGATGAAAGTCTCCCTGAAGTCCGACAGGTTTTGCATTTCTTATTGTATATGCCGTTTCTACTGACTGACGGGCTTCTTTAAGACCAAACCCTCTGCCGGCAAGTATTTCCTTATATGTCATAGTATGCAGGTCAGTAAAACCTTCGCTGAATTCGATCTCTTCACCGTCAACAGTTATTGATCTGAAAGTCCTCTTTCCGGTCCCTTTATATGCAGCCGGGATATCATTATAATCAAGACTCAGGAACCATCTTACTCTTGCATATTCAAGTTCGAGATACCCTGCAGCTTTATGAGGTTCGGAGATATGAACAATATTTTTCCGGGTATCACCGAAGATCCAGCTCAACATGTCGAAGAAGTGAATACCTATATTAGTCGCCACTCCTCCGGATTTCTGAATATCCCCTTTCCATGAAACTGAATACCAGTTTCCCCGGCTGGTTATATATGTCATGTCGATATCATAAATCTTGCCTTTTGGCCCATTCCTGATCTTCTCCCGCAATTCCTGTATTTTGGGATGAAGACGAAGTTGAAGAACAGTGTAGATTTTGCGACCGGTCTCATTTTCAATTTCCTGCAATGCATCAATATTCCATGGATTAAGCACAATCGGTTTTTCACAGATCGCTTCAGCCTGATGACGCAAAGCAAATCTGATATGAGAGTCGTGAAGATAATTCGGAGAACAAATACTTACGTAATCAATTTTGGTCCCTTTACGTTTAAGCTTGTCAAAATGTCTGTCATACCTTTCAAACTCTACAAAAAATTCGCTTTCCGGGAAATAACTATCAATACGCCCGACACTATCAAATTTATCAAGACATGCAAGCAGGTTGTTGCCTGTTTCCTTTATTGCATGAAGATGCCTTACGGCTATATAACCGGCAACACCTATTATCCCGAAATTTTTTGGAGATTCTGTCATACTCATTCGGTTAAAATGTGAACAAAAATACTATAATATTTTAGAAACTTTGTCATCCTCAATCTTATATCTTTCTCCACTTTCAGGACATGAAGCAAATCCGCCAGCATCAAAAAGAAGTTTGTGACCATATTCACTCATCCAACCTGTTTGTCTGGCCGGATTGCCAACCACAAGAGAATATGGTTTTACATCTTTTGTAACCACCGCTCCCGCACCGATAAATGAATAGCTCCCGATTTTATTTCCGCACACTATTGTAGAATTGGCTCCAATTGAAGCTCCTTTTTCAACGATAGTGAGATTGTAGCTGTCTTTCCGGATTATTGCACTCCTTGGATTAATTATATTGGTAAATACCATTGATGGTCCCAGGAATACATCATCCTCGCAGGTTACACCAGTATAGATTGAGACATTATTCTGAACTTTGACATTCTTCCCAAGCTTAACACCCGGAGATATAACAACGTTCTGGCCAATATTACAGTTTTCACCAATTTCAGAACCAGTCATGACGTGACTGAAATGCCATATCTTTGTTCCTTTTCCAATTTTGCAGCCATCATCTATAACAGCTGTTTCGTGGGCAAAATACTCCTTCTCCATTATGATTATTTATTGAAGAAATCTAAAACATTATGAATGATATAATCGAGCTGATCCCTTTCCATATTGGGATGCATAGGCAGCGAGAGCACTTCTTTACAAAGCGATGTTGTAACGGGGAAGTCATTCTCTTTATAACCCAGATAACTGTAAGCTTTTTGCATATGAAGCGGACCAGGGTAATAAACCATAGAGGGGATATTTTTTGATTCCAGAAAACTCTTCAGATCATCTCTTTTTCCGTTTTTTACCTTAATAGTATATTGATGATAAATATGGGAAGAATAACTTACTCTTTCCGGGACAGAGATTGAACTACAACCGGAAAATGCTTCATCATAGGAATCAGCAACCTCTTTCCGGGCTGCATTGAATCTGGAAAGATGTCTGAGTTTCACCCTGAGTATTGCTGCCTGAATTGTATCCAGTCTTGAATTGACACCAACATTATCGTAATGATATCTTACTTTCATTCCATGGTTAGCGATGCTTCTTAGTTTCCTGGCCAGATTCTCATCATTTGTATAAAGAGCACCTCCATCACCATAACAACCCAGATTCTTGGAGGGAAAGAATGATGTTGTCCCGATATGTCCTATAGTTCCCGCTTTTTTTGTAGTCCCGTTTTTAAAGTGGTAATCTGTACCTGTTGCCTGTGCAGCATCTTCAATAACAAAAAGATCATGCTTTGATGCCAGAGCCATAAGACCTTCCATATCAGCACATTGTCCAAATAAATGGACAGGAACAATTGCTTTTGTTTTTTTTGTGATAGCCTTTTTTACAGCATCAGGAGAGATATTAAATGTTCCGGGTTCCGGATCAACAATAACAGGTTTCAGACCTAGTAAAGCAACAACCTCCACCGTAGCAATAAAAGTAAAATTTGTTGTTATGACCTCATCTCCCGGTTTAAGATCAAGAACCATCATCGCAAGATGAAGCGCATCAGTTCCATTCGCGCAAGATACCACATGTTTAATACCCATATATTCCTGAAGTTCTTCTTCAAACAGCTTTACATCAGGACCCTTAATAAAAGCAGTTGATACCAGAACTGATTTTATTGCATCATCTATTTCCGAACGGATCTTCTCATACTGAGCTTTCAGATCGACCATCTGTATTTCTCTCATTTCAAACTAAAATTTGGAAGTACGAATATACAAATTATTTAGAAAATCACTCCCCCATTGCTATTGGTGCGCTCTGAGGTTCATTAATGTATTCTTCAATACATTAGTAATTCATTCGCTTTGATTAATTAAATTTTGTTAAATTTGTCTTGATTAAAAGAAGAATCAGTAGTGGATGTAACAGCTTTTATAAGAGAATTATTATTCGGTCACGATTGTGTGATTGTTCCGGGGTTTGGGGGCTTTATCGGGAACTATACACCTGCCAGAATTGATAAAAGCACTGGTACATTCTACCCTCCTGTAAAGCAGATTTCATTTAACAGGAACCTGAATCATAATGATGGCCTACTTGTTGGCAGGATCTCAACCTCTTTAAAAATTAACTATGGTGACGCAAGAAATATAGTCGAAGAATTTGTTCTCGGGCTTCGGAAGAGATTGGAAAAAGGGGAAAAGCTTGTTTTTGATAATATCGGAAGTTTTGTCAATAACCACGAAGGGAATGTTCAGTTTGAACCGGATAGGAATGTAAACTATCATCTTGATTCTTATGGGCTTGAGCCATTCCAATGTTTCCCTCTTGAAGGATATGATGTAAGAAAGCGGATTATGAGTCGTAAAGAAAAGGATCCTCTGAAACAGGCTTCAATAAGAAAGGTGCTTTGGAGAGCAGCTGTGATCGTTCCACTGCTTTCACTTCTATTTGTGGTTTCATTGAAAACAAATCTCTTCAAAGCAAAGGTAGAATCAACTACAATGAATCCTCTCGTTACAGCTGAATTTGAAAATAATAAAAAGGCCGTTGATGAGGGCAATTATATTGAATCTCCGAGGAGAGAGGTGAAGGCAAAACCAGTCTTCAAAGAGAGTGTCTCGCCGAAAGTTGAAGTTCCTGTCCCTGCGGAAGCAAAAACTTACTTTGTTATTACAGGTAGTTTTAAATCTAAAGAGAATGCGGATTCACAGATAAACATGCTGAAAGAAGAAGGCTTCACACCCGAGATCGTAGCGGCAGATAATGGATTTTACAGGGTTTGTGCAATTATATGCAATGATCTGAATACAGCTGTTACAAAAAAAGACAGTATTGTGAAAAAATTCCCAGGAACCTGGATTTCAAGGAAGAAATAGACTCTGCATCAGACCCAAACCCCCTTCTTATTTCCCCCGGGGGGGAAAATTCTCACTGTTTTGTTGTAATTGTAATAAATGCCAAAGTATTGGAGGTTATTTTATCATACTCCCGTTACTTACCTTATCTGCCGGAGCAACCATAACTAATTTCCCGTTTTTATCTTCAGCCATAAGGATCATGCCTTTCGACTCAATTCCTTTAATCTTCCGTGGTTCAAGATTGGCAACAATTGATATCTGTCTGCCAACTATGTCTTCAGGATTGTAGTATTCTGCAATACCTGATACTATGGTGCGGATATCAATTCCGGTATCAATTTTGAGTTTAAGAAGTTTAGTGGTTTTAGGGACTTTTTCAGCTTCAAGAATAGTAGCTGTTCGGATGTCTATCCTGCTAAAATCATCAAAAGTCACAAGTTCTTTTCCGGGTGTAGTTATTCCACCGGTTTCCTCGTTGGCTTTTTTTGTGGCAAGAAGCTTATCTACCTGTCTTGTAATTTCTTCATCTTCAATCTTTTCAAAGAGCAATTCCGCTTTATTAATTAAATGACCGGGAAGAAGCAAGTCTGATTTGGCTGCATGTTCCCATGTCAATGCGTCGAGATTAATGAGACGGCGTAATTTTCCCATTGAAAAAGGGAGAAATGGTTCACAGATAATAGTCAGATTTGCAGTTATCTGCAGAGCAATATTCATAATGGTTTTTACCCTCTCAGGATCGGTTTTTATAACTTTCCAGGGTTCTGCATCAGCCAGGTATTTATTGCCAAGCCGGGCCAGATTCATTGCTTCTTTGAGACCTTCACGGAACCTGTATGTTTCAAGACAGTTTTCCACTTTTTCCTTAAGGCTGGCTATCTCATTAAGGACAGAAACATCACCTGAATCGGTTTTGCCTCTCTCAGGGACTTTGCCACCGTAATAATTATTGGTAAGCACAAGTGTACGGTTCACGAAGTTTCCCAGAATTGCAACAAGTTCATTATTGTTTCGCGCCTGAAAATCTTTCCAGGTAAAGTCATTATCTTTTGTCTCAGGTGCATTGGCGCAAAGTGCATACCTGAGCACATCCTGTTTTCCCGGAAAATCTTCAAGGTATTCATGAAGCCATACTGCCCAGTTTCTTGAAGTTGATATCTTATCGTTTTCGAGATTCAGAAACTCGTTGGCGGGCACATTTTCAGGGAGGATATAACTGCCTTCAGCTTTAAGCATTGCAGGGAAGATAATACAATGAAACACAATATTATCTTTCCCAATGAAGTGAACCATTTTTGTCTCCTTATCCTTCCAGTATTTTTCCCAGTCGGGAGTAAGTTCTTTTGTAGCAGAGATATAACCTATTGGAGCATCGAACCACACATAGAGAACCTTTCCTTTAGCTCCCTCCACAGGCACGGGAACACCCCAATCGAGATCACGGCTGACTGCTCTGGGTTGAAGACCCTGATCGAGCCACGATTTACACTGCCCATACACATTCACCTTCCACTCTTTATGATCTTCCAGAATCCATTTTTTAAGCCAGGGTTCGTATGTATCGAGTGGGAGGTACCAGTGAAGCGTTTCACGTAATACCGGCTTACTGCCACTTACTGTGGAATGAGGATTTATAAGTTCATTGGGACTGAGTGAGGTTCCGCATTTTTCACACTGGTCACCATAAGCATTCTCATTACCGCAGTGCGGACATGTTCCCATAATATATCTGTCAGCAAGAAAGCATCCGGCTTCTTCGTCATAATATTGTTCAGAAGTTTTTTCAGTAAATTCACCTTTATCATAAAGAGTTTTGAAGAA